>JGI24703J35330_11748433_pt1 | contig 16176 bp, 6 predicted proteins | sample TergutNt197P1_FD_35330 | JGI IMG/M metagenome (IMG submission 35330) | reverse complement strand
ACATTGCAGTAGACAAGAAAAGAATGGGGGCGTGTGCGGTTTTGATTAGGCATGGTCAGTCTCCTGTGGGTTGGTGGGGGATGGTTGAGGTGTTTGATGTCTTGCATGAGGGTGCGGATGGTTCATCAGCACTTCACGTAGGTATTCGGAGCGGTTGTTGTAGCCCTCATCTGCTACAAGGGCATCTAGGATCGCTAGCTCATGTGGGTGGACATCGAAGCGTAGGCTTTTGGTGCGGGTACGGTTGGGTTTTTTCTTGGTCATGGTGAGTTCCTTCGGTGTGTACACACCTGTTTGCTCAAAAAAATAAGCGTGGCGATTGGGTAATCGCTACGCTTATTTTTCATGGTAGATAAGATTACAGAGCGTGACGATCTCTCTGTTTGGGTGTTGGCGGTTGTGGTGTTGGTTGTTGTGGTAGTGGCTGTTGGGGCGGTGCTGGTAGTGTTTGAGTTTGCCATGGTGCTATAGCTTGGGGCTTGGCTTCAACCAGTGGCTTCATGGCTGTTAGCTCATCTGCCTGCGCTTCAACCTCAATTGGGTCATGAGCCGCCTGTGGTTTGGGTGCTTCTTTTTGTGCATCTAGCATGAGTTGGGTGTTAAGCTCGGCGACCCTTGCCAGTTTGGTTTTTAGCTCCTCTTCCTGCGCAAAAGGCTTAACGGCAGCTTCTTTGGCGGATGCAAGCTGGCGGGTGTTGTTGGCCAGCTCTTGTTTAGCTTGTTCAATGTACTTGGGTAGGTCGTTTAGCAGGTTGTCAAGGCGTGTGACAAGCCCGCTGGGGGAGAAGCTGTCATTGAGCCTAACAGGATAGTTTTGCTCACCCTTTAGGGTGATCAGATGAATACGTTCCCAAGAATCAAAGCTTAGGTGCATCTCAAACCCACGGTAGCTACCGATGATTTTGCTGTCTTGAGATGTGGTGACGGTGTTTAACAGGGATGCGACGGCTTCGCCAGCATCGTTGCGTTTGGTATAGGTGTTGCCGTTAACGATCAAGGGGTTAATGTAGCCCTCACCTGACTCAACGGTGTGGGTCTTGACATGGGCAAGGTCAGCGGTGTGACCTGCCACAGCTTGCTCGGAGCGCTCAATCGCCGCTGGGATGGACTTGGCAACAGCATCTTGCATGGCATACAGGGTTTTATTGTGCTGAGTTTTAAGGAGACTCAGACGCTTGATGTCTTGGTCTAAGTCCATTTTTTCTTTGATTTTAGGGTCGCCAGCACACAGGGCTTTGACCTCGGCAAAGTTGAGCACGGTTTGATCCACATCATCAAGGGTGCGCATGGGGCTTTTGTCCGTCATGATCTGGCTGATAAAGGACTGTTTTTTCTCGTTGGTTTGCCACAGGTAGGCATCAAAGGTGCCTTCGGTCACGTAGTTGAAGATCTTGACCTGCTTGTTTTCGTTGCCACGTCGGATGATACGCCCCTCACGCTGGGTGATGTCACGGGGTCGCCAAGGACAGTCTAGGGCGTGGAGCGCCACCATTTTGTTCTGTATGTTGGTGCCAGCCCCCATTTTTTCCGTAGAGCCAAACACCACACGGATGTTGCCCTTGCGGACTTCGGCAAACAGTTTTTGTTTTTGCTTGTCGGTGTTGTAGTCGTGGATAAAGGCGATTTCTTTTTCGGGAATGCCTTTGGCCAGGAGCTTTTGCTTGATGTCGTCGTAGACATTGAAAGTCTTCGTTTTTTTGCTGGTAGCGGAGGGGGTGGACAGGTCACAAAACAGGACTTGGGTGAGCTTGTCGGCTTGGGTTGTTTCCCAGATGTTGTAGATGTTGGATACCGCTAGGTTGACTTTGCTGTTGGGGTTATCGGGCAGGTTGGGGTTGACAACACGCTGGTCTAAGCCTGTTTTACGTCCGTCCCCTGTGATGGCGAGCATGTTGTCTTCGCTTGGTCTCACTCGGCCGTTTCGGACGGCTTCGGCACGTTGGCCCAGGGCTTGTACCAGTTCTTTTTGGATCTCGGTAGGTTTGGCGACCACGGTGATGTACTCAGCTTCTGGGCGTGGCAGGTTGAGACTTTCCGCTGTTTGAATGTCTGCCACTTCCTTAAACATCGTCATGAGTTCGGGGAGGTTAACAAACTTGGCACAGCGGGTGCGCAAGCGGTAGCCTGTGCCGTCTGGTGCTAATTCCATCTCGCTGGTAGGCTCGGTGAAGACACTCGCCCACTGGTCAAAATGTTCTAGGCCCATTTCAACCAGCTTGTCGTATTGCAGGTAGCGTTGCATGGTGTACAACTCGGTCATTGAGTTACTGATGGGTGTGCCTGTGCCCAGGATCACCCCCTTGCCTCCCGTCTGTTCGTTTATCCAACTGGTTTTCATAAACATGTCGGCAGAGCGCTCACTGCTGGTGGTGGAGATGCCAGCCACGTTGGACATTTTGGTGAACAGCTGTAGGTTTTTGAAAATATCTGCTTCGTCCACAAACAGACGATCGATGCCTAGCTCTTCAAACGTGACCACTTGGTCTTTGTTTTGTTGCTTGTCGAAAGCCTTGAGCTTGGCATCTATTTTCTTTTTGGCGGCTTCCATTTGCTTGACGCTAAAACTGCGACGGTTAAGCTCGCCAGCTTGTTCTATGGCTTTGATGAGGGTCTCACGTTGTGCCAGTAGAAACTGCTTTTGGTAGGCCACCGACATGGGGATCATTTCTAGCTGGGTATGGCCCATGATGATGGCATCGTAGTTACCTGTGGCGATTTTGGCACAAAACTTTTTGCGGTTTTTGGTGTCAAAGCTTTTGTCCGTGGCCACCAGGATGTTGGCGTTGGGGTACAGGCGTAGCATTTCTGCGGCCATTTGCCCTGTGAGGTGTTTGGGTACAGCGATCAGACTTTTGTTGGCAAGCCCAAGACGCTTGCATTCCATGGCGGTGGCCGCCATGGTGTAAGACTTGCCTGCGCCAACCTCATGAAATAGCCCTGTGGTACCGCCGTAAACCACACGTGCCACAGCGTCTACTTGGTGCTTGTCTAGGGTGATCTCGGCATTGATACCACCAAAGGTTAGGTGGCTACCCTCAAACTGGCGTGGTACGGTGTGGTTAAAACGCTCGTTGTAGAGATGCGTCAGCTCATTGCGACGGTCTGGGTCATTAAATAACCAGTCAACAAAGGCGGCTTTGATGTCTGCTTGCTTTTGACGTGCCAGGGTGGTTTCTTCTTCCATGACGTATTCAACCTCGTTGCCGTCGTCGTTCGTGCGGGTGCCTTTGATAACCACCTCTTTGAGGTTGAGGGTTTTTTCAATGATGTGGTAGGCGTTGAGGGCTTTGGTGCCGTAGGTTGTGTTGGCTTTGATGTCTTTGCTACGGCTGTTTTTGTTGGTGATGCGCCATTCGTTAGCGATGGGCGCATAGCGGACAACAATGCGGTCTTTTTCATCCGATAGGTGGCTGTTCCACTGGGTTTCTGGTCGTGTGGGATCGTAAGCGGCTTGAGCAAATGCGGGGGTTTCTAAGAGCTCGTACATGAACTGCTGGACGTAATGTTCGGGTATCCAGGTTGTGCCAAGGCGCACGGTTAAGTCTGAGGCAGGAATGTCTGGCGGGATCACCGCTTCTAGGGCGGTGACGCTGGTGGCAAACCGTGGGTCTGTTTCGGCCAGGGCTTTGAGGTGGGTCAGTTTCTTTTTGACATTGCCTGAGAGAAAGGCATCGGCTGGTTGGTAGTCCTCAAACTCGGTGTATTGGATGTCACCGTTTTCGTCACGTAGAAACTCTCGTGGGTCGTTGGGGTCGTGCAAGGGGGTGCGTTTGACAGCGGCCAAAAAAAGCTGTCCCTGCAAGTCGCTGAGTAGCTTTTCACGGCTAAAGTCTGTTAAATCTTGCATGAGTGGCAGGGAGACATGGCCTGTTTCGCCAAGGGACACCGCCAAGGCTTCGGCGGAGGTGTTAACCTGCGTCACACGAATATGGGGCTTGATGGTACGCTTGGTGAAAAAGTCGCTCTTGCCTTGGTAATGGCCCTCATGGTCTAGGATTTCTAGGGCCGTTAGGAGGAAGTAGCTGTCATCGTTATCAAAGGCCTTGGCGTTTTCGCTGGCGGTGATCAAGCCGTGGGTAGCGACAAAGTCGTCGTAGACGGTACTTAGGGCTTTTTGGAGCTGGGTGATCTCTGTGTCTGGGCGATCATCCACTTGAGCTTTGATCAAGGCACGGGTAGCGTCACGCACGGTAACCATCCCGAGCTGGCGTTGGACGGTTTTGCTAAGCTTGCCAGTGGGGTCTTGGTTAATGAGGGCGTTACCGTCACGGTAGTACAAGGTGCTGTCGTGGAGGGTATAGGCGTTGTCTTTTGGGATGGAATAGCCATCCACGGCGGTGACACGCTCCCCTGCTGCATTGATGAAGCCGTTAATGCGCTCGTCTGGGTTGAACAGGAGGGTGTGGCTGTTTTGTTCAACCTCTGGGGCTTTTTCGGAAAGTTGTCGCTGGGGGATGATCTGGCCTGTGATGCTTGTCATAGCCGCTTTGAGTTCAACGCCAAAGATGCCAAGGTTCTCGTGGAGGGGGAATAAATCTGCCTTGCGTCCGTGGGAGCCGCTGACTTCACGGTATTCTCCCAGGATCATGTGTGGGTTTTCGGTGAAATATTGGTTGATGTACAGGGGGATACGGCCACTGCTGTGTTGACCTTCAGCAACTGGGTAGTTGACGGCTTGGGTGTTGAGCCAGCGTGGTTGCTCTGCTAAGGGGAGGTCATCTAAGTTGAGTGGCACGTCACGTTTTTGTAAGAAAATGATGTCGGACACCACCGCCGTGCCAGCGTTTTGTTTAAAGGCGGTGTTGGGTAGACGGACTGCCCCTAGGAGCTCTGCTTTTTCAGCTAGCATACGGCGTACATTGTTCCCAGGTTTGTCCAGTGTACCAATGGAAGTGATAAAAGCCACGACACCACCTGATTTGACTTTGTCCAGAGATTTGACAAAAAAGTAATCGTGCAGGTTGAGTCCGTGCTTGTCGTATTGGTAATCGTTGGGTTTGATGTCGTTGGAGAAAGGCACGTTTCCGATGGCGATGTCAAACTGATCGTCAGCAAACAAGGTACGCTCAAAGCCTGTCACTTGCACCTTGGCATCTGGATAAAGTTGCTTGGCGATGCGTCCACTGAGGCTGTCTAGTTCCACACCATGGACTTGGGCTTTGTCACTTAGATGTGCGGGCATGGCCCCTAAGAAGTTGCCCACGCCCATGGCAGGCTCTAGGATTTGCACCTCGGACAGGTTGTCAGCCCAGGGCATCCATTGGCCCAGTTCGCCAAGTTTTTCCCACATGGCTTGCATGATGATGGGGTCTGTGTAGTAGGCTGTGAGGGTACTGGCACGGGCGGCTTCGTATTCATCGGGGGTGAGGAGCTCGGTGAGTGCTTGGTGTTCTTTTGCCCAGTCTGTTTTGCGGGCATCAAAGGCATCGGCGATACCACCCCAGCCCACGTATTTGGCCAAGATGGCTTGCTCGGCAGGTGTGGCGGTGCGGTTTTCACGTTCGATGTGTTTGAGGGTTTTGATGGCGGCTAGGTTGCGTTGGAACTTGGTTTTAGGGCCACCGCTGGCGATGTCGCTGTGGTAGGTGGTGGGGTCTAGGCGGTGGTTTTTTGGTTTGGGGATAGGTGGAGATTGAATTGGTGTCACTTCTTGCCCAGCGGGCTGGAAGTTGGGTTGGGTGGTCGGTGGTGTTTCTTGGGGCTGGAGGTTTTCTTTTTCAAGGGGTGTCACCTCTTGCCCAGTGGGCTGGAAGTGCTCTGCGATGTCGTGGGGAGTAGCATGAGGCGATAGGGTGTTGGTGATACTTGCCCGCACCTCCTCGTGAGCAAGCGCACCCTCGTTGTAGGCACGGATTAGCTGGCGGATGTGGCTTGGGATGTTTTCGCTCCCTAGTACCTCGTAGTACTCACCTAGTTGGGTGGTACTGGTGATGAAGGTGAGGGTATCCATGTGGGTGACACTGTGTGCCACACCCTTGGCATCAAAGGCCACGGTGTCGCCGTTTTCAAAGAGGCTTAGGTCAATCAAGTCTTGGTCTGCATCCCAGCTGGTGACAAAGAGTGGGGCCGTTTTTTGCATCAAAAAAGCACCTAGTTCACTGCTTTGTTCAGCAAGCTGGGCTTGTTGTTGGGGCGGTGTGGCGGGTGCTTGTTCGATTGGTTCAGCTGGTTCATCAGCTAGCGTTAGGTCTCTAAAGTCAAAGGCTCTCGCCTCTGCTTGAAATTGGCGGATGAAGTCTCGGTTGTTGGCCACACGTAGATGTGCGACAGGGTCGGGCTGGGTGAGGCTTTCTTGGGTGAGGGGCTTGATACTTTTGAGGGAGTATGGTATACTGTTGTCAAAGCCAATGATTTGGTCTTCCACTATGGGCAATTGGAGCCCGCTAGTCTGAAGGAAATCAGTGGCTTTTTTTGTGTTGTAAGCAAGCAACTTGCCTTCTTCGATATTACACTGAATATAGCCTCTCACACCGTTGTAAGAAACTTCTAACGCATTACGCTTCCCGTACATAGAAGTGACACGGTTCACAATATGCCGTCTAAGTTTTGAGTCAAATTGTAATGCGATGATGATAGGGTCGCCGTCTTTGTCCCTTATGTCTGTTAATGCGACGACAGAGTTCTTATGAGCGCCCTCGAACAGCATAACGGGGTTTGCAAGTAGGGCTGGCATCTGTTGCATGTCTTCGAGTGTAAGGTTGTGCGGGTGTTTAATGGCTTCTGTTACTTCGGTAGCCATGCACTTATCAACCTCGCTTGGGCGAATAATCATGTCTAACTGCTTCGCACCCAACATCAATAAACTGTTTGGTGTTTTGCTCACATAAATTGGCTGTGTGCGGTTTTCTTCTGGGTTCGCCACATAATCGGCCAACCGCTGTGCAAAAGCCCGTTGCTCCGCCGTATTAGCCTCAACTTGCGCTTGCTCTTCTGGGGACAAAGCAACTTCCTGCCCAGTGGGTGAGAGGTTGTTAGTCACCGATTGCACCGCTTGACGTTCCCTGCGCTCCTTGCGGGACAGATAACGCCCTTGTACCATCAGTGCATCAATGCGCTCAGCCACCGTCCCATAATCAATGGTGCGGGTGCGGTAGGTTTCTGTGCCCCATCTGCCTTTTGATAGGGCTAAGCCTTTAGCTGGGCTGTGCATTTCTGAGATGCTTTCCTTACCTTCCCCATAAGCATGGCTCATACCGCCAGTACCGTAGTGATCTTTCAAAAACTGGACACGGGCTTTTTTGTCGTGTACTTGCTCAAAGAACTCACGGATGCGGGTCACCCGACCTAAGTTGAGGATTACCCCATCAACTTCTTCATCAGAAATGGGGGTCAAAAAAAGCTCGCCGTTGTCGGCGAGCTTTTGGTTAAGGGTTAGCTGTAGATCAGGTCGGTGTAAATCTGCTCGTGGATGCGGTGCTTGTGGTTGCTCATGCGGGCTGCCCATGCCATGGGGTTGGTGACTTTGTCCTGCTCGGTTAGCTGGTTGCGCTTGTCGGCTCTGGCTTGTGCCATCAGTTGGGTGTACATGGCTTCTGCTTGGGTTTCGATCTCCTTGCAGTGTTGGGGTAGTCCCATGAAGCCTAGGCTGTTGGCCAGAGTGGGGTTGTGTTCCTGGAGGTAGTTGAGCCGCTTTCTGCCCCAGTTGCCCAGTGTGATTTGAGGCAAGCTCATGGAGAGATTGTTGAACAAGCACAGGCTGTCCTTGTCCGTTTCGTCCGCTAGGCCTAGGGTCTGCCAGATACCCCCACTGGCTTTGAACAGGTTTTTGTTGAAGATCATGTCCCCTAGTTGCATCTCTTGGAGCATCTGGTTGTAAGTTAGCTCGTCCTTGGGCTCGAAGTAGCGGGTTGTGGCGGTGGGCAGTGGCATGTAGGCTGTCATGGGTCGGCTCCTCTCGGCTAAGCTTTCGGGCTTGGGTTTTGATGTTGGTTTCGATGGCACGTAGGATGGTTTCACTAACCTGGCTAACAGCGTTACCTAGGCTCATGATGTGCTCATCGGTGTCAATGCTTTGGATATGCTGGTTGATGGTGGTCAGGTTGGCTTGCTCGTTAGGGTTTGCTAAGCCTAAGCGTTTAAACGCAATGAGCTTGGCGCTGGCACTGACAAGCTGGGCGAAGGTTTCCGTTACCGTGGTGCTTAGTTGCTGATTCAGATAGCGCTGGGTTTGTGCATCAACACTGACATGGACGATAAGGGCTAAGTCGTTTCCTTGGGGTGTTTCTAACCCGTAGGTTTCAGCTAGGCGCTCTTGCACCCCTTGGTGGTAGGCTTCTTGCAGTTGCCAGGGGTTGATGGGGAGAGAGCGGTCGGTTTCTAGGGTGTCCGACACATCGAAGAAGTTTTTGAGTACCGTGTTGCCGTTTGCATCTGTCACAGGGAGCTGGATAGCGGCTTTGTAATTTTGATGGGGAGCGCTTTTCTTGACGGTGCGCTTGCCACGTTTTGTCCAAAAATCGTAGTCGGCGATGGCACTGGCGTGTGGTTTTTGGGCATTGATGAGTAGCTGTTGTGTAAAGCCGTACTTGTAGTTTCGGCTTGCACCGTCTAGGTAGGCTAGGTAGTTTTCGAGCGATTGGGTTAAGCTTGCTTTTTCTTTGTCGAGCATGGCTAGGATGTCTTGGTATTTTTGATGTTGAGACATGGGCTTTCCTTTCTGACATGCCTTTGGGGTTGCGTTAAGTGACTTCTTGCCTAGTGGGCTGGAAGTCACGGTTATTTACTTCTCGCCTAATGGGCAGGAAGTCTCATCTGACCCTCTCACCTCGTTCCTTTTAGAGGTGAAGCCTTGCCCATGATAAACCCACCGTCTGTGCTAGGCGGGATATTTTCGGGCTTTTTTTGTTTGACAAAAGCTGTGTAGGCGTTAATCAGCCCACGTAGTTCTTTGATTGCCCAATTTTCCATGGCTTGCACAGGTGTTTGGGACTGGATGGCTTGACCTGCTTGGGGCTTGGCGCTAAGCAGATATTGCCGAATGCGTGAGGCTCGTTTAAAACGATCGTGCAGGTCTTCACCATCGGTCATGGGATCGCATTGCTTGGCTGTGGTTGCTTCACAGGCTTGCAAAAAATGCTTCTGCAAGGCGATGATGAGTTTTTCTGACTTGTGGATAGGCCTGTACTCACTCAGTAGCACCTGCTCAATGAGGTCATCTCCGTAGGTTTTGCGTAGGGCAATCACCAGCTCTTTTAGCTTGTAGCTGTACACCGTTTCGCCTGTGGGGTTGGTTTTTTTGACACGGTAATGCAAGATGGCGGCTTGAAGATTGCACAAGCAATGGGTCAGCATGAAGCGGTTGAGACGGTTGTAAATGGCCCGCTTGTCGGTGAAGTACCTGTCGGCTAAATCCGTTTCTTGAAAATAGGGAAAATCTTTGAGCACAAAAAGTGCCTTGCCTAGCCCGTGGGTCATCACTTCATCAACCCAGCTAAGAGGGTCTTGGGGATCAGGGAGTTGTTCGTCCTCCGCTATGACCAAGCTGTCATTTACGATGCCCATGATTTGCACTTCGTGAGAAGCTAGCGATGGTGTTTCTTCATTAATATATCTTGGCTGGCTTGTGGGTGATGTTTCAACCAGGGTGTGTGACTTTGTTTTGGCTAGCTCGTTGACTTCTTCTTCGGACAGATTAGCAAACTTGTTCCACCGGGTGTTGGCAACAGGTTCAATCACTTGGGGAGGTAGCTCCTGTGATGTAGCTGGCTCTGCCACGGTAGCATCATGGGGCTGATTGTTTAACCCCAAATGAACCTCAAGCTCGGACAACAAAGCATCGGCGGTGCGCATGACCATACTTTGGGTGCTTGCGTTTGTTAACTGGGCTGAAGAAAAAGCAAGGGTTTGTGCCAGATAGCCCACACTGAAGGGGCTACTATCTATGCCCACAAAGGCACAAATTAGATAGGTTAAGGTTTCGGCTAGATAAGGACGCTCGTCTTTTTGATAGGCAATACCACGAATAAGGGCTAGGAGGTGTTGTTTTTCGCTAAGTCCTGCACGGATGGTGAGGCTATCGTGGCTTAAGGTATAGTCCTGAGCGATACCCATGTACGGGGCTTGGGTTGTGATAACGGTAACATCGGATAGCTCAGTCAGTGCGGAGGCTAGCTGGTTGAAGGGCAAGCCATCTTGGGGCAATCTGCCGATGAGATCACTGTAGAGTTTGCTTAGGGGTGTTATGAGTTGGCTGGCGTGGTAAAGCTCTAGCTTTTCTTGGTTTTCGCCAAGGATAATGATGGGCTTGGCGGTTTTTCTGGGTAGTTTTTTGAGTTTGCGTTGCCAGTCTACTTTGCTCAAAAACTCGGCATCCGTGTAGCCTTTGTTAAAGAGCTGCTGGGCAATCACATGGGGGTATCGGAAATGTGCCTGCTCCGCTTGATAGTCTCTGCACAACTTGCTATCCAGAAAGCTAGCCAGTTGACTGACTAGCCCTTGATAAGTGGCGTTGAGCCAGGCAGGGATGTGCTTGGGTTGCATCTTGCGCCCCCTTTGTTTTCTGGGTAGTAACCTCTTGCCCACTGGGCTGGAAGTTGTGGTGCCATTTTTTTAGGTGGGAGTAAATCCTGTTCATGATCATATTATACGCCTTAGGCGTTCAAATGTCAAGTAGGTTCTCATTTTTTTAATCTGCCCACTTCTCACCCAGTGGGCACGAAGTGCCACCACTGGGTGAGAAGCTGGCTGGATGGTTTTATTTTTTGGCTTATTTTTTCTTGCCTTTGGGAAACACCATGTCCCACTTGGGGTAGTTGGTGTCAGTGGTGCTTAGCACCACGGTACAGCTGTAACCCTTGCCTGTTTTGCTACTAACAAAGTTGGTGACTGGGGCTTGCCCTTTGGCTAGCAAGGCTTTAACCAGCGTTTTAGTGACTTGACTGCCTTGGCTTGCAAAGAACTTGTCTGCCTTAAAGATCGCAAACCCGCAAGCACAGCTAAAGGCTTTTGGGGTTTCTCTCATGTCTTTTTTACATTTAGGGCAACTGCCTAATACCTCGCCCGTGCCACCAGCACTGGGGAACAGGTTTTTATCAGCCAGTGGCTCATGGGTGGTGATGGTGGTTTCAACAGCGGTGTAGACTGCCTCCATAAAGGCATCGGGGGCTACCTCGCCACGCTCCATGCGTTTGAGGTTGTTTTCCCAATCAGCTGTGAGCAGGGGTGACTTGACTTGATCGGGTAGCACCTTGATCAGGTTGATGCCTTTTGGTGTGGGCACAAGGTTTTTCTTGTCACGAGTGAGGTAGCCTAGTTTGACCAAGTTTTCGATGATGCTGGCACGGGTAGCAGGTGTGCCTAGTCCCTTGCAGTCGATGTCTTCTTCTACCCCTTCGCTACCAGCGTTCTCCATGGCAGATAGGAGAGTGTCTTCGGTGAAAAGTTTGGGTGGGGAGGTGAAACCCTCCACGACACCAAGGGTCGGGGTCTCGGTCATGCCTTCGCTTAGGGGTGGCAAGGTGGTGTCGGTGGTTGCTTTGGTTTTTTTGCCTACCAATTTGTCAAAGTTGGCTTCTATTTCTTTAAAGCCTTGATCTAGGATGGTTTTACCTTTGGCGGTGAAGGTGATGTCGCCGCAGTCGATGGTGACGGCGGTTTCATCGTAGCTGTGTTTGTGGGCCGTGGCGGCCAGGAGTTTGGCTGACACCATCTGAAAGAGGTTGCGCTCATCTGTGCCAAGGTTTGCGATGGCACTTGCAGTGGCACTGGGCGTGGGGATGATGGCGTGATGGTCAGCGACTTTGCTGTTGTTAACGATGGCGGTGACGTTGGCTGGCTTGTGGTGGAGGTTCATGTGCAGGTTTGCTAGGGCATGATCAATGAGTGTTGGGGTGCCACTTGCCATGTCTTCGGTGATAAACTTACTGTCTGTGCGAGGGTAGGTTAGGAGCTTTTGCTCATAGAGGGTTTGGGTCAGCTCTAGGGTTTTGCTTGCGGTGTAGCCAAAGGTTTTGTTGGCTTCCCGCTGGAGGGTGGTGAGGTCGTAGAGTTTGGGTGGGGAGACGTTTTTGGCTTCTTTGGTGACGGATGTGACGGTGGCCACTTTGCCTTGGCAGTCATGGGCTAGCTTTTCGGCTTGTGATTTGTCTGGGTAGCGCTTGCTGGTGGCGGTTAAACCAAAGGCTTTAAGCTCCAGGGTGTAAAAAGGGTCTTTGACAAAGTGGCTGACCTTGTGGCTACGCTCAACCACCATGGCAAGGGTGGGGCTTTGGACACGCCCCACGTTGAGCTGGGCATTGTAGCTGATGCTAAACAGGCGTGAGAGGTTCATGCCCACAAACCAGTCGGCTTGCTGGCGACATTTGGCGGCATGGAGTAGGTTGGTGTAGTTGCGACTGTCTTTCAGCTGGTCAAAACCCTCACGCACGGCGCTTTCCTCCATGGAGCTGATCCACAGGCGTTTGGTAGGTTTGTTGGACTGGGCGTGTTCGTAAACCAAGCCAAAGATAAGCTCCCCTTCACGCCCTGCGTCTGCACCGTTGATGACCTCGGTGACATCGGGGCGTTGCATGAGCGAGACCAAGGTGCTGAGCTGTTTTTTGGTGCTATCTGTGCCGATGTACTGCCACATGGTGGGCTTGATCGGGAGGTCGGCAATGTGCCACTTGGCGTATTTTTCGCCGTAGGCAGTAGGTGGGGCCAAGCCCAGCAAGTGCCCAACACACCAGGACACCAAGTAGCCACCACCCTCGTAGTAGCCGTCTTTTTTAGTTGTTGCACCAAGTACGTCCGCATAAGTTTTGGCGACGCTCGGTTTTTCTGCTATGACTAGTTTCATGAGTTCTCCTTGTTTTTTTACTAAAACCGTGGGCGCTGCCCCTGGTCGCACGCAAGCGTGCTGCTCGGGTAAGCAGCCAACCACACCCGCAAGGGGGCTCGCCCCCTTGACCCCATCATAATGCAAAGGGATGAGGATAGGGATAGGGTAGAGATAGGGTAGGGATAGGGTAGGGATTGGTTAGCCTGTTGGTATTTGTTTTTTGGCATGAAAAAACCTGCTGTTTGTGCTTCAGCAGGTTAGCGGTTAGGTTGGGTTTTGTTTTTAGGTTCTTTAGGTAGTGCTTGGGCTGGGGTGTCAGTTTCTTTACTGACCTTGCGGTCTTTGGCTTTGGTAAATTGCAGTTGGCCGTCATATTTTTGAGTGAAGGCTTGGTTGATCTTCTCACGCAGGGTTTTATTAACAGGGTGTAGGGTTTGGGTGTAGATGTCTTGACCCATTTTGTCTTGCCCTTGGTTGCTGGCAGGGCCGTGAAGATGTCGCCTGTTTGGCTGTTTTCGTTGGCACGGACACCGTTGACCGTGACAAGCTCGCCGATGGTGACGGAACCAATGGCTTTGGTTGCAGTTTCACTTAGGGGCAGCAGGTTGACATAGGCGGCTACGTCATAATCAACAGGTGCAAGGTTGGCAGCATCACGGCTGCGCTCGTTGTTTTTATACATGGCAACCAGGGTGTCGTTGATTTGCGCTTTGAGCTCACGGGCGGCTTTGGTTAGCTTGTTGTTGTCGTCTCTCATAAACGCTACGGTGTCACGGTAGGTGGTTTCGCCTGTGGCTTTGTCGGTGTGTTGGGTTTTGGGGAAACCTACAAAGGCTTTGTCACCAGTGTCCACAACGATGAGGTTGTTGATGGTAAACGCACCGTCTACGGTGACGCTTGCTAGGGCTTTGACTTTGCCTGTTGGGTTTTTGAGGGGGGTTAGGGCTAAGGAGAGGTTGTGGGTGGGCTGAATAGACGGTTGCTGCGCAGATGTTGGTTCAGTGGGTGTTTGCTCGACAGGCGTTGGTTCAGTGGGTGCTGGTTCAACGGGTGTTTGTTCGTCAGATAAGGGTTCAACAGGCACTTGTTCCGCAGGTGTTTTTTCTACGGTAGCCTGCTCTGATCCTACGCCAAGAGGTTCATGAGGTGCTTGTAGGTGGCTAGCCACAACTGTTTGTGCATCCTCCCAGCTGGCAGAGAAATCCTCGGAGTTGGTAGGTTCAGGGACATCAGCTACTAGGGGTTCAGGTACTAGGGGCTCAGGTGGTTCGATTGAAAAAGGCTGCTGGGTGTCTAGCTGTGAATGGTCTGGATGTTTAATGCCTTGAAGGCGCTGGCTATGTTGGATCCAGCTATCTAGGGTGTTATCACAATTGTCAGCAATCCCAGTGGCCCACAAGGCCATGTTTTCGTAGCGTTTACAGACTGGTGTGTAGTGGTTATGTTGACCTGTGCCATTATGGGCGCACTATGGACGATGAGCGAACTCTACGACGGACAAGAAGCCCATGAACTCGTCCCTACTTTTCTGGTCTAGTCGGGTTTTCTCCAATTCATCAGCAACGATTTTCAGGATGGTTTCACGGTGAGAGAAATGTTGTGGATGGGCACGTGTTTCCTTGAAGGCTAGCTTCATCACAGCAGCAACTACCCAGTTCTTAGACGCTTCATCATACTGATCAACTGTATCTGAGAAATAATCGTTGACACCTCGGAGGAGCATAGTCAGGTTGTACTGGCCTAGGTTAGTGACTTGTGTGATGGATGGGCATTGATTCAAAATCTCCCTAGCCCGACCAATGACCTTGTGTCTCAGATAAAACCTAACCAAGGGGAGCTTGTCGGTTGGTGAGAGGTAGGCAATCCGTTCGTGGTAATACTCCGCTTCGCTGTAGTTTGTCGCATCAAAGTCAGGGGCTTCTTCGCAGATACGCCCTAGCATTTCTAGGGCAAAGGGGTTATTAGCCTGATAGCACAAGCTTGTTTTGAAGTGGCGGGTTGCTCGGGTTGGCCGATTGTCATAGAAGTAAGCCTTGAGCCCTAGCTGACTTTGGACAGCGGCTTGACAGGCTGAGCTTGGGTAAAGTTTGACCAGTGCTTCACCTAAAGCTTGAGCTTGAAGGTACTGGCTACAGACCTGTAGCTCTTGGTAGAAGCTGTGTTCGTAAAAGTTCACAGGAAGGGTTTGGTCTTGCTGACAGGAGCAGGTTGAGGTGAGTTGCAAGTGCCCCTTTGTATCTTGGGTTCGGGTTACTGCCTTAGCGCAGTTGCTGGCAGTTGGGTTGATGGTTTTCATGGGCTCTCCTTTGGGTCTATTTTTGCATTTAGGATACGGGATTGTTGCCGTGGCTTGTGAAAACCACATAAAGTACTTGGTGCTTGGTTATCCTGCGCTTAGGATCCCATAGGTGCTCATGGGTGTGTGGTGTAGCAGGTCGCTTTGTCCAGGCAGTGCCTAGGACATAGCCTTCGTCACGCATGGTTTTGGGTAGCTTTAGCTTGTTAAAACGTAACAGGGTGAACTCGTCGTATAAGGGTTCTCGTTCGTCATTATTTAGCTTGTCTACGTCGATAAGGGTCACTCGTACACGCAGGAGTAAGAAGAGCAGTAGCAGGACTAACCCTATCACTAAGCCAGCGTTCATGGCACAAAAAGAAATGCCACTTGCGGTATCTTCCGTTGCTCTGCTCATCAACCCTAGGGGAATATCACCGAAAGGGATGAATTGAAGCCCTGTTTCTATTGGGACATAAATGCCAATAAGCACGCCATTTTCATAGAGGCCGATGATGCCATCGTTGTACAACTCGATAGAGAAACCTGTGGGCAAGTCGGCGACGATCAAGTTGCCGTCATCGTCTAAGCTCCAGGTTAAACCGTTGCTGTCAGTGACTTGCTCACCAGGGTCAGTTGGGCGTAGGAGCTCGAAAGAGGAGCCTTCTGTGAGCTCGGTTTCCGCTTCCACATCGGGAGCTAAGGTTGAGGCTTCTGGTTCAGTAGGCGCTGGTTCTGTTTCAGCTGGGGGTGTTAGGAGGACGGGTGGTACAAGTGTTGTCGGTGGTTCGGGAGTGACTGGTGCTTCTGGTTCAGTCGCTGGTGGCTCTGGAGTGACTGGGGCTTCTGGCTCAGTCACTGGCGGCACTGGTGTGACTGGGGCTTCGGGTTCAGTCGTTGGCGGTTCGGGGGTGGTTGGCGTTTCTGGTTCAGTCATGGGTGGCTCTGGGGTAACTGATATTTTGGGTTCAGTCGCTGGTGGCTTTGGCGTGACTGGCGCTTCTGGCTCAGTCGCTGGTGGCTCTGGCGTGACTGGCGCTTCTGGCTCAGTCACTGGTGGCTCTGGCATGACTGGGGCTTCGGGTTCAGTCGCTGGTGGTTCGGGGGTGGTTGGCGTTTCTGGTTCAGTCACGGGTGGCTCTGG
>JGI24703J35330_11748434_pt1 | contig 16191 bp, 12 predicted proteins | sample TergutNt197P1_FD_35330 | JGI IMG/M metagenome (IMG submission 35330) | reverse complement strand
GAGTGTCACTCGCCGACTCGTTTTTTTCGGACCGGGAAATTGCTCCCGGCTTGCTCCCGGCTTGCTCCCGGCTTCGAAGGAATGCGCCGCCGCCAACACATGTCCCCGGTGGCGCGGGAAACGTTCGCTTCGCTCACTGCGCCCGTGGTGTCCAATGCGCGAGATAAATTTTTCTTGCCCCCGCAAACGATTGGCACTATAATGAGTTTTAGAGAATTTCACAAGAGAATTTCACATAAAATCGGAGGGAAAAAAATGAAGGTTTATTCTGCCAATGAAATCAGAAACATCGCAGTTATGGGGCACAGCGGGTGCGGAAAAACGACTCTCATGGAAGCCGCGCTTAATGTGACAAAAGTCACGTCGCGCATGGGACGCACCGAGGACGGAAACACGGTAAGCGATTACGACGCGGAGGAAATTCGCCGCGGGGTATCGGTAAGCGCGTCGATGATTCCGATTGAATGGAACAATACCAAGATAAACTTCATGGACACCCCCGGTTATTTTGACTTCGTGGGCGCGGCGAAGGAGGCTCTTTACGTCGCCGACGCAGTGCTTATTGTTGCCGACGCGAAGTCGGGAATTGAAGTCGGAACCGAGCTTGCGTGGGAAAATTCCCAAAACAAGGCGCGGATTATTTTTATAAACGGAATGGACGACGAACACGCGGATTTTTTCAGCGTTGTCGCCGATATGAAAAGCCGCTTCGGAAACGGGGTAACGCCGTTGCAATTGCCGTTTAAGGAAAACGGTCAGCTCGCGGGCTATGTGAAAACCCTTACAGGCAAGGCGTATAAATTCGACGGAACCCAATGCGAAGTCCCGTCGGATATGGCGGACATTTACAAAAAACACCACCACGACCTGATGGACGCCATAGCCGAAAGCGACGAGGAGCTTATGGAAAAATTTCTTGAAACCGACGAACTTACGCCGGACGAGCTTTCGAAAGGAATGAAACTTGCCGTCGGCACCGGAAGCCTTACCCCCGTACTTTGCGGCATTGCGTCCAAGGCAGTCGGCGTAAGCACCCTCATGGACATGATAGTGCTTGACCTGCCCTCCACCGCCGAACTGTGCCCGGAAATTACCGTGGACAAAAACGGCACGGAAACCGTGCTTAAATGCGACCCCGCCGGCCCCGTCTGCGCCTTCGTTTTCAAAACGATTTCGGACCCGCATGTCGGGCAGCTCAGCCTGTTCCGCGTGTACTCCGGCACAATCAAAAAAGATTTGGCGATTTTCAACTCCAACCGCGAAGCACCCGGCAAAGTCGGGCATTTGTTCATTATGCGCGGCAAGGATAAAATCGACGTATCCGAAGTTCGCGCCGGCGATATCGGCGTAATCGCAAAACTTTCCGACGCGAATACACAAGACACCCTCGCCACAAAAGCCGCGCCGTTCAAATGCAAGCCTATCGAATTCCCCGAATCCTTGCTTGCAATGGCAGTTTCCGCCAAAGGCAAAGGCGACGAAGACAAACTTTCCGAAGCAATAAGAAAACTCGTTTCCGAGGACAAGACGATAAAATTTGTCGTAAACAAAGAAACCAAGCAAACCGTACTTTATGCCGTAGGCGACGGCCAGCTCGATGTTTTGTCGAACCGCCTGAAAACGCGCTATAAAATGGAAGTCGACCTGAAAACGCCGCTTGTGCCGTATCGCGAAACGATAAAAGGCCGCAGCGACGTGAAGGGCAAATATGTAAAACAATCCGGCGGCGGCGGGCAGTACGGTGTCGTTGACATGAAATTTGAGCCGTCGGGCGACGAAACCAAGCCGTTTGTATTTGAAGAAACCGTTGTCGGCGGAAACGTTCCGAAGCAGTATTTCCCCGCCGTCGAGAAAGGGCTAAGCGAAAGCGTAAAAGCCGGCCCCGTTGCGGCGTACCCCGTTGTCGGCGTGAAGGCGACGCTTTACGACGGAAAATATCACGCCGTTGACTCGTCGGAACTCGCGTTTAAAATGGCGGCACAAGCCGCATTCCGCGACGGATTCATGCAAGCCAAGCCCGCGATTCTCGAGCCGATTATGCGCGTTGCCGTAACCGTTCCCGAAAGCTACGTCGGCGCGATTATGGGCGACATGAACAAACGCCGCGGTCGCTTGCAGGGCCAAGAATCCGTCGGCAAAAAAACGGAAATTATTGCCGAAGCCCCGCACAGCGAAATGTTAAAATACGCCATCGACCTCCGCTCCATGACCCAAGGGCGCGGCAGTTTCACAATGGAATTTGAACGCTACGACGAAGCCCCCTCCGACGTACAACAAAAAGTCGTCGCGGCACGAAAGCTGGAACTGGAGGCTTTACGAGCAGAGTAGCGCGCCAAGCGCGCAGTGGGCACCGGGGACACATGTCGGCAGCGACGCATTCTCTCGAAGCCGGGAACAGTTTCTCGGCGTATAAAAAACGAGGTGATTTAATGGCACCTGTTCACGGCATGATAGACAAGCAATTTGAAGCCTATCTTTTGTCAACTCTTGGCAGGCTTGACATAGCCATTCATGAAATCAACGAGAAAGGCTCATCTTTCGAGCTTATCAAACTCCGCGACGAAATCAGTAATCAGTTAAAAAAGCCCTAAGGGCCTGTTTAACACCCCTAAAATAACCGCGATTTTTGTCGCCTGAAAAAAAGTGAAAACCTCCGTCGGATATGTTATAAATTAAGGCGAACATTATCCGGGCGACCTCTAAAAACCCTAAATTCGCATTAAGGGTTTTTGGAGGTCGCCTCTGGCGGAGGTTTTTTTTGATGGAAAGCGAAAAATTAGCATTCGTGACAGAAAACATACTTGCGAAAATGGCGACGCTCGGCGAAGGTTTGGCGGAAAAACGCACGGGCGTACTTGAAGTGCGAAAAGAAATGTGGCGCGAGGCGCGAATTGTTCTGCGCGATTTTGATGACGTCGCCGACCTGACAATTTTCGCCGAGGAAGTCGCGCGGCACGAACAGCAATATGTCAAGGCAAGCGAGGAGATAAAAAAACTGGGCAAAATGCTGGATTCACCGTACTTTGCGCGGATTGATTTTATCGAGGAGGGATGCGAGCGCGAGGAAATTTACATCGGGCGGCATTCGCTTTTCGATGAGAAACAGCATGTTTTTCACGTCTACGACTGGCGCGCGCCGATTTCAAGCCTGTACTACGATTTTGGCACAGGTGCGGCCGAATTTTCCGTTCCAAACACGGGCGCGCGTATTTCCGGGGAAATTTCGCTTAAACGGCAGTATCAAATCGAAAAGGGCGAACTTGTCTACCTTTTCGACAACGATATCGCAATCGAGGACGACATTTTGCGCCTAGAACTGTCCAAAACATCCGAGGCGCACATCAAGACCATTATCAACACCATTCAAGCCGACCAAAATCGCGCGATTCGTGCAGAATCGGGCGATATTTTAGTGTACGGGCCGGCGGGCAGCGGAAAAACATCCGTGGGCCTGCATCGGCTTGCGTACCTTTTATACCGCCACCGCAATTCGTTGAACTCCGCAAAGGTGCGTATTTTCTCGCCCGGCGCGGTTTTTTCGTCGTATATCGCGGGGATTATTCCCGAACTTGGCGAGGAGGACGTGCAAACCCTCGATTTTGCCACGTTGCTTGAAACGAAAAACAGGCATATGCGCAGTTGGAGCGAGATGATTGAGAATCTCGACGCGCGCGGCGAGGCGATTAAGCGAAAGTTTTCGGCGGAGTTCATCGACGCGCTGGAGCAACGGATTGCCTCATACGAGCCGACGTTCGAGGACGTTGTGTTTTTAAACGATAAACTGTGCGACGCGGCGCGCCTGAAATCGCTGTATCGGGACCGCACGGCGCACGGAAATCTCGCGCTTAAAACCGAGCGGGTTTTGTCCTATGTAAATCAGGTTTTTGCCGAGTATTTTACCGCGTATAACCGCAAAATTACCGACTTTTTTAACAATCTCTATGACGATAATTTTCCCGACGGGATTATTCGCGCGAAATTCGAGGAGGAAAAAAATATCGTGATTGCGGATATTCGCAACCGTTCGTTCCCGCGTGCCGCGAAAATTTACGAAAAATTTTCTCGTAAAGACCGCGACGCGCTTCGTATGGATAAAATTTATTTCGAGGACGCGCTTGTGCTTTTTTACATTGATTTGCTTACGGGGCGAATCCCCGCAGAAAAAACGGTTAAGCATATTTTAATCGACGAAGCGCAGGATTTAAGCCTGTTGCAGCATCGGATTTTGCGCAAACTTTATCCCGCAAGCAATTTTACAATTCTCGCCGACGTAAACCAAGCCTTGTATCCCGAGCTTAATATCACCGAAACCGACGTGCTGAAATCGCTGTATCCAAAAGCGGAGGCATTCGCGCTTACGAAAAGTTATCGATCCACCTTTGAAATTATGGAGCTTGCGACGGGCATTTTAGCGCGCAACCGGAAACACGTGTCGGGCGCGACGCATTCCCCCGAAGGGGGCGGGCACGCTTCACGTGCCCCTGCCGAGGGCGTTTTTCTGCGCCACGGCGAGCCGCCCGAAATCAAAAAAAGCGCGACGCCCGCGGCTTCCGCGCTGGAAATTTTGGCAACCCTCCCCGACGATTTCAACACAGTCGGCATTTTGCTCCCGACAATCGCCGAAGCCCGCGCCTTTTTCGCCGAATTCAAAAAAATCTTCCCCAAGGGCAACACCCCGCGCCCGCTGAAATTTATCAATCAGGAAGCACAAAATTTTTCGGCGGGGGTAATGGTTATGGCGGCGGCGTTTGCCAAGGGGCTTGAATTTGACGCGGTAATTTGCCCGTCGTATCGAGAGGCGCGAACGGAACGCGAGCAAAAATTATTCTATTTGATTTGCACCCGCGCCCTCCACCGACTCTTTTTGATTAGCACGCCAAGCGCGTAATGAACACCACGGTCAACACCACGGTCGCCGCGGGAGAATTTCAATTTTTGAGAGTGGGAACGGCATCATTCTCCCTAAACCGGATGCAGATTCTCCTTACATAAAAAATCGCGAAAATCACCAGCCCTATTGAAATATATTGCGACGTCGTAAACAGCCCATAATGCCCGCGCCCTGCATCCGCGCGGAAAAATTCCAAAAAAAATCTCCAAACGGGATACGCGAAAAAATATATCGCGGAGGACAATCCCGGTTTTTTTGTGCGCAAAAATAAAAAAACCATGATTGCACACAACGTGAGCAAAAACACGGTTTCGAAAAGTTGCGTCGGCAAACGCGGCGCGCCGTCGCGAATCGTCCGGATGAAGGCATCTTCGGGATAAATCACGGCAAGCGGATAAAGCGAATGGCTTTCGTCAACCACCATCCCAAAACAACACCCCGCAAAAAAACAGCCCAACCTGCCGATTGCGTGCGCAAGGGCAAGGGCGGGCGCGAAAATATCAAAAATCTGCACAAGGTCTATTTGGAATTTTCGGCAATAAAAAACAACGGCAACCAGTCCGCCCAAAAGTCCGCCGTAAAATACGATTTCCCCGGTGGCGTAATTCGCCAGCTCGAAGAAGCTCATGTGCCGATATTCCGCCCACGAAAACGCAATCCGCACGCTGTGCATAACGGGCCGAAGCAAAGCCGCGCCGATTAAACCGCCGCTCGCGCCTATTATAAATGTAAGTTTCACGTCACGCCTTGCGGGCGATTTCCTCGCCAAAGCCGCGCACAGAAACCACGCCGCCGCAATCGCCGCTATAAAAAGCACGGTATATGTCGGAATATCCAAACCGAAAAAATCAATAAACGGGTGCAATTAATCCTCGTCTAAAATGTCCAGCAAACTGTCGCTGTCAATTCTGTCCTTCGCGGCGAAAACAACGGCAACGATAACCGCAATTGTTACCGCGATAATTGTTACAATAATCCATTTGTTCATGCTATGCCTCCCTTGGGTGAAAGTGGAATTATTATGCGGGAAGATTTTTTTTGTGTCAAGGCGCGCCAAGCGCGCAGTGGACACCACGGGCGCAGTGAGTGAAGCGAACGTTTCCCGCGCCACCACGGGCATGTGTCGGAGTCGACGCGTTTCCTCGAAGCCGGGAGCAGATTCCTGTTGGCAGAAAAAATCGAGTCGGCGAGTGACACTCGCCGACTCGATTTTTTTGTAGCGGTTTTATGGCAATGAGGAAGCGCGCCCCCTTTGCCTCGAAGCAGGTTATCATGACCTCGAAGCACGTTTTCAAAAACCCCACCACGGACTTGGCCAAAGAAAATTTGCCGCAACAATTCATCCCAAAATCGCATCAAAAATTGATTCGAAAAAAACCAGTTAGGGCGTGTAGCCACTACGCCCTAAGCTAAAACAGCGGTTTTTTTGCATAAAACACAACGTTGGCGGCCACGTTTGCGGAAGGTGATGCCGGTCAACATCTATCGGATTTTGCAGTCATGTTGGGCAATGAATCTCCTCTTCCGAAAGCTGTGACGCCGCGATTTCCCTGTACACTTCGCAGGTCTTCATTAAATCCTTATGGGTGCCGATGCCCGCGATTTCGCCGTGGTCAAGCACCAAAATTTGGTCGGCGTCGATGATTGATGAAACGCGTTGCGCGATAACAATCGTGGTTTTGTCGCCCATTTTATTTTTAAGCGCGGCGCGCAAAAGGGCGTCGGTTTTTACGTCAAGCGCGGAAAAACTATCGTCGAACATGTGAATCGGCGCGTCTTTTACAAGGGCGCGCGCAATCGAAAGCCGCTGCCGTTGCCCGCCGGAAAAATTCGAGCCGCTTTGCGCAACGTTCGATTCGTAACCCTCGGGCTTGCCGTCGATAAACGCCCTGGACTGTGAGATTTCAACGGATCTTTCTACGCGCTCCTCGGTCGCGTCCTTGTCGGCATAAAGCAAATTCGAGCGAATCGTCCCCGAAAAAAGCGAGGCCTTTTGCGCAACATAGCCGATTTTGTGGTGCAATTCCTCCTTGTGTACGTCGCGAATATCCAAACCGTCGATAAATATCCCGCCACCCGACACGTCAAAAAAGCGCAGAATCAGCTTAAAAATCGTCGATTTTCCCGACCCCGTCGCCCCGATAATCGCGGTTGTTTGACCCGGCCGGGCTGTGAAGCTGATGTTTTTCAGCACATCGTCGTCATCCTCTTGAGCGTCGGGATATTTAAATGAAACATCGCGAAACTCAACCGTACCCGTAAAATTTTCCGGAAACGGCACGGGGTTTTCGTTGTAAATAATGCTGCCCTCGGTTTGCAAAACTTCATCTATACGCTTCATGCTGACCACCGCGCGGGGAACAAAAATAAACATCACTGAAATCATCAAAAATGCAAATATTATCAACATCCCGTACTGCAAAAACGCAAAAATATCGCCGATATCGGCGCGAAAAGCCGAAACCTGACCCGCCCCGACCCAAACAATAAGCGCGGTCGTCGCGTTAAGCACAAGCATAATCACGGGCGTCATAAACGCAAAGGTCTGATTGACAAATCGTTCGGTAGAAGCCAAGTTTTGATTGGCAACCTCGAATCGCTTTTTTTCAAAAGCCTGCGTAGAAAACGCGCGAACAACCAAAATACCGCTTAAATTCTCGCGGGAAACGAGATTTATGCGGTCGATAAGTTCCTGCCACGCCTTATATTTAGGAAGCGCGATAAAAAACAGCACGCCCATAAGTCCAAGCATAACCGCCGTAGCGGCAACGACTATCCACGCTAAGTCCGTACTGCGCTCAAGCGCGCGAATTACGCCGCCCACGGCGATAATCGGCGCGTAAATAAACTGGCGAATCGCCATCATTAAAGTATTTTGCACCTGCATAATATCATTCGTCGTGCGCGTAATAAGCGACGACGTATTGAATCGATTTATCTCTGCGTCCGAAAATTTCAAAACTTTTTCATAAACGGCTTCACGCATATCATTCGAAACACCAACAGCGGTTCGCGCCGTAAAAAACCCCGCCACCAGCGCGACAAGCATCGATAAAAGCGTAAGCCCAAGCATAGCCGCGCCGTTCCGCCAAATAACGGAAAGATGCCCCGGCAAAACCCCATCGTTAACAATATCCGCCATAAGCCCGGGCAACATAAGCGCGACAATTGCCTCGGCGGCAAGAAAAAAAACTACCCCAAAAATCATCCCGCTATATGGCTTTAAGTACCGCAAAAACTCCGACATTTCGTGGCTCCTCACGTTGACAAAGGCGATTGTAATGTATACCTTAATGGGAGAGTCAAGTCGGGCGTGTTGCCACTGCGCGACACGCCCTCAATTTTTGAAAAGAGGAAAACTTTCCATGATTCGGAAAAATAACTTATTGTCCATCGGCGAGGTGTCCAAGCTCACCGACACGAGTATAAAATCCTTGCGATATTACGACCGAATCAACGTCCTGAAACCCGCGCACATCGACCCCGATTCGCAGTACAGATACTACACTATCGACCAAGTACGCCTTATCGGATTGATACAGTTCAGTATCGAAATCGGCATTCCCCTTGCGAAAATAACGCAGTTTGTCGAGCCTGACGGAACGACGGATTTGCGAAGTTTTTTGCAGGAGGGGCGCAGGGTTGCCGAAAAAAAATTGGAGGTGCTGGAAAAAGGACTCCGGCACATTGATATTATCATGCATCAAATGGATTTGGCGGAAAAGCATCAAATCGGGCAAATTTATATGAAGGAAATTCCGGAGAAAAAAATTTATGCTATCCCTTGCGAAAAAAACGTAAGCGTATCAGACCAAATTAAAATTTTGCAGAGCATTTCGAAATTGCCGGGCGACGAAAGGGATTGGGAGGAGTCGGAGTTCGGCATTTTGCACGAATCCTCGCCAAGCGAAGTCGCGTGTTATTATTTCGTCGATGTGCCGAAGAAAATTGATTTGCCAGATACAAAAACGCTCCCCGGCGGAACGTATTTTTGCATACAAAACGAAAGCAGCAAAATAGAAAAAGCCCCCGAAATTTTTAAGGAACATATCGGAGACTCTTTTTTTGCAACGGAAATAGAATTGCACACAGCACGGCATAAAATAAACGAACCGATACGTGAGCTTAGGGTTATTTCGTGTTGAGTCAATTTTCTTACGTTTCCTTACCCTCTCATTGCGCGCTTGTCCGGGCGAATCAGTGCGCGGGGGTGGAAGCCGATTAAATCCTTGCGACCTGCGCGGATTAGCGCGTTTTTTACGATTTCGCGGTTGGCGGGGTTGCGGTACTGAATCAGGGCGCGTTGCGTTGCTTTTTGATGCGCGCTTTTTGGTACAAATATGCGTTTTCCCGTGCGCGGGTCTAGTTCTGTGTAGTACATACAGGTCGAAAGTGTGCCGGGTGTGGGGTAAAAATCTTGCACTTGTTCGGGGCGCATGTTTTCGCGATGCAGATATTCCGCAAGCGCGATTGCGTCGTCGAGGGTGGAGCCGGGATGGCTTGACATCAGGTACGGCACATCGAATTGTTGCTTGCCCGTTTCGCGGTTCGCGACGGCGAATTTTTTGGTGAATTTTTCATAGGTTTCAAGCGACGGTTTGTTCATCGCGTGAAGGACTTTTGGCGAAACGTGTTCCGGCGCGACTTTCAGGCGGCCGCTTATGTGATGTTCGCACATATCGCGCAAAAATTCGTTGGCGCGCGGGTCGTGCATCAGGTAATCGTAGCGAATTCCCGAGCGGATAAAGACCTTTTTTACGCCGGGGATTTCGCGCAAGTCTCGCAAAAGTCGGAGGTAATCGGAATGGTCGGCGCGGAGATTCGGGCATGGGGCGGGGACAAGGCAGTTTCGTTGACAGTTTTCGGCAATTGCGGGCGCACTTTGCCCGCGTCCTTCGCGAGAATGTTTCGCACACGGAACGTGTCCCTGATTGTAAAAATTTGCCGTAGGGCCGCCGACATCGTGGATATAGCCCTTAAATTCCGCGTCGTGCGTAAAACTTTCCGCCTCGCGAAGCACGGATTTATGCGACCGCGACTGCACATTTTTGCCTTGATGAAAATTAAGCGCGCAAAAATGGCACCCGCCAAAACACCCGCGAGTGGCGGTTATGCTGAACTTTACCTCCTCGATTGCAGGTACGCCGTTTTCGTACATCACGTGCGCCTCGCGCATAAACGGCAACGCATAAACTGCGTCAAGCTCGCTTTGCGAAAGCGGCGCGGCGGGGATGTTTTGCACAACAAAAATATTCGGATACTCCTCCGCAAGTATTTTTCCTTGAGAGGTGTATTGCCGAATAAAACTCTGCGCAAATGCTTTTTTTCCCGCCGCCGTCGGTTCGTTTATCGCCTTAAAATTCGGCAGGACAAGCGGTTTTTCCACAAATGAAATATCCCGCGTTTTGAAAACCGTGCCGGGTATAAAGGTCAAGTCCTTTATGGAAATTCCGCTGTCCAATGCCTCCGCAATTTCAACAATCGCCCGCTCCCCCATGCCGTAAACAATCAAATCCGCCGCCGCGTCAAGCAAAATCGACCGCCGCACCGCGTTATCCCAAAAGTCGTAATGCGCAAGCCGCCGCAAACTCGCCTCAATCCCGCCCAAAATAATCGGCGCATCCTTGTATGCCTCGCGGATTTTATTCGAGTAAACAATGCTTGCGCGATTCGGCCTAAGCCCGGTTGCGCCGCCCGGCGAGTACGCGTCCCGCTTCCTTTTATGTAGCGCGACGGTGTAATGATTCACCATCGAATCAATATTTCCGCCCGTAACCAAAAAGCCCAAACGCGGCTGCCCAAACCGCGTAAAATCCGCTGTTGTCCGCCAATCCGGCTGTGCCAAAATCGCAACCGAAAAGCCGCGCGAAACAAGCACCCGCGAAATAATCGCCGCCCCGAACGAGGGATGGTCAACATACGCGTCCCCCGTAACAAGCACAAAATCGGGGCTTTGTATCTCGTGCGCAAAAACCGGCAGAAACGGCACGGCGGTCAGTCCTTTTCGTATTTATTGCGCGTATTTTATATTAATGACGGGGCTTGTGCAAATCTTCGCATTCGCCGCAGTGGACACTCGAAGCCGGGAGCAGTTTCCCGGCGTATAAAAAAAGAGTCGGCGAGTGTCACTCGCCGACTCTTTTTTTTGGACTGGGAAACTGCTCCCGGCTTCGAGGGAGCGCGTCGCCTCCGACATGTGTCCCCGGTGTCCACCGCGCACTGTAGCAGGACGCAGGGATTTTTCCCACAAAGGGCTTGCGACTCGCGTTCCGACGTGATATGGTTTTAGCATGAGTCGCGAGTTTTTCGAAAAGCATGTATTTAACCGCAAGCGGGTGTTTTGGCTTGTGGCGGTTATTTTTGTGGTGTCGTTGATACCGCTTGTTTACATAGCGCGTTTTGGACATCCCTCTGCGGACGACTTTTCGTACGGCAATCATACCGTTCATGTGTGGCGCGAAACGGGGTCGCTCCCGCAGGTGCTTTCTGCGGCAGTGACGGGGACGAGATATGTGTACAATACGTGGCAGGGTTCGTTTGTCGCGGTTTTTTTGATGACGTTACACCCGGCGGTTTTTGGCGAAAATTTGTATATGTTTGGGATTGCGGGTGTGATTTTGGGCTTTGTTGCCGCGATGATATTCTTTTTGAAGGTTGTTTTTATGAACTGTTTGGGCGCGGACAAGTATGCTTTTGGGATAATTGCCGTCTTGTTCACGTTTGTCGCGATGCAATTTGTGTTTTGTCCGGTTGAGGGATTCTTTTGGTACAATTCCGCGATGTATTACACGGGTTTTCATTCGCTTTCCCTTGTGTTGTTCGCCATAACTTTGCTTGCGATTCAGGCGGAAAAGGCTAAAAAAATTTATGCGATTGCGGTTCCCCTGCTTGCTTTTTTGGTTGGCGGGAGTAATTTTGTTACGGCGTTAACTTCGGCGGTTGTAATGGCGTTGATTGCGGTGTATTGCGCCGTTATCAGGCGGCGGGGCTGGCTTATTCCCGCGATTGGAACCGTCGCGCTCGTTGCCGCGTTAACAATCGCGGTGATTTCGCCCGGCAACGATGTCCGGCAGGAATATTTTGAAAGAATGAACCCCGTATCGGCGGTTTTTACGTCGTTTTATTACGGATTCCGGTTTATCGAACTGGTTGTTCCCGGCGCGGTATTTTTGGCGTTTTTATGCATGATACCGCTTATTTATAAAATCACGAAGGCAAGCAACTTTTCGTTTCGGCTTCCGCCCGTGGCTGTTGCTTTAATGTACGGAGTCTATGTAAGCACCTTTACGCCGAATCTTTTTTCGTGGTCATCGTTCGGGCCGGCGCGGGTTGTGAATATTAATTTTTTTGCGTTTCAATTTTTCCTGCTGTTTTCGCTTGTTTACTGCATCGGCAGCTTTGCGCAGTACGTTAAGCGCAAGGATACTTCCGCCGTAAGAAAAAGGTACGCGTGGCTTGAAAAGCCCGCTGTATCGGTGATTCTTGCGATTTGTTTTGTTGCATCATGCGTTTATGTCGGTTTTACGGACGCGGACGGGATGATAAGCATAAGCGCGACAAGGTCGCTTGTTTCGGGGGAAGCGCGGGTTTATCACGAAGAATTTTCGGCAAGGCTTGAGATTTTGCAAAACCCCGAAATCCGCGAAGCCGAACTGCCTGTGTTTAGCGTTACGCCGCACGTATTGTTTCACGCGCTTGACATAACCCCCGACCCAACCTTCTGGACAAACACCGCAATGGCGCGGTTTTACGACAAAGACACGGTGATTCTTGTGCCGCGGGGGGATTAGGGTGAAAATCGAAGAAAGGGACGCGGGCGACGAATTTCGTTAGAAATTTATGTGTTCAGCGAATGGCAAAAATATGGAAACAACAATGCTCACGCATCTGAATATTATGACAGACGGTTTGAAGCGCAAGGCGGCCGCGCTTGAAAGTATCGCGGCGATTTGCGAAAATCAGCGAACCGTAATCGAAAGCGAATTACCGCTTGAAAAAGTTCGCGAAATGGTTTTCGGCATGAACGACGAAAAGCAGGCGGCAATACAAATCGTTCGCGACTGCGACGAGATGTTCGAAAAAATGCTTGCGGACATAGGCGCGGAACTCGAGGTTCAACAGCATCTTTACAAGCCGCAGGTCAAAATAATGCAGGACAAAATTCGCGAGGTAATGAGCCTCGACGTAAAAATTCGCGTCGCCGAGGACGAAAACAACAAGCTCATGGACGAGCGACGAAGCACAGAGCTCCCCCCCTCGCACAACGCCGGAATCAAGCCAAAAGTAACAATGCCGACAAACGCCGCAAAAGTCGTTGATGCCTATAAAGAGGGCAAAAAAAATTACAAGGGTTAGCCCATGATAACTTTCTCAAGTTGTTTTCTGCATTTGAAGGGATAAATAAAATGGCAAAAATTGTTGTACAAAAATATGGCGGAACGTCTGTTGCGAATGCCGAGCGCATTATGCACGTGGCGAACATCGTCGTTAAGGCGAAAAACGCAGGCAAAGGCGTTGTAGTCGTCGTTTCCGCGCAGGGGCATACGACGGACAAATTGCTAGAAAAAGCCGGGGGCATCTGCGACGAACCGAATCGCCGCGAGCTTGATATGCTTCTCGTTACCGGCGAACAGCAGTCCGCCGCGCTTATGACAATGGCGTTGCAAAGCCTCGGACACCCCGCGATTTCGCTAAACGCCATGCAAATCGGCATCGAGGCAACGTCGGTTCATTTTAACGCGCAGATAAAAAGAATCCGCACGGAACGCCTGAAAAAGGAGCTTGACAAGGGCAACATCGTCGTTGTTGCCGGGTTTCAGGGCATAAATCGCCACGGCGATATGACAACCCTCGGGCGCGGCGCGTCGGACACAACGGCTGTCGCGCTTGCAGCGATTTTGGAGGCGGAACTTTGCGAAATCTACACCGATGTTGACGGAATTTATACCGCCGACCCGCGCATTGTGCGCACGGCGAAAAAATTGGATATAATAAGTTATGACGATATGTTGGAGCTTGCCGCTTCGGGCGCGGGTGTTTTGCACAACCGTGCCGTTGAAATGGCAAAACGATTTGATGTAAATTTGGTGCTTCGTTCCAGCGTGAACGACGTACCCGGCACGCTGATTAAGGAGGATGCGGGAGTGGAACAATTATCGGTAAGCGGCATCGCAATTGACAGAAACGTGGCTAGGGTGAGCGTAACAGGGCTCCCCGACCGCCCCGGCGTGGCGGCAAGCATTTTCATGCCGCTTGCGAAAGAAAAAATAAACGTGGACGTAATTTTGCTTTCCGTCGGCGAAGGCGACAAGCGCGATTATTGCTTTACGATTCACAAACAGGACTTGAAAATCGCCATAGGAATACTCGAGTCGCACAAAGAAAAAATCGGATTCGCCACGCTTAATACCGACGAAAATTTGGCGAAACTTTCGATTGTAGGCTCGGGAATGGCAACAAACACGGGCGTCGCCGCGAAAATGTTTGAGGCGTTGTACGAAGTCGGCGTAAACATAGAAACAATTTCAACAAGCGAAATAAAAATCACCGTTCTAATCGACGAGCGCAATATCGCCAAGGCAACGCAAGCCGTTCACGACAAATTCGAGCCGATGCTGACGAGCGATTACGCGGAGACGGAGGAAATATGAGAACAAGATGCTTCATTTTAACGGCGATTTTACTCGCCGTTATTTTTTCGGCGTGCGGCGGCGCGCTTGAAAATTTTTCAGAGAATTTATCCGAAAATTTATCGACAATCGCCGACAGCAACGTCGGGACCCTGATAACCCAACAGGAACAAATCGAAGGCCCGACACACATTTTGCCCGCGCCGAATCTCGACGGCGAAATGAGCGTCGAGCAAGCGATACAGCAGCGACGCTCCCGCCGAAATTTCGAAGACCGCGCAATTTCGCAGGAACAGCTTTCGCAAATTTTATGGTCGGTGTACGGCATAACCGAGCCGCGCCCGGGTTCACCGCGCGGCGGCTTGCGCACAACGCCCTCGGCAGGCGCGCTGTTTCCGCTGGAAATCTATGTAGTAATCGGCAACGTCGAGGGCATTGAGCCGGGCGTTTACCGCTATATTTCCCCAAAGCATAAAATTGTGCAGGTAGTCGAGGGGGACATGCGAATCATGCTTGCCGCCGCCGCACTAAATCAAACCGCAGTGCGAAACGCCCCCGCAATTGTGGCATACGCCGCCGTTTTCGACCGAATGCTTCCTCGCTACGGCGAGCGCGGCATAATGTACACACACATGGAAGTCGGGCATTCCGCGCAAAATATGTATCTGCAAGCCGAGGCGTTGGGGCTTGGAACCGTTGCCGTCGGCGCGTTTGTTGACGAAATGGTTTCGGCGGTTCTCCGTCTTCCCGACGACGAAACCCCGCTGTATCTGATGCCGTTCGGATACGCGGAGGGCTCCGTTTTGTCGGCGGCCTTGGTTGAAGAGTTGACTGAAGAATTGCCGGAAGAATCCCCGCCGATGGTTGCCCTGACCTTCGACGATGGCCCCTCAACCCACACCGAAGGCATCTTGGATATTTTAGAACAATACGAAGCCCAAGCAACATTCTTCGTAGTCGGCAACCGCGTGGAAACCCATCGAAGCATCGTAGAGCGCGCGGCAAATTCAGGCAACGAAATCGCCAACCACTCCCATACCCACCCGCACCTGACGCAACAAACCGACAGCCAAGTAATCGACGAAATAACCTCGGCAAGCACCGCCATCGCCGCAATAACAGGCTTCTCGCCCCCAATATACCGCCCGCCCTTCGGCTCAACCGATGACCGCGTCGTGGAAATTTCAACCGACCTGGGCTACGGCATAGTAAAATGGACCCTCGACCCCCTGGACTGGCGCGACCGCGACCCCGACATAATCTACCGCCGCATAATGAGCCAAATCGAAGACGGCTCCGTAATCGTCCTCCACGACATCCATCCCACCACGGTTCAAGCAATGGAACGCGTAATCCCAAGCCTGATTGAACAAGGCTTTAAGCTCGTCACCGTATCCGAGCTGATAACCCACCGTTACGGCGGCCTCGAAGCCGGCGACATTTTCGGCTCGTATTGCGCTTGGCGGATATGGGATGAGGTTGAGTATTAGGATGTGTACTGTGAAGGGTTGAAATAACGCGCCCTATGTTTATATTGCGACAATTAATTTCATGACTTCATTAAACTTTTCGGCTACTAAGGAACTGCCCGACAATAACATTTCCATTTGGACTTGTCTTTTTGCCGCATTGCTTCGTCGCGAAAAACCTTGCGACCCTCTAGGTCGCGGC
>JGI24703J35330_11748435_pt1 | contig 16231 bp, 15 predicted proteins | sample TergutNt197P1_FD_35330 | JGI IMG/M metagenome (IMG submission 35330) | reverse complement strand
TTTTGTTTTTCTTTTTTATGATATCTTTTCTCCTTTTCATTTCATTATATCACGAAAACCTCAAACCTGTCCAGTTAAGTATAACCGATTCACAATAAGAAAAGCCCTCTTGTCGGTGACAGGAGAGCGTTCGTCTATGTATGGGCGAGGGAATTTGCGGAAAATGTCATACAATCAAAACGCAAGCGTCACGGGCTTAGAATGACCATTATTTGCGAACTGCACAATATGGACTTAAATCTGGCAATTGCTTAGCGTTTATCGCATTTTATAATTTTCGGACAGGTCTATTGGAGCGCTAGAAGTAGAAGACATTGCACGTCTTTCTGATGAGGAGTATTTCTACGCAAGAATAGTATGGCAAAAAATCGGTAAATCGCTTGACAAATTTTAGATATGGTGCTATAATGTTAATATACGAACCACAGAACGAACGGAGGTACATTATAAAAAAACTTACAGCAATTCTACTAACAGTGACTATATTCATATCGCTAATAGCTGGAATATTCGCTGAAAACACCGAGCAGGAGTATGCCGACATAGCCGATGCCCTTGCGGTATTGCGGGATTTAGTCGGGCTCCAGAACGATGCTTGTGTTGATTCAACCATGTTTGGCAAATCGCTTCCGAATGACAACAATCAGCGGGAGGGTTGCAACTGTACAGTCAGCGTTGACATCGGGAACCCTGGTGGTGGCAGCACGGAAGTCAAGTTCATCGTGTGCCTTGCATACGGAATCACACCAGAGGATGCAGACGAAATGGCAGAATATGCACCAGGACGGATTGTGTTCGCTGATGCGTGTTTTGATAACTCGGAGCAGAAAAGTAATGTGCGGTTGACGCTTAAAGATAAAGGAATCGCCATAAAGGCGTTGTAGGGGAGGGGTATGTAATGCAAGTAGCCCCCTGGCACGATTGAATGGGAGTGAAGGTTTGAATAAAGCTAAATATAATAAATCGCAAAAAAAGCGCGAAAGCTATACTATGGTAGTAGGGTGTGGTCGATTGGGTGCAAACCTTGCTAACACACTCTCTGACATCGGAGAGGGTGTAGTGGTGATTGATAAAAACCAAGAATCATTCAGAAAACTTTCACCATCATTCGGCGGAATCGCTTTGGAAGGTGATGCGTCTAATATGACTGTTCTTGAACACGCAGATATAAATAGAGCTACTGCTGTAATATCCTTGACAAACAACGACAATACCAACATCATGGTAGCACAGTTAGCAAAGGAAATGTTCGGTATAGAACAAGTAATTGCACGACTTTATGACCCTGAATGTGAGTGTGTTTATGAAGAATTCGGAATTAGCACAATCTGCCCCGCAGTGCTTTCTATGAAAGAAATCGATAAACTATTACCAACGATTCCGTTAGGGCATTTGGAAGAGGCAATCCAAGAAGACAAAGGTGACAAGGCATGAAAAAACGAGTATTCTTAATCGGCGGGTTCAATAAAACACGAACTCTTGCTGATTCTCTCTTAAAAAAAGGCTATGAAGTAACAGCAATCAACGCCGATAGAAACAAATGTGAAGTCTTAGCTCAAAAAAAACAGCTTAATGTATTTTGTGGCGACGGTTCAAAACCGTTTGTTTTGGAAGATGCAGATGCGTATAACGCCGATATAGCAATCGCTCTAAGCGAACGCGATGAGGACAATCTCGTAACGTGCGAGCTGTGTAAGAAAAAGTTCAACGTCAAAAAAACTGTCTCACTCGTTTCGGACGCTAAGAAGACCAATTTCTTTTATAAAATGGGGATAGATTCTGTATTTTGTGCCGTTTCGGCCATTGCTGGAATTATCGAACAACACGCTCTCTTAGAGGAAATGTCAACTTTAGCAACATTAAGCCAAGGGCGTGTTAGAATCACGCAAATCGAAATTGCAAAATCAGCACCTGTTGTCAATAAAAAACTGATGGAACTCAAACTACCACACGGAGTCATAATCGGGTGTGTTTTGCGTGGCGAAAGAAGCATAGTCCCACGTGGTAATACACGTGTACACGCAGGAGATGAACTTGTAGTAATTTCGTCTGACGAACACGAGTCTGATGCAATTAAACTCTTAACTGGTAAGGGTGAATGAGGTCATTATGACAAAGAAAATCCAAAACTATATCACTACAAGCAATAATTACGGGAAACTGACAATTCTAATCGGGGTACTGATTGCATTCCCTATGTTAGTTGTCCCGTTTTTTACTGACGAATCAGAATATCTCACTGCTTTTTTATTACCGTCAGTGATTTTAGTGGCTCTGGGTCTGATTGTATGTCTTGCGTTCCCAAATAAAGAAAAACTGGTAACTGTATGGCGCTCACCTTTACAAAACGGAAGTTTACCAGTATTATTTACCTGGGGTCTCGCTGTAATAGCAGGGGCTTTTCCATTTATGCTCGGCGGACAGTTTGATGGGGTTTTCCTACACGCATTCTTTGAATCAGTCAGCGGTTGGACAACAACGGGACTATCTTTAGCAGACGTAGCTATTATGCCACGAATTTTTCTATTCTACCGTGCATTTATGCAGTTTTGCGGCGGAATCGGGTTTATAATCATGATTGCTATGCTGATTAGAGGTAAGCAGACATTTAACCTTTATAACACCGAAGGTCATACCGACAGAATTATGCCAAGCATCACCAAAACCGCACAACTAATTTTCATGCTATACTGCGGGCTTTTAATTGCAGGAATATTAGCATACTCAATTTACGGAATGCCTATGTTTGATGCAATTTGCCACGCTATGTCAGCCGTATCCACCGCTGGTTTTTCAACACAAGCCAACAGTATCGGCGAATATAACAGTGCCGCAATCGAAATTATAACGATTATATTGATGTTGTTTGGTAGCACAAATTTTGCAGTTATTTTACTATTATTTCGCGGAAAATTTCGCAGGCTTTCACGTGTCTCTGAAGCCCGATTTATGCTCGGTGTGGTGTTCATGTTTAGTACACTCGTGGCATTTTCGCTCATACGATATATGGAAATGGGATTGGCCACTGGAACTTTGAACGCACTATTCGCAGTAATATCAACATTTACATCAAGCGGATATTCAGTGTTTGATTATTATGTAGAACTACCTCCTTTTGCGACGGGGCTGTTGTTTTTGCTAATGTTCATTGGAGGGAGTGCGGGTTCAACCGCTGGAGGAATCAAACTAATCCGCACATATCTACTACTACAAGCAGCTAAAGAGAACGTCAAAAGCAAACTTTCCCCCTCACGCCGAGTGACACAGCCAGTATTCTTTAGAACTTACGGGAAAATACCGATTGATGACAAACTCATCAAAGACACGCTCGGATTCGTGGCTTGTTATATGGTAGTATATATTTGCGGTGTGCTTTTACTAACCCTAACTTCAGGAGCATTACTGTTTGATGCGATGTTTGAATTTGCATCAGCCTTAGGAACCACTGGTCTATCAAACGGACTTACAAGTGTTGAAACCCCTCCTCTCGCATTGTTCGTACTCATAGCAGGGATGTTGCTCGGAAGGCTCGAAATTCTAATCATTTTCGCTGGAATTTATACTATTATGAGGGCGATTAGGCTTAAATAGCAAAAGGCTTTTTAATACAATAATTATACTCAAACCATTGTAACAATTAACTGTATTTTGTAGTGTTTTCAAAGAATTGTTGTATAAATCATCTTTTTTAGAGGAATCGTCAAAAAATGTTGTAAAAAGGGTTTTATTTTTTGAAAAAATGTGTTATAATTAAGTTTAATTATAAATTGCATATCATATGCAATTTATAAATAGTGTTTGAAAAATTTAATGAGGTGAAGTGTTTTGGCTTTTGAATCATTACCGGGGATTAAAATCAATGACCCAGCGATTAAGAGAACTTATATTGTAGCAGACTTTTTTTCAGTATACGAAAATCACGAACATGAAGATTTAGAGAGTTCATTTCCTGAAATCTATCAATGGTCTGATTTCAGCACGATTTACGAAACCAAAACATCGTTTGTATTTAGGAGCACCAACTCAAACGGGCGGCTCGATAAAGAATTTGTGATTTCGTCTGAACTTGTTTATGACCCGAGGATTTGGCTTCGCATCCGTGCAATCGTTGAAGGTGCAATCGCTGCTAATCCAGAGATTGAGTATTCATTCGGAAAGCGTGTTCTCCCTCCAAAAATCTTGTGTTCTGGTTGCGAAGTCCCGAGTGAGGCTTATGTCGCCACTGGAATTTATGATGAGTGGGAAATCAATAATTCAAACGTTGTCTTGATGAACCCTATTTTAGACAAGTTGATTTGGATGTTTGGTCCCCTTGCATTGATTACTGCGTTTATTCTACAAGTGATTTATTTCGGTGAGTTCTGGAATACCTCGGCTTTGTTGACTTATTTGGTCATATCGATATTATTCGGTGGGGTGATTGGAATTTCGGCATATCTTTTTAGTGCATATGGTGCAAGAACACTCTACAAAAAGCTCGTGAAAGAAGACCCTGCCATTTTTGAAGAAATCACTTTTGTAGTGTGTGAAGAAGGTTTTATGTCATCGGAAAGCTGTGTTTATGACTTTTCGGACATAATCCAATGGCACAAAGCAGCTTATTTCATGGAAACTAATCATATGTACATCATTTTTGCTGATAGTAAGGCAATTTTCTGGCTACCAAAAAGGTTATTCCCAAAAGAAGTTCATCAAGAACTCAGCGATTTCATCACAGATAGAATCTTGCATAAACCAATTGAAAAAGAAGAAACTGAAAAGGCAGAAAAACCAGATAAAAGTAGAGAAAACTCACTCTCGAAATTAAATGAGGAGCCAAGCCAAGCTTGAGCGACGGAAGTCCTAATCAGGCTTCGCAAAACAAGAGTATCCCCTGCAAGATGGACTTTGACCGTCTGAAATGGGGTATCTCGACGGCAAGCAAAACTCTTCAAGCGGACTGCACGAAGCACGCCCGATTAGACAAGACTGTTCGTTGCGGAGTTAATAAATTAAAAAAAGGGGGAAAGGTTCGATGACACCGTATGTTTCGGTTACGACCATGAATATAGGCGGCAGGGAGTTTATTTTAGCTGAAGTAGCACGTGGAATGGGCAAACTCGGCACTTTTAGATACGCTACCACCACAAACACTGCTACAGATGTCTTTTTTATTGAACAAGAACCTATTCTAAACATATTTAATCCAAACACCGCTAATGACAACGTAAATAAGTACATTCACCAAATTTCAAGCCCTGAAAAAGAATCTGACCCAGTTATCGCACGTTTTTCAGCGGCGATTGATAACTACTATCTCTACGAGCAGGGGTTAGCACGCTCGGTGCTACCAGTACTTGAAATGTTAAACCCTGGGTTATATGTTGTGCATGAAGCACAAATTCACCCAACCGATGGTGCTGGCAAATATTTTTGGACTGCATACCCAACACAACGCCCTGTGCTCGGTTCGGCGAACAAAAATGCAGTGATTAACGAGAACAATTTCACACCTAGCTTTCTTATGCCAACACGGCAACCGTATGATTTTAGGTCAGCGAAAATGCTCTCACGCGAAGAAGAATATAGAAAAGGCAAACCATTTGCGGGGCTCTCTTACCATGTGACTGGAATGTTCTCAGCACTGTTAGACGGTCATCATGCGGCAACTGCGGCACTTCATAACGATGTTTCGTTTAGGAGCTTAATGATTGAACCTCTAACTGGGATTATGTACAATAACCATGAAAATCTTGGGCTTTCAGGTAGCGGTAAAGGTGCGAGCTTTCACGATGAAAAACGTAAAATCGTCGCACTGACCTGTCCTTTCGTAAATATTCCTCTCGAAGAACTCCCAGACGATTCGTTAGAAAGGTTCTTGCTCGCACGCAAAAACGTAAAGCCTACTGCGTTCTCTGAAATCAAGCCCAAGATGAATAAATTAGCACGCTCGATTAGTAAGCGTGCTATCCCGATTGCAGTTTACGACAAAGCCAGTCAACTACCAACCACTAATATGGCCGAAGCTGCCTCAGCAGTAGATACCATCTCGAACGAGCAGTTAGACGCACTAATAGCAGGGCAGGTTAAATACGATGATGAATACATCATCTCTTCTAACCTTAATTCGAGTATTGACATTGCATGTAATCACTTACAAGTCAACGATTTTGAGCGTTTCTTAAAATTCGCAATCAGCATCCTACAAAACGTTGAGCTTTTGACTATTCACAAATTTGTGGCTGAACGCTTGTTTGCAGTAATCCACCCGTCTATTTATGAATATTTCCAAACTTGTTACGAAGAGGGGTTAAGTAAATTTGGCGTTATAGCGACAGAGTTTGATAGCGTTAGTGGCGATAACAGCGAACCCACGCCTGAAGAAAACAAAGCCAAAATTGTCTTTGAAGTCGCACGTAAGTACATGACTAAGTGGGACGAACATCTCGAAAAGCGAAGAATCGCCGAAGACAGCTACAACCTAAAACGCACCAAACAAGACAAGAATAAAAAGAAAATCACCGAAGGAAAAGGAATTGCGACTCTTGAAGCTGCAGTTCGTGGAATTGGTGGCATGGCGAAGAAACCTAGCTAATTTAATAAATACCCTGCTATAATAATAAGACAACTCGCAAAACCCCAGTAATAATCAGCTTATAGGCAAGGGAGCAAACAGAAAAGCTAAAAAGACCGAGTCACGAACAGTGATTCGGTCTTTTTACTATGGTCACATTTTCCGCAAATTCCCTCGCCGAGTCGATGTATAATATCGTAAAAACCGAGTTCGTTTTCGGGCAAGAGTTCGCCGATTTAGCCGAGTTTAAGCTGCACTGGTTCGACTTTGTCAACTGGTACAACCACATTCGGATTCACGGTTCGCTTGGTTACCTTCGGCAAGCATAAAAAGCTCGGCAAAGCCGACCTTTGTTATGCCCTTGTTTGGCTTACTTAACCCCAAATGAATGGCATAATTTGACTTAAACCGCATTATAAGCGGTTTAACGCGACTTTACTAAATTAAACAAAACTTGTTTTAACGCCTTTGTAATCAGCAGGTTAGGGGTTCAAGTCCGTTCACCAACTTAGCTAATCAAAAGCAGAAAAAGGCAGGCTTTGCCTGTCTTTTTTGTTTGACGAGTCGATTTACAAACCGCTTGACTAAAGGAGTTGAGCGGTTTTTGCGTGCCGTTGGCACATCGCCAAGCAAAGCTTGGCGATTGAAATGCAAAGCATTTCAAAACTGACCGACTATATAGCGAAACAATATTTCAGTTCACAAAATCAGTTTTAATCATCTTAGGCGATTCATCAGTTGAATAGACCCATCTGTCAAATCGCCCCGAATTAACGAGATAATTATAATTATAATTGATTTTTGCTTTATCGAATGAATCGACTATAATTAGTTTGATTTTCATCTTTTCAGGAATAATCGCTTTGATATAAACACTCACTGCCTGATTAACGCTGATGTTATCGCGAAGTTCTGCTAAACCCGCAAGGTTTGGAAGCAGTTCAACGAATACACCATAACTTTCCACCGAACGCACGATTCCAGACACCGTTTCGCCAGCTGTGAAATTAATAACATTTTGCTCCCACGTTCCTAGGAGTTCTTTGTGTGTCAATGTGATTTTAGGATAAACACTCAGCCCATTAGGATTAGGTTCGATTTGTTTTACTATCGCAAACACTTCTTGCCCAATCAAAAATCGGTCAGATGGATGCGAAATCCGCGATACTGAAATAGCGTCAATTGGGATTAACGAAGGCAGTCCGCATCCGATATCCACAAAACAGCCGAATTGTTCTAAATGAGTGATTTTCGCCGAAATCACATCTCCTGCCGAAAGCTGTTTTATGTATCTTTCGATACATTCTAACTGTGCTGCTCTTCGTGATAATAGAGCCATTCCCGTATACGGTGAATCGCCCTCAACGAACCCAGTCACCTTAAAGCATACAGGTTTGTTCACCCTTGATATGAGAGCTATATCACGCGTCACACCTTCATCAATTCCGATTGCACCCTCGTTTCGGGGAATTAAACCTTTCATAAAACCAAAATCGACAATCAGGTTATGTGAAGCGTCGCACACTATGCAAACCGCTTCTACGATTTTTTGTGACGCTATACATTCTTCTAAACTTTTGCGTGATTCTGTGTAACGCTTATTTTCTGATGTAGAAATAAGCCCACCTTCTGGGAAATATTTGCATTTGTTGTCTCTCCCGTCTATTCCAGTTGCATTTGTGAGATTTGTAGCGACTTTATTTGTGTTTACCATTGTATGACTGTTCCTTTCTATTTTACCTAAATGAACTTTCACAACAATATTATGTGATAATACTTGCAAAAATTCCGTAAGTGTGATATAATAGTTAAAACAATGAGGAAAATTCATTTCCTGCATTATTTTCGATTAACTAATTATAGTTTATTAACATAATAATCATCTAAGGGACTTTTGAATGAGACTTTTGAATTTTTTGATACTTTTTAAGTTAAATGACTATAACATAATAAAATGAGGTCTATTATAATGGCTAAAAAACGTGTCGCAGTATTATTTGGTGGTGCTTCGAGAGACCACGATGTTTCGCTTATGTCGGCGTTTTCGGTTTTGAACGGGTTGTTAGCGTCGAAAACAGCTTATGATGTAATCCCTATTGGAATCACTAAGGCTGGCAGATGGCTCTATTTCCCTGGTGATTACGCACAAATCCCCGATGGTAGTTGGGAAACAAACCCTGATTGTTGTTCCGCAGTTCTAAGCCCAGACCCTTTGCATGGTGGGGTGATTAAAATTGTGTCAAACCTTGAGAGTGAAGATATTTATTCTTTACAGCGGGTTGATGTGGTTTTCCCGGTACTCCATGGGAAATATGGCGAGTGTGGACAGATTCAGGCACTCTGCAAGTTATCTAACATCTCTTATGTAGGGAGTGGATTTACAGCAGCTAATGCCTGCTCTGACAAATCATTATGCCATTTGATTTTAAATCGTGCTGGTATAAATACCGCAAAATTCTACGAACTTCAACGGGTAAATGTCGATAAAGTCGAACAAAAATTTGATGAAATCGAAAGGCAAATCAATTATCCGATGAGCGTTAAAGCCGCAGTCGCAAGTAGAAGCGTTGGTGCAAATGTCGCTAATAATCGTGATGAGCTAAAATCTGCAATTAAATTAGCGTTTTCGCATCATTATAAAATTTTAGTCGAACAAGCTGTAGAAGGCAAAGAACTTGAATGTTTAGTATGGGGGAGCGTTTATTCAATCAACGTAAGCCCAATTGCCGAAGCAACCGACAACTTTGAATTAGTGATTCCTGCACAAATTGAAGATGTTGTTTCAAAAGAAATCGCTGAAATGGCTAAATCAGCTTTTTTGGCACTAGGTTGTACTGACTTTGTGCGAATGAGTTTTGTGCAAAACACAGCTGGAATTTATTGCACACGTGTATCAAATATGCCGGGATTCACCGAAAACGATGTGATGGCAAAACTCATGCAAGCAAGTGGGTATGATTATTCAGAAATGCTTGATATGTTACTAGAAAACGCGAAAGAAGCATAAAAACAAGCTACTAGAAATGAAAAATCACTGGAGGAAATATAACTGATGAACAAAGCCAATACTAATAAATCTAACAATAAAGATGTTTCAATCAATATCCGCTCAATTCAAATCGCTGATGATGAACGTGATACGACAGAATTATTCACGTGCGGAAAATTGCACCTTTCCTCTTCAAAGGGTAAGCAAAAATCGGGCAATTATACACTTTCTTATGACGAAAGTGGTGCGACTGGTTTTGGCGAAAGCAAAGTCAGCCTTGATGTCACTGGCTCTGATATGGTTGTAATGCGTCGTTACGGCGAGGGTGGGCGATTTAATGCTAGCTTAGTAATCGAAAAAGGAAAAAAACACCATTGCCATTACGGAACACCACACGGTGATTTTATGGTAGGGATTTCTGCTAACGATGTCCGTTGCGATTTAAATGATAAAGGCGGTGACTTATACCTAAAATACACCGTAGATGTTAATTCAACTTTGATGAGCGAAAATGAAATGCACATTGATTTTAGTGAGATTTCTGACTTTCTTGGCTTTTCAGAAAACGAAGGAGAATAAAGCGTGAATATCACACAAGAAACTAAATCACAGATTAAAAACATAATCGCTGATTCGATGGAGGGGCTTTCTGATTTTACAGTAGAAGTTCCTGCTAATACTGCTAATGGGGATTTTTCTTGTAATGCAGCGTTGGTGTCAGCTAAAGCACTCAAATTACCTCCACGCAAAATTGCTGAAACTATTGTCGAAAAAATTGGAACACCTGACGGATTCACTAAAATTGAAATAGCTGGACCTGGGTTTATAAACTTTTTTGTCGGCGACCGGTGGTATGAAAAAGCAATATCGGGCATTCTCAACAAGGCAGATGATTTTGGGAAGAGCGATTTTGGTAACGGTAAGCGTGTATTGCTTGAGTTCGTTTCAGCTAACCCGACTGGTCCTATGCACATAGGAAATGCACGTGGTGGGGCACTTGGTGACTGTCTTGCGTCAATCTTACAATTCGCTGGATATCATGTTGAACGCGAGTTTTATGTAAACGATGCTGGGAATCAAATCACAAAATTTGGGCTTAGCCTTGATGTTCGTTATCGTCAAGAACTCGGTCAAAACGTAGATGCACCTGAAGATATGTATCATGGTGACGATATAATTGAACACGCTAAGTCTTTTATCAAACTTAACGGTGACAAGTATCTTTCAGAGAGTGAAGAGGTTCGTAGAGCGGCATTAGTCGAATATGCACTACCTTTGAATGTTAAGACGCTTGAGAATGATTTGAGAAAATATCGTATTGAATATGATAACTGGTTTTGCGAAAGCACTCTGCATAACGATGGCTCGGTCGAAAAAATTATAGAGCTGTTAAAAGAAAAAGGTGCAACTTATGAACAAGATGGTGCGTTATTCTTAAAAACCACTGATTATGGCGACGAGAAAGACCGTGTTTTAGTACGCTCAAACGGAGTGGTGACATATTTAGTTCCTGACATAGCATATCATTATAACAAGTTAGCACACCGTAACTTCGATATAGCAATCGACATTTTTGGAGCAGACCACCACGGATATATGGCAAGGATGAATGCTGCATTAGCGGCACTGGAAGTTACTCCGTCACGCTTGAAAATGCTGATTATGCAGATGGTTAGACTTGTGAGGGCAGGCGAAACTGTAAAATTAAGCAAGCGTTCGGGCAAAGCGATTACACTTAGTTCTTTACTTGACGAAGTGCCAGTCGATGCAGCACGATTTTTCTTTAATCTACGTAGTGCTGATACTCATTTGGATTTTGACCTTGATTTGGCAATTGAAGAAACATCTCAAAACCCAGTCTACTATGTTCAATACGCACACGCACGAATTAAAAGTGTTATGCGACGTATGGAGAGCGAAGGAGTCGCTATGACTCGTTCGTGTTCGTCAAAGTTAATTTACACTGAACCCTTTGAACTTGAGCTGATTCGTAAATTAGCAAGCCTTCCAGAAGAAATTGCTGAATCGGCTCGTGCGTTTGACCCATCAAGGCTCACTCGTTACACCACTGAAACTGCACAGCTTTTTCATAAATTCTACGATGTTTGTAGAGTTAAAGGTGAAGCTGACGAAATCATGCAATCAAGATTAGCTCTTATGGAAGCTACAGGAGTTGTCCTTAGAAACGCACTTTCTATTATGAAAGTTGATGCTCCTAATCAAATGTGAGCGAATCTTGCAAATAATTTTAACAATATTAAGGAGAGAAACAAATGACAAATGTAAAAGGAAAATGGGCTTTAATCACAGGAGCCAGCAGAGGGCTCGGATACCATATGGCATTAGCTATGGCTAAAGAGGGCTGCAACTTAGTTCTGCATTCACGTGATGTCAAGAACACTGAAAAAGTTTTAAGTGAAGTAAAAGCACTCGGGGTAGAAGCGTACTCTATTGCAGCTGAACTTTCTGACTTAAACGCTGTCGAAAAAATGCTCGACGAAATCGAATCGAAAACACAAATAGACATATTGTTTAATGACGCAGCAGTACAAATCGCTTACCGCACCGAACCATTCACCACCCCTGCTGAAGACTATTCGGCGAGTTTTGTAATCAACACAATCGCACCGATGATGATTTGTTATCGCCTGCTCCCTAAGATGATTAAGCGTGGTTTCGGGCGTATAATCAACACCACAAGCGGGATTAAGGACGACCCTCATCAAGCGGGATATTCGGCGAGTAAAGCGGCACTCGACAAAGTCACCATTGATTTAGCGACGATTACAAACGGAACTGACGTAATTGTAAGCCTTGTAGACCCAGGCTGGTGTAGAACCGATTTAGGAGGTCCAAACGCTTTTCACGCACCAGAAGACGCTCTACCAGGTATGGTTGTTGGTGCATTCGTAAATGACAAAAAAAGCGGACGATTGTTCTCAGCACAAGAATTTTCAGGGCTTAGCTTACAAGATGCTGTCGCTAAAGCTGAAACTAAATGAATTATTCAACAGCCCCACATCCTCATAACAGTACAACCAGACTGTGCTTTTACAGTCTGGTTGTGATTATTATGAGGATTTATCGCCACTCACGCAACCAATAATCCACCTGAATCAAATAAGCGAGCATTTGTGGTCCTGCCATCAGTTGCCCGAACCATGGTTTGATTAATGACTGTGGCTGTGCCATAAAATCGAGAACTTTTTGGCGTTCGACTAAGTTCAAAATCGGTGACGAATTGTCATGTAAAATTTCATTCAAACGTTCGACTAATGCTTTGGTATATCCTGGATTATAAGTTTTAGGGAACGGGCTTTTTTTACGCTGGAGCAGTTCTTTTGGAAGAATGTCAGCAAAAGCCTCTCTCAAAAGCCCTTTTGCAACACCTCCATGGAATTTCATCTCCCACGGAACGTTCCAGAGTTCTTGAGCGATTCGATAATCAGCAAAAGGTACTCTTGCTTCAAGCCCCGAATATGCACACGCCCGTTCGGTTCGTGCGAGGAGCGTTTGCATAAACCACTGTTGGGTTAAAAATCCAACTTCGCGTCGCCGTGCCTCGACTGGGGTTTCACCATGCAATCGAGGAACTTGTTGTAACGATTCGTGATAGCGGTTTTGGGTGTAATCGGATAGATTTAATTTGTTTAGGAAATCGCCAGATAAAAACATCGTCCGCATTTCTAAATTCTTTGACCACGGGAAGCTATTAGCGTTAAGCAACTCTTCGTGGTAAAACCACGGATAACCACCGAATAATTCATCGGCGCACTCTCCAGTAAAAGCAACAGTCTGCGAATAATTCTTACTCACAACATCGCAAAAATAAAACAGCGATGTATCAATATCCACCATACCAGGGAGACCTTTTACATCTACAGCAGTGTACAAAAGGTCGATAAGATTTTCCATATCACATTCAAGGTATGTATGATTCAGTCTATATTCAAGTAGCATCTTGTCAACAAAAGGACGGTCGCGTTCAGGCTGAAAATCGTTTGAAGTGAAATACTGGTCATTTCCAGCAAAATCAAACGAAAAAGTTTTCAAAGTTTCGCACTGCATAAGTTTTGAAACTAATGCAGTGACAATGCTTGAATCTATTCCGCCAGACAAAAAACTACAAGGTGGTAAATCAGTAATTGATGGCATTTGCAACTTTATCGCATCACTAACAAGCTCTCTCACTTTGTTGAGTGTCTGCTCATAATTATTTGTATGTGGTACACTAACAAGTTTCCAATACTGCACGCTTTTGAGTGGCGAACCCAATTCATACACTACACAATTCCCTGGTAAGACTTCTTTTATATCCTTAAAAACCCCATTACCTGGTGAACGTGCAGGACCTATTCCAAAAATCTCTCTGTAAGAATCAATGTCGATTTCAGCTTTGATTTCAGGAATATCAAACAGAGATTTCAACTCTGAAGCAAAAGCTAATCTCCCGTTTTGGAGCGTGTAAAACATCGATTTAACTCCAATTTGGTCACGACAGAGATACAGCTTCCCTGAATTATCATGACTATTTGGATTGTGTTTTTCAAAAATCGTAAAAGCAAACGCACCGTTAAACTTCTTGAAAGCATCGATTCCGTGACGAATGAATGCGTTTAGAATGATTTGACATTCCTCCGTTGCGCCAAACTCGGATTTAAGTTCGCAGACGTTGAACAAATTCCCGTCATAGGCTATGGTATACCGCCCACACTCACTATTTAACATTGATGCCTTTGATTGAAATTGTGATTGTGGATTAGAAGTAAAGCTATGGTTAAATCCCTCCCACTCACTGAAAAAACCTGAAATTCCATACATAAAAAAATCACCCTTTCTTACAAATATACTTAGTTTATATACCAAGTATATTGCAAAAAAGGGGACATAATCACTCGAACAGGCTGTTATTTTCGCATAAAATCGAGGTTCGTGTAATCGCTACTTCAAAATCTGATAACACGTTCCATGGGCTGATGTTTAGTTCGTTTCCAGCAGGCAAGCACAAAGTTTTGGTTGAATCGTCCCATTCAAGCAGAGGTTTGATATCAAGAGTTTTTACTTTAGTCTTGCTTTTTTTGATAATTATAATTTCTGGTTGCGATAAATAGCTTCCTAATCGCTTTAGCTCTCCATCATTTCTGAAATCAAGACGATAGTTTGCTTTTTTGATATCGTTAGCTTTTTTGACAGGTTCAGCCACTCGCAAAATATTAAGACCATGTGGTATGACTGCGTTCAGTTTTTCTTTAACGATTGTAAGTGAAACTTCTTCAAGCAATCGTAAATCGACTGATTCGTTTACACCTTCGACACCGAGTGCCAACGGCAATGCAAAGGTCGTGTAAATATGAGGATTAAAACCTTCGGTATGCCAAACAGGCAAACCTGAGCGTTTAATCGCACGCTGGAACGCTCGATACAAATCTAAGTGCGAGATATATTTAGCATTACCACGTTTTTCAAAAAACACACGAATGTTAATGAATTTATTCATGTTCAGTCTAATTAACAGCTTCGATTACTGCGTAATCACCATCTTCTCTACGATACAATAGATTGATTTCGCCAGTATCGCCATTTTTAAACATAAAGAAATCATGCCCGATTAGGTTCATTTGCAAAATCGCTTCTTCGACGTTCATCGGTGTAAGCACTAATCGCTTGGTTCGGCTCACATTGTACGGCGAGTCTTCATCAGCAGTAAGTTCGTATCCATCGAACGTATTTTCTAATAGCATTGGCGACGTAGTTTGGCTAAGACTTTTTTCGATTTTAGTCTTGTTTTTTCTGATTTGTCTGATGATTTTGTCAATACAAGCATCGAGAGCATCGTTCTTGTCAGAAGCCTGTTGTTCGGCACGAAAAACAAGGCTGTTATGCCTAACCGTAAGCTCAACTACTACATTTTCGCGAATCGTTGAAAGGGTGATTTTAGCTTCTGCCACTTCGCCAAAAAATCGTTCTAACTTTTTAGAGAGCTTTTCGTCAGCATAATCAGTAAACGATTGACCAATGTGGAGTTTTTTTGATGACACAGTCATTTTCATTGTTAATATACCCTCTCTCACGGGTTTGGTCTAACCAACCGTGAGAGTCTTTCTTTTTTTACTGCCCCACTCAAGAAGGATATCGGTTTTACTCGTAATCGCCTTCTTCGGATTCAGTTTGGTGTGGTTCGCTGTTTTGTGCCGCTAACTGTTGTTGTTTATAATACATCTCTAATGCTGGATTAGTCGCTTTCGGTTTGATTACAACAGCTTCCATATCACCAGAGGTTCCGCTACTTTTAACCAACTGTGCATCAGCAGAACCCCACGTAGATACTTTCTTAGAGCCACCGAAAAAATCATCAACATTTATTTCGTCGGTAGATGCAACTTCGAGTTCAGGTTCAGTAGTCAAGTTAGCGTTTTCAGCAGGCTTAACCGTAATCGGCATAACATTAGTAGGAGTAGGCAACGGCTGAAGTTCAAGCACTGGTTCTTCATACATCGGTTGCTGATATTGTGGTTGCATCGGTTGCTGATATTGTGGTTGCATCGGTTGCTGATATTGTGGTTGCATCGGTTGCTGATATTGTGGAGGTAGTGCAGGTTGCACTGGAGGCTGTGGAGGTAGTGCAGGTTGCACTGGAGGCTGTGGAGGTGGCGCAGGTTGCACTGGAGGCTGTGGAGGTGGCGCAGGTT
>JGI24703J35330_11748436_pt1 | contig 16238 bp, 13 predicted proteins | sample TergutNt197P1_FD_35330 | JGI IMG/M metagenome (IMG submission 35330) | reverse complement strand
TTGCATCGCCGCGTAGCGCATTGGCGCAGAATGCGCCACCAGCGGAGCATAAGGCGATGCTTAGCGAACAATAACAACGCGATGCGGACACTCCCTATTATAAAGTTTTTGTCGAACTTTTTTCAAAAAGTTCGTGGGGGGTGGGGCGAAGCCCCACGGTCTAAAACAAAAAATCAATTCAAACAAATTCTACCCCACCGCGCAAAGCGCGGTGCGCGGGAGCGGAGCAGAATCGGGCTTTGCCCGATGTAGCGACGGGGGCTTGGGGGCGTTAGCCCCCATTGAAAAGGAGTGCGCATATGAAAAATATTAATCGGCGGTATCGAGTGTTTCAGGTGGGATTTTTTGTGATGGTGGGGCTGTTCATAGTAACGGTGTATATGAGCTATGATTACTGGGTTTTCAAGATATTGATAGCGAATAACTATGTATTTACGGATGCTCTTGACGAGCTGTATGGAAGGCATATTTTGGAAGAGAACAGGCGCGGGTATTTTCGTGATTTTGACAGGGTAGTTATTTCTGTGGTGACGCAGGAACTTTCGGCAATAAATAATGATAGGCACACGTATTTGTACGCGCCGCAGGAGATTGAATTTGTGCGGGTAGCGGATAGAGCGGCTGCGCGGCGTGCGCGAGTGGAGGCATTGGATGAGAACACGGTCTATTTGTATGTACCGAATATTTCGCGGATAACGAGGGAGTTTGTGTATAACAATCGTGAATACTTGGCGCAGTATCCGAACCTGGTGCTTAATTTGCAAGGGAATTATGGCGGATGGTTGCCCGATTTTCATAGAATTGCAGGGCTTTTTGTGCCGGACGGCTCGGTGATTAGCCGTGACGATACGCGAATGCCAATGTTCTCGCGAGAAATTACTTCGCGGGGCGAACCGTTTTTTGAATTTGAAAATATCGTGATATTGCAAAACAGACGCACAGCAAGCGCGGCAGAAGGGTTGATTATGGCATTAAGCGAATATGTGCCGTCGGTTGTGACCATTGGGCAAAGTACCTTTGGAAAGGGAACCGGGCAGGTTACTATTCCGCTTACAGGCGGTTATGCCGTGCGTGCAACGGTTTTGCGTGTACTTGGGCCCCAAGGGCAGTGTATACACGGCGTGGGTGTCGCGCCCGATATCGAGGTAGACATTGAAGTGGATTTGGTTGAAAAGGCAATGGAGATTATAAGGGGTTAGCCATATAGTATCCTACGCCCATTACAGTGTGGATGTATTTTGGGTTTGAAGAGTCGGTTTCTATCTTGCGCCTAATATTTGCCATATTTACGCGAAGCACAAGATTGTCGCTGTTTAACGGCCCCCAGATTTCGTTAATAATCTGCTCGTGGGAAATAACTGTGTTTTGATTTTTCGCCAAAAGGGTTACTATGCGAAACTCGGTTGGCGTAAGATGAACTTCTCGTCCCTCTACGATAATTGTTCGGCTTGGGAAGTCGATGTTTAAATCGCCGGAAGTAAATGTCTTGAAAGTTTCATCGTAAGTGGGCTTGCTTTTAAATACAGAACGGCTTTGTATAGAATCTTTGCACATTAAATACATGTCGGCATCGCAGGATTTAATATTTTTTGCCACGAGTGCATCGAAGCCGTTTTCAATTAGCATTTTGCAAAGTTTTTCTACTTCAGACGAATCTTTGTGGATAATTGCAATTTTTTTCTTCATAGTATGCTCCTAAACGCGCTTGTCGAAATGCGCCATTTCGTCACTGACTTGGGGGGGAGGATTTTCGGGATTATCCAAAATTGTATATGGTTCGCCCGGTGGAAGGAATGAAAAATGTTCAAGGGAGTAACCACTCTCGCGTAAAAGTTCGCTTAATTTGTGAATATTTTCGCGTACGGTTTTGGTTATTTTATCGCTTTCCAGCCTAAACTGGCACTGCACTAAGTTGGAAGTTTTTCGCACATATGTTTCAAAATGCCCCATGGACGCTGTTTCTAAGGCGATTAATGCGGAAGTAGTTTTATCACTTCCTGATGATTTTTTTGAATCCCTGTAAACATGAAGGTTTGTCAGGGTTTGTTGCCCATCGTGAAACATGGGCAGTTGTACGAAAATCTGGTTTCGTACCTGTGATGTGAAATCAATTTGCGCTTCCAGCGTACGAACCTCTTGCATTACACGCGCTGTACCCGGGGATTCTCGCTCAGAGAGGGCTTGTTGTACTTGCGTCAAAATTTCTCGCAAATTACTTATATATCTGTCAATGGATTCCGGCGTGCTTCCTGCCAAATTAAAAAGAAGATTTTGCGGAAGCGGAGACGCAGGGGGTGGTGGTGCTTGGGGTGCGGCAGTTTGTGCAACAGGCGCAGCGGGCTGTGCAGTAGCAACTCGTGGTTGTATTTCAGGGGCGGGGGCAGTCGGCTGTGGAGTTGGGGTTTCGGCTTGCGGAAGCGGTGGTTGGGTTTGCGGCGTTGTCTGCGGTTGTGCCTGTGGTTGCATCTGCGGGGTCTGCGTCTGGGCTTGCGGTTGAACCTGTGGTTGTGGCTGCGGTTGTGGCTGTGGTTGTACCTGCGATTGCGGCTGTGGTTGTACTTGCGCCTGCGGTTGAGCCTGTGTCTGCACTTGAACTTGCACCTGTGGTTGTGGTTGTGCCTGTACTTGTGGCTGTGATTGTACTTGTGGCTGTTGCTGCGATTGTACTTGTTCTGGCTTTACCGTCGTCGCTGTTTCATTATTACTGCCCGACAGAATCTGCTTGATTTGTGCTTTTAAAGCATTGTCGTCTATTTGCTCCACTGTGGTAAAAATATTATTTAATTGAGTAGTAATCTTTGTTTGACCGTTTACAAAGCCTTCCAGCTGGGCAGCATTTTTTTCAGTCATTTTTATATTATTTTGCAACATAAATAACGCTTTTGTCGGCGACTGCGTAAGCTTAACCGCCTGATTAAAGCGCGCAACATTCTCTTTTGTCAGCGGGATTCCATTATCCAGCATAAGCTTCAGCATAGCCTTATTTTCTTCCGTCGCCTTGTAGCCATAACCGAGAAGGGTTTGCGATAGAATTTCAATAAGCACAGCGGGCTGCATGGGCATTTCGGGGCTAACAGTAGGGAGCGGCGGTGTCGTGCCTTCCGAAATTTGTGGATTTTGTGGAATTTGCGGTTTTAACTGTGTATCCGGAACAGGATTGTAATTTACACCAACATCCATAATTAAACCTCCAAAACAAGCTCAACAGGGCAATGGTCAGAGCCTAAAATATTGGGATGAATAGATGCTTCGCGAATAGCGGAGCGCAAATCTTCTGAAACAAGGAAATAATCAATACGCCAGCCGGAATTTTTTTCTCTGGCCTTCCCCATATAAGACCACCATGTATATGCGTCTTTGGTGTCGGGGTGAATATGCCTGAATGTATCAATGAAGCCCGCATCTAAAAGTTCAGTCATTTTTTCACGCTCTTCAGGGGTAAAGCCCGCGTTTTTTGTATTAGTCTTTGGGTTTTTCAGGTCGATTTCCTTGTGGGCAACATTTAAATCGCCGCATAATACAACAGGCTTGCCAAGCCCTGCCAGATATTCTCGGAAATCGTCTTCCCAGCGCATTCTGTATTCAAGGCGTGCAAGCTCTCTTTGCGAATTCGGAGTATAAACGGTCACGAAAAAGAATTTTTCAAACTCTAAGGCAATCACCCGACCTTCATTGTCGTGTTCCGCAACGCCCATGCCGTTTCTAACAGAAAGCGGCTCTTTTTTTGAAAGAACAAGCGTGCCTGAATATCCTTTTTTTTCGGCAGAATTCCAAAATACCTTATATCCCGAAAAGTCGAAATTCGCCTGCTCAGGTTGCATTTTCGTCTCCTGAATGCCTACCAAATCAAAATCGCCGTCGTTTAAAAATTCCATAAAGCCCTTGCCAACGCAAGCCCTAAGTCCATTAACATTCCACGAAACCATTTTTAAAATTTTAATCAGTCCTTTGGATAGCGTTTCATACATTTCCAACAAAAACGTTTTTCAAATATTTTCGTGAAATTTCGGCTAGGCGAAGAATCATTTCACGCGGTGTAGGATGGCGGTTTGAATATTCGTGCTGTGGAAAGAAGCGGGACAGGTGCAGCGGAATTTCCGGATTGATGGAAGCAAGCCACTTAGCAAGCGGTTCGACATCGTTTTCGTTTTCGCCGGGAATTACAAGGGTTGTTACCTCTACATGGCAGATTCTTTGCGCAAGAGTGATTGTATTTTTTACCGTTTGAAAATTGCCGCCTATTTTTTTATAAAAATTTTCGGAGAAAGCTTTTAAGTCGATATTCATCGCGTCTATGAAGGGTAAAAGTTTTTCCAGTGGTTCGCGGTTAATAAAGCCATTAGTCACAAGTACGTTTTTTAGCCCCGCCTCACGAATTTTCACTGCACAATCATATACAAATTCGTAATTAATCAGTGGTTCGTTATAGGTGTAGGCGATGCCGATATTGCCGTTTGCCTCCTGTGCAAATTTTAGAATTTCGTCGGGAGAATAAAATTTCGTCGAAACTGTACCGCGAGGCATTGCGATTTCGTTATTCTGGCAGAACATGCACCGAAAATTACAGCCATAGCTTCCTATTGAAAGAATCATTGTACCCGGATAAAACATTTTAAGCGGCTTTTTTTCGATGGGGTCAAGAGCGAGAGCTGTTATTTTTCCGTAGGATTCGGAAATAATTTTGCCACCTATATTTTTTCTGGAAACACAGCGTCCATTTTCCCCTTCGGGAATTAGGCAAAAATGAGGGCAAATTTCGCAACGTGCTGTATTACTCATACCGCGTTACCTTAAAGCGTTTTAGAGAAATTTCTTCATCCGGTGAAATACCTGCCTTTTGGCACGCGATATCAACCTGCATCTGTACAGAATCTATTCCATCAAGATTGGGCAGTAAAAGCCCGCGTTTCGCGCCGCTTTCTACAATAACGCCGTACATTTTTACATCCAGCTCGTCTTCGCCGGATATACTTTCTGGCGCATCCAAAATATCAACCTTGTACGTTAAAAGCGGCAATTCGGAAGCCGCAACGGGCGGGAAACGCGGGTCATAAAGCCCTGCGGAAACGGCATTTTGCAGAATTTCTTCCGCTATACAATGCGTGCTTGGCGAAATAGTGCCAATGCATCCGCGAAGTTGCTTATTTATATGCAAAGAAACAAATGCGCCTGCCCTTAGCGAAAGCAGTGATTTGGGCAATTGTAAGCTTTGTACCAAAACATCGAGTTCCAAATTTTGCCCGGTATTCACCCTATGTTCGAGTGAACGCCTTGCAATCGAGCGAAACGCATCTTCAATCGTAAAACCAACCACACCATAACCTACGCCAAATGGGCATTCATAAGAAAGCCGCCTAGGCAAAATACCCGCCGTATCACTTAAACATCCCGCCAAAATCGCAAACGCCCCATAACCACATTCGCAAGCCGATTTACGCAAATTTTCATCCATAGAAAGCAGTGCGTCAAAATCCGCACTTCCTAAAATCCGCATAATCTCGCGGTCAAAAATTTCACCCTTTTCGCCGGAATTATGCGACAAATCCCCCGAAGCTACAATAACAGCACGCGCATTGGAATCTATAATCGCTTTTTTAATAATTTGCCCAAATTTAAAATGCGCCTCCGCACTAAGAAAAGACGACGAAACACGCACCGCTTTGTAGTCGGTAAAATGCCGATTTATATAATGCATAGGCACCATAATGCCGTGGTCTAAGGCGGGGTCTGTTTCGCCATCAGTACCCGCAGGGACAGACGATGATTTGGATAAAACCGCTACAGCCCTTATAACATCAGTATTGTAAGCAGTTTTGTAAATTTTACCATTCGACCCAAACCGCGCAAAATTCCCCTCCGCGCCTTCTCCCGGCGAAACATGAAAGTAATCGCTGTAAGCAGTTCCATGCGGCGTAATATAAATAATTGTATCAGGCTTTAATGCGGCAATTTCCGCGCCAACATCGTCCATAGCCTGAATCGTATCGAGAATTGCATTTTCTTTACCTCCGCCGACTTCCGGCACTGCCAGTGGCGGGTGCGGCATTACATATGCTCCAATGATTGCCATAAAAGCACCTACACTTTCTCTCGTCTAAAAAACATAACAATCGGTAGCAGAATCATTGCGGAAAGCCCGCCCGCAAACCCATTATTATACAGATTCATGCCCCCATGGAAGCCGCCGATATTCATCGCAAGGCTTAGATGCAAAAATCCTGCGGCAATGCCCCATCCAACGCCATATTTTTTTGCGAAAGGCGAAAGACAAGTGGAAAAGAAAATAGCAACAAGAAAACCGCGTTGGTTAAACTGCGCACCAACAACAGCCCAGCTTGCCAACGCCGCAAGAATCGCCCCAAAAACAACAGGCGCGGCAGAAAATAATGCCTTCCCAAAAGCCCCGAAGCCAATCACCGATAAAATAGCCCCAATAACGGGGCCGTTAAATTCGCCACGTAAAACCAGCATCAGACCAAGACATGCAAAGCCCAGAATTCCCATGTGTATGTAGGATTTTTCCCTAAATTGCCTAAAGTAGTCATTATCATTTTTGTGCATAAAAATAAGCGAACGCAAAGAGAGTTTTTCGCCTTGGCTCAAAACGCCGCACACAATAAAATAAATCGACACGGCAACAAGCAAAATAATAAGCTGCAAATCATAGCCGGAACTCCAATACTCAAGGGTATAGAAGCTTGCACCAATCAGACTGAAAAATGCGAAAATTGCCATCCCCAAAAACCCTGCGGCAAATCCCACATTGTACAAATTATAACCCATATGCGCAGGTTCGTCGTGAATAGCCACAGGGTTAATTAAAAATCCAATCAAAAGCCCAACCCCTATACCAACAACAATGCTAACCACCATCGGAAGCCCCGAAACAAACGCTACCTGCGTAACCGCCGGCGCAAGACATGTAGCAAGCACCGCCCGCAAAACACATTCCCTATAGTGCTTCCCCGCGAATTTTGCATATAAAAACCCGCCCAATATGATAGGAAGCATATTAAGCGGGTTCTTTCCAAAAAAACCTATTCCCATTGTTAGCCCAAATGTACCCATTGTTAGCCCAACAGGCTCGTGCCTGGCGATAACAAGCGCGGCTACCACCAAAAGCCCCGAAAGCCCCGAATTCACCAATGCCGCGCCAAACCCTGCCGTGTAAATATAATCCGTTACCAAAATATCCGCATTAGTAAAAATAACCCTAAGCCCATTTATAACATCAATCGGGGAATCATACAAAAACCCCGCAATAATAAAGATTACAAACAATAAGCTATGCACTCGATATGGGCTTTTCAAAAATGCTTCATGCAATGTTTTCATTCAAATGCACCCTATTCTAATATAAAATGATTACGTGCTTTTGTAAACCACAACTTTACAGTCGCCTAATTTTTGGTTATAGTAATTTGAAAACTAATTATTGAAAGGAAGAATTTTTATGAGCGCAGGTTATGTTGTATTTGCAGATTCTACTATTGACCTTCCCGCTAAACTGGCAAACGAGCTTGAAATTGAAGTAATTCCGTATATTTATACACTGGACGGCAAGGAGTATTATAATTATCTGGATTATCGTGATTTATCGGTGAGGGATTTTTATGATACACTGCGCAGTGGAAAGCTCAGCACAACAACGCAGGTTACAGCGCACCGATATTTGGAAGCATGGGAGCCGTATTTAAAAGACGGCAAGGACGTGCTTTACATGTGCCTATCGTCAAAGCTTAGTAAAAGTTACGACCAAAGCATGATGGCGGCGAAGGAAGCGATGGAAACTTATCCGAATCGAAAAGTAATCACAATAGATAGTAAATCTGCATCTTTAGGTCAGGGGCTTTTGGCAATAAAAGCCGCAAAGGCACGCAGTGCGGGAAAGACCATGGAAGAGGCCGCTAAAGAAGTTGAATCGGTAATTCCAAGACTGCAATACAGTGTAATGGCAGACGATTTGCATCATCTGAAGCGCGGCGGACGAATTTCCGGCGCGAAGGCGGCAATTGGAACGGTTTTGAACGTAAAGCCGATTCTTACTATAACACTGGAAGGCGCGCTGACCCCTATTGGCAAAGCTAGAGGCCGCAACAAAGCCCTCGCGCTTTTCTTGGAAAACCTTGAAAAGCTTGAATACGCGAAGGACGAGCTAATGACCATAGCCCACAGCGACGTTCCGGAGCTTGCACAGCAACTGTCAGACATGATTAACGAAAAGTTTGGCAAAACAGACATCTTGATAAATGATATAGGCCCGGTAATAGGTGCGCACACAGGCCCGGGTACAATCGCTATAATGTTCATAAGCGAAAAACAGGAGAGATACAATGGCAATTAGAATAAAAAACGCGATACTTCATATCCTAAGAAACGACGGACCGCCTTCGGTTTTTTCCGAAGCAGAGCTGGACACAGACAGCGAAATTTGTGAAGCTTTTATCCAAAAACATGTAAAAAAATTAATAAACAATGCAGCAGTCCGCACGGCAAATTTCAATTCCGATGCCGAAATTTACGAGCTTTTGGGCGCGTATCAAAGCGGCGAGAAATTCTTCAAAGAAACATCGATGCAAATTGCAGAAAAAATGGACGCAATCATGAAAAAATATCCATCAATCCCGCCATGTGACATGCTTCTTGCGCGAGTGGGGCATAAAAGCGGCGATTATTTCGCAATTATTTTGCTAAATTATCACGAAGTTTATGCGCATAATTCTAAAGACTCTGATAATCAGCTGAAAACTTGCAACGCCTTGCCGTTTAATTCGGGAAAGGTGGAGTATGCCTGTCTTATAGGGCTGGAAGGCGCATCGCTTCCCATTAGCCTTGTGGAAAAGCCCGCCACAATCGACGGAAACAGCGTTATGTATTTTTCCGAGATATTCCTGGACTGCGATACTTCTCCGTCCAAAAAAGAGCAAGCCGTTTTAATAAGCGAGGTTACAGCAGAGTTCGTAGAAGAGCATTTTAACAATGACCCCAAAATTTCTGCAAAAATAAAAACCGCTGTACTGGAAGAATCCGAAGCCGACGAGGGATATGTTTCAATGGACAATGTAGCCTCCCGCGTATTTGAAGACCGCGAAGATACCAAAGAGCAGTACATAAGTACCCTTCGCGAAGCCGGAATTCAAGAAGACTTGCCACTGGGCGAGCGCGTGGTAAAACAGCAATTCTTCACCCACAAAATAAAGTCTGAAAATGGCGTAGAAATTCGCTTCCCTGCCGCAATGGCAGAAATCGATGACGACCTTGAAATCACAACCCATTCCGACGGAACAGTAACAGTTTTGTTTAAAAATTTAAGACTTGTATAATCAATGTCTTCAACTTAGGAACTGTCCGAAATCAAGTTATTTCCGGACAGTTCCTAATCGGGCTGGGGGCTTCGTTATTTAAACCTTTGAAAAATATTTCCCGCGGGTGAATTCTATTTTTAGGCTTTTTCGGTACATATAGGCTTTTATGATTTTGATTACTTCTTCGGGGGACTCTGTGGTGAAAATCATGCGTCCGTGGGTTATTCCCGATTTTTCTACCTCGGCAAGTTTATCTGCCAGAAAAATAGGGACACTGTTGTGGAGATTGTCTTCGTTTATGAAAAAGTTCGCGCCCTTTCTGTCGGTAAGTGTGCCTTTTATTGTGGGGTTTCCGAGTTTCATTAGGGAGAGTTTTCCATAAATTATTATTTCTGTATCGATGCATTTTTTTATGTCGCGTATTTGTGCAAGGTTTAGTTCGGGATGAAGGGTTGCACGCTTTGCGCCGAGATTTTTTCAGCACTATTAGTGATGATGAATTAAAACAGTGTATTGAAAAATCGGTGATACTGCCTTGTTTAATTTCGCCGAGCGAATGTGCGTATTGATGTAATATTTCGATTCCGAGGCTTGTGCAGGCTTCTTTTTGCGCGGCGTTTAGGCATGTTGCTATAAATTTTATTGGCATTTTATTTGGCTCCATAGGGGTTTTTTAGTGTTTTCATGTACATTTTTGATTTGTCGCCCGTAAAATATCCGTCGGTGTAGCCACCGCGATTGAATACTTCCAGTATTTTTGATTTTTGATTAGCGGGCAGTTCGCCGCCGTCTATCACCAAGCGATACGCGCTAACTACCGCCCGAACATAGGCTTCGCCCTTCATGCGACCTTCTATTTTTAATGACGAAATGCCCATCTCTTTGAACTCGCTGATGTAATTTATTAGGCATAAATCTTTTAAACTCAGCAAAACGCCTTCGCTTTTTGAAGATTTATATGGCAGTCGGCACGGCTGTGCGCATTTTCCGCGATTTGCACTTCGCCCGCCAATAAAGCTGCTCATAAGGCATTGCCCGGAATATGCAGAGCATAACGCGCCGTGTACAAAAACCTCCAGCTCGGCTTTCGTGTTTGCTGATATTTTTTTTATTTGCTTGCGTGAAAGTTCTCTGGCAAGCACGACTCGCTTAAATCCAAGGTTGGCGAGGGTATTTACATCTTCCGGGGATTGGGCGGTTGTTTGTGTGCTTGCGTGCAGAACCGCATCCGGGTAGGTTTCCTTGATTGCACTTGCAAGCCCCAAATCCTGCACAATAAATGCCCCGACTCCTACGCTGTACGCGAATTTTACGATGGCGAGTGCTTCGTCTATTTCGCGGTCGGTTACTAATGTATTTATTGCCAAATATGATTTTACATTGAATTTTGTGGCAAATTCGATTGCTCGTTGCAACTCTTCGCCCTCAAAGTTCCCGGCGAACGCCCGCGCAGAAAATTTTCCCGCACCAAAATAAACGGCATCTGCACCCGATTGTACCGCCGCTTTCAATGTTTTTATATTTCCGCATGGCGCAAGAAGTTCCGGTTTCATATTTTAATTATACCTGAATCTTGACGTTTTGAGGCGGTTTGTGTATATTTTTTAGTGGATTATAAAACACGAGGACGTGGAATATGAAAATTGCAATTTTAGGATATGGCGTAGTTGGCTCGGGAGTGGCAGAGGTTTTGCGGCTTAATGGGTCTCGAATTTTGAAGAAAACAGGGCATAACATAGAGCTTAAATATGTTTTGGATACAAGGGATTTATCCGGCGACCCGATTGAGCCATTCTTGGCGAAAAATTTTGAAGAAATCGAAAGCGACCCCGAAATAAAAATCGTGGTGGAATCCATCGGTGGCGAAACCATAGCCTATGATTTTGTAAAACGCGCACTCCTTAGCGGGAAAAGCGTTTGCACACCGAACAAGGCGTTGATGGCTAAACATGGCGCGGAGCTTCTGGCGATTGCCAAGCAAAAGGACGTAAGCCTCTTGTTTGAAGCAAGCGTAGGCGGTGGAATTCCGCTGATTCGCCCATTTAACGACGCGCTTTTGACTGATGAAATCTTGGCGATTTCCGGCATAGTTAATGGAACTTCTAACTATATTTTGACCCAGATGAGCGAGAATGGGACAAGCTACTCGGAGGCACTTAAAGCCGCTCAAAATTTAGGCTATGCAGAAGCCGACCCCACTGCGGATGTTGGCGGTTTTGACGCTTGCCGAAAGCTTTCTATTTTGTTGTCCCTTGCGGTAGGCAAGCAGGTTGACTACGAAGACATTAAAACCGTCGGAATTGAAAAAATTAGCGCGGAAGATTTTTCTTTCGCAAGCGCATTAGGGTTCACATTAAAACAATTGGTAAATGCAAAAATCTGCGAAAATGGCGTGGAAGCTTTAACCGCGCCTTTTTTAGTGAAGCTTACACACCCGCTTGCGGCTGTAAACGATGTTTACAACGCTGTTTATATTACGGGCAAAACCACAGGGGACATAATGCTGTACGGTAGCGGCGCGGGCAAGCTTCCCACCGCAAGCGCAGTGGTCAGCAACATAGCAGACGCGGCAGTCAATCGCCATATTCCGTACGAATGGAAATCGGACAAAGCTAAAATTCTCCCTGCATCGGGCTATGTACGCAGTAAGGTTATCCGCGTTCTATGCAGCGATGAAAAGGCAATGCTTGACGCAATAAAAGCATCAAACCCGCAAGTAAAAGCCACCACCCTTGCCAATTTCCCCGGACATGTGGCATGGATAACCCCGCCTGAAACAGACGCTGATACCGAAAAATTTATAAAAAGCCTAAACTCTGTTTCCGGTTTAAAATCCGTCGAACGCGTTTTACTTGTGTATTAGAGAAAATCCATGGATATTTTTGACAGATACGCGCCATTTATTCAGGACTTCATTTATCTGAACAAATGGGACGAACTCCGCGGCATTCAAATTGCGGCGGCTGAGGCTATTTTTGATACGGATGATAATTTGCTGCTTTCCTCGGGTACGGCATCGGGGAAAACCGAAGCGGCTTTTTTGCCTGTGCTTACAGAGCTTTTTAATTCCCCCTCGAAATCCGTGGGGGTTTTGTATATTTCGCCGCTGAAAGCACTGATTAATGACCAATTTAAAAGGCTGGAATTATTACTTTTAGACTCGAATATTCCCGTAACGCGATGGCATGGGGATGCATCGCAGTCTAAGAAGAATGAGCTTGTGAAAAATCCGCAAGGAATTTTGCAAATTACGCCGGAATCGCTGGAGAGTTTGGTTTCCGGAAAGCGCGGTTCATGCCTATCGATGTTTAGCGATTTGCGGTTCGTGATTATCGACGAAGTGCATCATTTTATGCGGGACGCACGGGGATTACAGCTTCTTTGCGTGCTGGAAAGAGTGCAACAGCTTATCGGAATAATTCCGAGGCGAATCGGGCTTTCCGCTACCCTTGGAGACCTGTCCCTTGCACAGGACTGGCTGAATATCGGCACAAACCGCAAATGCGCCGCCCCTGTTACCGAGGAGGGCAAGAAAAAAATCCGTCTGCACGTAGAGCGATTTGTAAATTATGCCGACAAGCGCGATTTTACGGAATATGATTTTGATGGGGATTTGCTAAGGGAAGCAAGCTATGGCGATATGGGCGACCGCGAGCATTTTGAATATCTGTTTAAGCAGACGCTGGACAAGAAAACGATTATTTTTACAAACAGCCGCGAAGAGACTGAATTTATTTTAGCAAATTTGCGAGAAATCGCACTAAGGCATAAATCGCCCGATGTTTACCGTGTGCATCATGGGAATGTTTCCGCGCTTTTACGCGAAACTACCGAGGATGAAATGAAGAGCGATGATGAAAAAATTGTAACGGGCGCGACTGTAACGCTAGAGCTTGGGATAGACATTGGCTCGCTGGACCAAGCTGTGCAAGTTGGCGCGCCGCTAACTGTTGCGAGCTTTGCCCAAAGGCTTGGTCGATGCGGGCGACGCGGGCAGATTCCGCAATTGCTGTTTACCTTTGTGGAAAGCATAAACATTGCCGCCGCCGATGTTCTTGGGCCGATTAACTGGGAATTCGTTCGCATGATTGCGATTATCGAGCTTTACACGAAGGAGCATTGGATAGAGCCTATTTATCCGCGGCGATATGCGTATAACTTGCTATATCATCAGACGCTTTCGCATTTAAAAAGCAATGGTGAATTATCAGCGGCGGCATTAGCACAGGCGATGCTATCCCTTGGTGCATTCAGGTCGATTCCGCAGGATGATTATAAAGAACTTTTGTCGCATTTAATTCAAATCGAACAGCTGGAGCGCACCGAACGCGGCGGCTTGATAATCGGACGCGAGGGTGAAAAAATCGTAAATTCCCATAAATTCCTCACGGTATTTCTCGCGCCGGAATATCTGCTTGTGAAGGACGAAAACCGAACCATAGGAACGGTGGACAAAGTATATCCTGTGGGAATGAGATTCGCGCTGGCGGGCAGAACATGGGAAACAGTGGACGTTAACGCAAAAAGCAAGGTTATTTTCGTAAAACATGTGCCGGGAATTTCTGTGGTGGATTGGTTTCAGGAAGCGGAAATTGATATTCACACCGTTTTAATGGAAAAAATGCGCAATGTCTTAGAATGCAATGACATGTACCCGTATCTAAGCGACCGATGCCGCGAGCGAATCGCAGAAATTCGTTATATTGCGCGAAACAGCGGCATTTTAACAAATCTTGTAACGCCGCTTTCCGGCAAAAAATTCGCGATTTTCCCATGGGTTGGCACTAGGCAAATTTTCACCCTTCGTTATGCACTTTTACACGCAAAAATCAAGAACAAACTACCGTGGATAACCTGCCCATACCTTGAAGTGCAATTCGATGGCGAAGCGGAAGAGCTAGAGGCAATTATTTACGACATTCTGAAATCCAACATCAATATGTATGATTTGCCTCTGCCCGAAAAAGCTCAGGTAGTAGGCAAATACAATGAATTTATCCCGCAAAAACTTTTACGCAAACAATATATCGAAGACTTTTTAGATTGGGATGGATTAACCAACAAACTTTAAATATTCCAAATCAATCTCCGAACCGGGCAGGAAGATAAAATTAACCTGCCCTTTTCCATTTAGCGGATTATCCAGCTTTAGCGTTGCTTGTGAATATTTTTCGGGGCTGGCGGGAAGGGTTAGCATACTTGAACATTCGCCGTCTTCGCCATCGAATTTTAGCTGAATCGTATTTTGGGGAAGATGTGAGCGCCAGCTTAATTCAATTTCCGCAGTGGGTTTATCGAAGTTCATATTTGCGAAGCTTATGGTTACATTGTTGCCGATTTTTTCGATTGCGGTTTCGGTTACATTGTACGAGTCTCCATAAATTTTATTACATGCGGCGAATGGGATTTTCTCAAAGGTCTTGCATTTAAATTGGAAGCCTTTGATATGAACTTTTTGGCGGAACACGAGGGATAGAGTTTGGATTCCGCGCAGTTTTTCGGGTAGCTTGTATGTTACTGTTTGATATGTGTTCCAGATAGACCCTTTGTCGTACAGCGGGGTTAGCAAAAGTTCCCCATCTTCGGGCAGACCGCGCCATATTTCAAACTCAAATGGGTCGCCGCCAAGGGGGAAAAGCCACAAAGTAATTTCGTCCGCGCCGAATGTGCCAAAATCAAGGTCGGTAAAACCCACTATACTTTCCACGTCACGGGCAGTGGCTACGCCGCGCTCGTTTCCATTTGTTACGGTGTCATTTCCCGCATTGTACAGGCCGCCGGATATAAATGAATATGGGTCGAGGAAGGGTTTTCCGTAGCCGCTGATTGTTAGCGGAAGCACAGAAATTAAACTGATATGTTCCTTGCCGTTTTTCGTAGCGGCGCGTACATATACTTCGCCATCGCCTTTTGGATGCAATGTCTGAACCCCATCCGAATCAACAAGCCGCCCAAGAGGACTGTCTATCCCCGCAGAATCGGAAAGCCGCCAGTGCAAATCATTGCAGGTTGCGTTTTCGGGGTGAATTTTTGCGGTGATTTCAAACTTTTGTCGAATAAGCTCGATTTTGCGAATCGGGATATCGGTATTGTCAAATTCGACGGTTATTTCAGCATTTTTCGAATCCTTCACAATCGCCAAAAGTTTGCCTCCGAAAAGTCTACGGTTGTTAGTCCCTTGGTACTGGTCGTAATCCGTAGAATCCCCATTGTCCAGCCCCAGAAGCTCGCCGTTTTTAACGGAAATTTTCACACGATTATTTGCGTTTTCTACGAGGTTTCCATTAACATCCCGCGCCGAAATTTCCGCAAAAATCAATTCGCCGATTTTTTCGGTTTTCACAATTAATTCAGCCGCGTCACCGAATGATTTTCTTTCGCATTCTGCCAAAACCTCGCCATTCTCGTCGTATGCCACAGCTTTCAAAGTGCCGCTTTCGTATGGCACGATAAAATCCGCACCACTTCCCAGAAGTTTTCCGTTCAAATATAATTCTGTTTTCGGCGCGTTCGACGCAATTCTTACATCGATGGGCTGACCATCCGACCAGTCCCAATACGGATACAGATGAAGCACTACGTTGTTATATGCTAGGAAACTGCTCGCGCAGTTTCCGTCGCCAATGGGGGCTACGCCCCCAATCCCCCTCGCTACAGCGGGCAAAGCCCGCTTCCGCTCCGCCGCCTTTGGCGGCGCATCGCACTTCGTGCGACGAAAAAATGCGGCATGAGCCGCTTTATTCTTTGCCCATGCAGATTTATATATATAGTAGGAATCCTTCGCAAAACCCGCCGTGTCGATATGTCCAAAGTAGCAATTTTTCGTATGATATGGCGTTGGCTCGCCGATATAATCAAATCCCGACCATATGAACTGCCCCATATTATCTGCGTGGGCTGCTATTACGGCTTCGGTGCTTTTCGCACCCCAGC
>JGI24703J35330_11748437_pt1 | contig 16247 bp, 13 predicted proteins | sample TergutNt197P1_FD_35330 | JGI IMG/M metagenome (IMG submission 35330) | reverse complement strand
ATGGTATATCATTTGAAGAAGCTGCATCTGTCTTTGTAATTGGCGGCGCAGAAGAATTTGACGATGATGACCATTCCGATGACGAAGAAAGGCTTATCGTCATTGGATTAAGCAAAGAATCGCGTATTCTTACGGTTGTTCATTGCTGGCGTGAAGATGATACTGTTATACGGATAATTTCTGCCAGAAAAGCTACACAGTTAGAGCAAAAACTTTGGAAGAGGTGACACTGTGAAAGCTGAATATGACCTTAGCACCATGAAACGTAGAGGACATCCGCTTCGTGAGAAGGTAGCAAAGGGCGAAATCGTACTGATGAGTCCTTTGGATATTCCTGATAGGGAAGCTAAGTTGGCACTGCTTCCCCCTGATGAACGGACATTTGTCACCGAATTTCTCGAAACATACCAAAAAGAAAAAGGGATGCCCGTATGAGCATCCCAATTATCCTCCTCCCCACACGGCTAACCGCCTTATTCATGCCGTAAATGAGCCGATAGCCACATATTTTAGTAGGCTCGTTTTCACAAGCCCCTTAGTAGCATAGCAATTGGCTTGTCTGATTGGGCTAAACAAAACTCCCCTAAATCAAATTCTCTGCACCAAAACCAAACGGTAAAATCTCGCCGAATTTATGGATTTTATAATCCCCCGCCGTTTTCACAATTATGACATCGCAGTCATCGGACAAAAATTCTTTTAACATCTGGCGGCAAACGCCACAAGGATAGCAGTATTGAGGCTCGCCGCTTTCGGGCGCACCGGCAACGGCAATTGCAGAAAATTCGCGCTCGCCCTCAGAAACCGCCTTAAAAAGAGCAGTCCTCTCGGCACAATTTGTGGGCGAATACGCCGCCGATTCTATATTGCATCCCATATAAGCTTTCCCGCTTTTTGTCAAAAGTGCCGCACCCACGCGAAACTTTGAATACGGCGAATACGACATCTCCATAGCATCTAACGCAGCCGCCGCCAAATTTACATAATTCATAAACATCACCTTTTTTATTAAATTGACCTGAGACATTGTAGCATGAGGTTGCCCGCAACACAAAGTTATCCTCGAAATACGAGGGCTATTGTGACACTAGTCAGTAGCTATAATATTTTTTTTTGCATAATTTTGGAAGATTTACCAATTGCCCCCCCCATTAAAAATGCTAAAATGTATCATCGTTCGAGCGACAATAAAAACAGGAAGCAGGTGATTCCATTGGGGCTTTACTTTTAATTTTAGGTTACGTTTAAAACGCTACCAGCATACTTGATATTATTTTGAATTCATAAAGGAGGGTTTAATGTGAAAAAATTAATTTTAGCAATTTCAGTAGTTGCTTTTATCGTGAGCATAAATCCTAATGCAGTTATTGCTCTCTCAAATCACCAGAACCAAATGTGGGTCGAAGGAGATGTGTCGGTTAATAATGTTCAAGGTATTATTCAACCATCTGAACGAGACATTAATGGCAGATTTGTACCAATCCAAAGAAATCATACTAATATCTACTCTAATTCTGTTAATAATAGTTTTGGGGTTGTCGGCACTTTAAGCAGTCAAGCTTTCTTTGATTTAAGTACTACCGATTTGCTTTCATTTGGTCCTGTTTTCACGAGAGTGGAAAATGGTCCAGCGGCTTTCTTTGGGATTCCTCCACAGTTGCAACTCATTACATCAAGGCCAATTCCTACAATTGGAAGGATAATAATAGATTCTACATTCATAACGCTTGCGGGTGTTGGTACTTTGAGTCATAATTATCATGTATACCACACTGGGCAATACGCATTTAGTATAACCAGCTGGTCGTCATAACAGACTAGAAATCAGCATTTCATTTAAAACACGGAGAAAAAACGAGACATCAATTTGTCTTGTTTTTTCAGTTCGCTTTTGACCCTGAAATAATCGTACGGAGGTTTATCATGAATGTTCTAGATATGCTTAGAAAGCAAATTATTTTTGATAAAAAAATTACATTTATGCTTGTCTCTATTATTATCGTAGCGTTGTATACTTTTCATACATCCTCATATAACATGGGACGAATTAATCATTTTGCAATTCAAGCTGCCGATGAAATCATTCGCAGCAACAGTTATGTTTTTAGCAATTCGCCTTTGCAAAATACATCTTTAATCAATGATACAGAGGTTGTGGTTGTCGGAGTCGGGGCTGTAACGATGCCGACAGAATTTATAAGAGCTTACGATATATTATCCTATCATCCTTCATGGATATTAAATTTAATTTTATCAAAATTGATGGTAATAAGCCAATTTAATTTAATAATAGTAGGCGTTATTATTGCATCATTTTCATACAAACCAAAAACACAATCACTGGAAGATTTAAACACTAATAAAATTATAAAAAAAAGCATCATAACGATTTTCAGCTTTGTTGCATTAACTATATTTATTGTTTCTATTTTAGGAATATTTATAGGCAATTGGAATTATATTCAAACGAGAGATACAGAAGAGATGTCATTAATAATGGATTTATTCTACAGACATGACTTATGGATTCCTGATATAGCGTATTATATACAGGCGATAATGGGAACATTTATACATTTGACTAGCCATGCTATTTTTGGATTCTTTGTAGGGTGGATTATAAAAAACAGTGTAATATCTATAATGTTGCTTCTTTTTATAGCAAACTATTTTTTCCCATTGTTATTCATGTATCCTTTCACTCCAACTTATTTTTTCTTAAGGGTTTCAAGTTTTTTTATGTTAACACTCGGAGGATTGCCTCCAGTGTCTGGCACAAATTTTCTAATATCTCTCTTCGTTTTAATAGCATACTTGGTTATTATTCTTCTTTTATCGAAAATAATAATTGCCAAACATATAAAAAATCAAGCTTTAATAAAATAATTACATTCATCTATAATTATATACAAATTAAAACAAATTTGAGATTGTATAATAATAAAGTTTTTGTCGAACTTTTTTCAAAAAGTTCGTGGGGGGGCGGGGGCGAAGCCCTCGCGACCTTTTTTTTATTCACTCAGTAACCCCACCGCAACCTTCGCATCTTGCCCCGACAGCTTTTTCATACGTTCGCGTTCTGATATTATTTTTTCTTTAGCGGCAATTGGGTCTTGCATAATTTTATCAATCATATTTTTCACTGCAAATACCTCTAGGTTAGACGTGTCGGCTCTGGTGTCTTCGTTGATGTACGAAATGAAGTTTGCGACTTTTGGGTCGTAAACCAAGCCGATTATGGGTAAGCCTACGCTAACAGCATAGATTAGGGCGTGGAGGCGCATACATAAAGCGAATTCGGACTTTGCGATTATTGCCATTACCAGTTCGTAATGGTGAACTTTTGTTAGGAGAATATATTTGCATTTAAGACCGGAAGCGACTTCTTTTAGAATGGAAACGTCCATTAATTGAAGGGGAATAAGAATCGGGGTAAGTTCGTATTTTTCGGCAGTGTAGTTGATAACATTGGTGATTTTTTCTACGAAATTTAGTTCATTATGTTGCCAAGGACGTAGGGAAATGGCGAAGGACTTGTCATTAAAATTCCTAAGCTCGGCGATTTCGTCCAGGGGCAATGAAGTCTCTGCCTCCAGCGAAAAAACAGGGTCTATGCTGAGGGCAACATTGGGATTTTTCACACCTATTTTCTTTATATAATCCAAGGATTCCGGGTCGCGAAGGGAAATGTAGTCACAAATATCCAGTGCGCGGCGTGCTTTTTCAAAGTTTCGCGACTTTGTTAGAGGCCCGATGCCGTTTCCGTAAAGCATGATGCGCATTCCCAGAGATTTCGCCATATGAATTATGAATGTGTAATAAACCAGCGAGCGCGTGCTGGTATTGTCCTGCATATGACTGCCACCGCCGTAAACAATAAGCCGTGCGCGTTTCATATAACGGCGCACGCGGAAAAAGTTTAGGCGATGAATGGAAAAAACGCCGTAATCGCGCATTGTTTCATGGGGGTTTCGGCTCAGCACCAGAATGGAAAGCCCATCGCGCTCCTTGCGCAGGGCTTTAATAACCGCGTCCAGAAGCGCGTCGTCGCCCGAATTTGCATAACCATAGTATCCCGAAAGCATGATATCGAATACACGGTTTGCTTCTTTTTCTTTTTGAAGAACGGTTTCATAAATTTCAATGGATTTTTTTTGCAAGCTTTCCTTTGAGAAATTCATCTTGGCATATTCGTGGAGTTTTTCGCCATGCGCCGCGCCAAGTTCAGGGTCTTCGATATAGCGAATCATAGCCTCTGCTAATTTATCAAAATCGCCGCTTGGGGCAAGGAATCCGGTTTCTCCGTCGGAAATTAAATCGGGAATGCCGCCCACTGCCGTAGAAACCGTAGGCTTTTTAAGCAAAGCCCCTTCCAGAAGCATATATGGAAAACTCTCCGAGCGCGATGCGCAAACATTAATGTCAATGGCATTGATAAAGCTAAAAATATCGTTAACAAAGCCCATAAAAACAATGTTTTTCGCGATACCAAGGGATTCGGCAAGTTTCTTTAGTCCCGCTTCTTCCGCGCCCTCACCCGCAAGCAAAAATAATACGTCGTCGCGGCTTTTACACACCTTAGCCACGGCGCGCAAAAAAATATCATGCCCCTTAACAAAATCCAGCCGACCGATTATTCCAACCAGCGTCTTTCCTGAGCCATCGATGCCATAGCGTTGCAAAAATTCTTCTTTCCGGGAAAAAGTAATTTCGCGTTTGAAATCCAGCGCGTTATAAACGGAAAAGACCCGCTCTTTATCGAAGCCACGCGCCACAAGCATATTGCGAAATTCATCAGAAACGCCGATATAGTAATCCATAACACGCAGTGCAATGGAGTTTAGCGCGGTATAAAAAAACCGCTTATAGAACTTGTCGGTAAAGTCCAATTTGTAATCGCTATGCACTGTTGTGATAATCGGCACTCTAACAAAAGGCTTTAGCATCATAGAAATAAAATTGGCTCTAGCACCATGCGCATGGATAATATCGAATCCATTCTGCCGCACATAGCGCGAAAGCCTGAGTATAATGCTCAAATCATTCCTGAATCGTTGTTTAAAAAGCACGGATTTTACAGGCATTTCAAGGACTTCTTGGTAAAAAACGCCCTCGGTAAAACACGCAACAGTGATATCAATTTCTTCGTTAAGCGCGAGAAGCAAGGAAAAAACGGAGGTTTTCGCGCCGCCCTTGTCTCCGCCTGAAATCATGTGCAGAACCTTCAATTTTCAACATTCTCCATAGCGGGCATTGAGGCCATTGAATCCATTGAATCCATTGAGGCCATTGAAATCACCATGCCCGCAATTGCCCAAAATACCAACATAACCCGCGGCAAAAACCATACATACTCGCCCACGCCGAACGCAATAAACACAGTTAGCGAAGCGATTCCTGCCGCGATATAGATTTTCATATCAATATCGCGAGAAGAAATATGCGAAGAAATCCCGCGCTTAAATAATCTGAAAAGATACACAAGAAATGCCAAAAGCGCACCTATTCCGCTGTGTGAAATGATATCGAGAAAGGTATTGTGGGAATGCAAAGCGCGTTCTGCAAGGGGGTGTGCATAGCTTCGATAAATGCGAATAAAAGCGGCAGGACCCATGCCGATACCCTGCACCCAAAAGTCTTCCAGCATACGCATAACGCCTCCCCAAATAAGAAAGCGATATTGGCTGGAAGTATCCTGACCCAGAGTGAAAAGCCTGTCTAATATAGCGGCAGGGATAAACGGAATAGCCAAAAGAAGAGCGACAATGGCAATAGGTACAAGTCTTGGCGCGGTCATAAGTATAAAAACGCCCATACCGGCGGCAAGCGCGACATAACCTGCCCGCGAATAGGTAAGCCCCAAAGCGGCAAGGGCAATAAAAATCGCACCGATTAGAATAAGCCGTGTAAAATCTGATTTAACAGTAATCGCAGCCGCAATCACAAAAGGCAAAAGCATTGCCCACACCTGCGCGTCATTATTGGGATTACCCATGGTGGAATAAAGCCGCGAAAGCCCGGGATTTACACCAAGGTCGGTAAGCTCTGCCCTAATTTCAATCCCCATAATCATTTGATAAAACCCAAAAAGCGAAACAAAAACCAGCATAAAAGCCATAAAAATAAACATCATTCTAAAATCATTTTTTTCCTTAAAAATAATCGAAACAAGCACCGAATGAATGACGCAAGCGAAGAAAATAATAAAAACCCTAACGCTGTCCATGCCGCCATACCCGGTGAAAATGCTCAAAATGCAGAAAAACACAAACAAAACAAGAGCGGGTGAAATATTTTTAAAATCCAACTTTTCGCCCGACATAAAAAATTTTAATGCGCAAACCCCTGCAAAAAACACAGCCGAAAGCAGAATAAGCATATTGTTCCACAAATGGGAAGGAACCATTAACGCGCCAAAAATAAAAATCATGTACGAAACTTTTAAAAGTGACAAACCTGCACTACGCGCAAGCCTTACGGGAAAGCAAGTTTGCACGGTCTTGCTGTTGATTATCGCTTGCACAAATCTTTTATTTAAACTTCCTTCGTTAAGGCGGCAAAAAAGCCTGAACAGCCACCCGACCGCCGCAAAAATTCCACCAAAAACAAAGCCCAACACCCGCATAATAATCGAACCAGTAAAATAATCCCTATAATCGGTGCTTTTAAATTCGTTAACAATATGGCTTGTCCTTGATGCTCGTTTAACAGCATTCAAACATTTGAAAATAAAACTATGTTCAAAATAAAAATTAAGCCACAAAAAAAATGCGGTCACTTTTTTTATAATAACGCTGTTTGTATGCATTACGAAATTTCCTCTAGTCCCGAAATTCTACCAAAAATAATAGCTTGCCCCGCACGAATCGCCAGACTATGCCCTATTCCATAGCGATTCCCCGCAATAGTAATACCGTGTTCGCTTGGCACTGCGTCCAGAACAGCGATAACTTCCACCGACGAAAAGCCTTCCTTGTTACTCAGAACCGTATTGCCGTATTGGTCGGCATTCCAAATCATTGCCTCGTCGATATTCACCTCGGTTACAGTCCCCAGCGAAACATTCCGCCCATGGTCAAAAACCGTCGCGCCAACCCTGAGTGCCTCCGCACTGAAACTCTCAATTTCCGGCGCGAAAAACGAAATCTCAAAAGTCCGCGTTTCAGGGGCAATAGCCACAATCCCGTCGCCCGCGCTAAACTGATAAATCCCAAAAATCACAACCCCAATTAAACCAATCACAATAAACAAATCAATAATATTTACCAGCCCAAATAATTTTGAATCTTTAAACATGCTAACCTCCATCTTAATGGGGAACCCATCAGAAACTTATTTCCGAAATATGCAACATTGTCTTGGCCCTGCCCGCCCAAATTATAACTTCTGAGCCAACGCCGTAAACATTTCCGCCGAGAACAGGCGCGCCTTCAGAAATTCGGGCATCTACACGGGCAGTAATGCTTACAGAGGAGTAGCCCTCCATGGGAGAAGCGACCTCGTTACCGTGAATATCGGGCATAAAGCTAATGCTGTCACCTACTTCGATTGCTACCACGCGCCCAAGAAATGTATCGTTAGCATCGTCAATTACAGGCGCACCAATTTCCAGTGCGTCTACAGTAAAGTTCTGTAGCGCGGGGTTGAAAAATGTAATATAAACAGCTTGTTCCGAACCCTGTGTAACAGGTCTGCCGCTTGCCCCCACATTGAAATACACTACCGCAATAATCATCGCGATAATCACAATGGCAAACAAGTCTACAACGCTTACCTTGCCGAATAAACGGCCTTTGTTATCAATCATCTTTTGCACCTACCTTCGGCCATATAAATTAATCAAACAACCTGCCGAAACAGCATCGGCTTCGGCGGGGGAGAGAGAGATTTCGAGTGTGATATTTTTCACCGCGCCGTTTTTTGTAACAACGGAAGCGGGGATTTTTTCTTTGCGGCTGATGATAGCGTCGCGAATTTTTGGAATATAAATGAAGTCTTCACATTCAAAAGGAAGATTATCCCCTGAGAAAATGAAGGGAATCATTCCCCAGTTAATAAGATTAGAGCGATAACGCTTGGTGGCGTACTCCTGAGCAATGTTAGCGAGTCCGCCCAGAACGCGCTGGCAAGAAGCGGCTTGTTCGCGAGCCGAGCCGTCGCCGGGTTTTCTGGCATAAACAACGCTGCCTATGGCGGTATTTTCGGAAATGGGAATGCCCTGTTTTTCCAGAGCTTGAATGGCATTTGAAAGCTCCGGCGAATTCTCATGCATGTTCCACTCGCGGGATTTTTTGGCGCGACCAACATAGTCGGGGTCCTTGCGCGAAAGGGTATGCTCTGCAAGGGCGTAAGGATTTGAGCGGAAAGTGGATGTTTCGCCGGAAGGAATAAGTTCGTCTGTGGTGGTGACAGGGTCGGTGATAAGGGAAGCCACCTGCAAAAGCATATTGTCCCCAAGGGGTTTAAACTCCGGCCAATCGCGAATACCCGGCCCGTAAACCAGCTCTGTATTTTTGTCGGGTTTGTTAACGCCATTATAAATTTGATTTTGGTAAACAGTGGAATCGAAGTAATATTTTGGCAAAACGGTGTTTTGGTACAAAGCTTCCGCGCCCGCTAAAACACCACCGTTGGCGGCAGTCGCGGCTATGGAAAGTGCATCCATGAGAGCCACTGCGGCATTTTGGTTCATGGAGGGTTTCGCGCCTTCGCGGCTTGGGAAATTTCGCGTTACATGGCGAATGGAAAAGCTGTTGTTTGGGGGAACATCCCCCGCGCCGAAACAAGGGCCGCAAAAGGCAGTTTTTAGAATCGCGCCTTCGCGCATTAATTTTGCCGTTACGCCGTTTTCCATCAGATTCAAATACATAGGTTGGCTTGCGGGATAAACAGAAAGGGGCATTCCTACGCCCTTGCCTTCTAAAATTTCTGCCGCGCCGCAAATCGACTCGTACAAGCCACCTGCACAGCCCGCGATAATCCCTTGGTCAACGCGCATACCGCCTTTTACAAGAAGCCTCGAAAAATCCAGCCCCTCGATTCCGCGCAGAATATCCCCCGCATTTTTTTGAACATCGGAGATTTTGAACACATTGCTAGGGTGAAAAGGCATGGCAATCATCGGGACTATTTCGGATAAATCTATGGTAATCAGCCCGTCGTAATAAGCGATTTCGGCAGGAGAAATTTTCGTATAATCCCCCGCTCTGTTATGAAGCGCGTAGAATTCTTCCACCTTGTCGTCTGTCTCCCAAATGCTGGATAAGCAAGTCGTCTCGGTGGTCATAACATCAATGCCCATGCGATAATCTACGCTTAAACCCGCAACGCCCGGGCCGAAAAATTCCAGAACCTTATTTTTAACAAAGCCATCCGCGAAAACTTCACCAATCAGCGCGAGTGCCACATCCTGCGGCCCAACGCCCTTTCGCGGTTCGCCGGTAAGCATAATACCAATTACCTCCGGGCGCGAAATATCATAAGTACGCCCAAGGATTTGTTTAACAAGTTCGCCGCCGCCTTCGCCGATGCCCATAGTGCCCAGCGCACCATAGCGTGTGTGGCTGTCCGAGCCAAGAATCATTTTTCCGCCCGCGGCGATTTCCTCACGAACATATTGGTGAATAACCGCCACATGGGGCGGCACAAAAATTCCGCCGTATTTCTTTGCGGCAGAAAGCCCGAATGCGTGGTCGTCGCTATTGGTCGTGCCGCCAACAGCGCACAGCGAATTATGGCAATTAGTAAGCACATACGGCACCGGGAATTTTTCAAAATCCTTTTCTGCCGCCCTAACAGTCTGAATAACCCCGACATAAGTAATATCGTGGGAAGCCAGCGCGTCGAATTTTATTTTAAAATCATCGTCCGAAGAATTCTTATTATGCGCCGCCATAATTTTATAAGCCATAGTATTTTTAGCGGCAGAAGCCGCATCTAAATTAGCGTCGCCTAAAATTTCCCTACCATTTTTTACAAACACGCCCGAATTTTGGCGTTTTACCATAGAAAATTTCCCCTTTTCAAAAATCATGGACATTTTCTAAGAATTATACCATAAAAGATTGCCCCACATTAATTTTTTTTGTACAATGGTACTATTGCAAATGAAAAATGCATATAGGGGTGGTATTTTTGTATATACATCAAGTACAAAGGGGAACAAAATTTACATTTACCTTCGAGAATGGGCAGGAAGTCGAAGGCGTTTTTGATGGAAACATAGACCATCTTCAATACAATATAATCTGCCAAGAAATTTCGGGGCAAATGGACATCTTTCAAGAATCCGAGCCTGAAACCCAGTTTCAAGCAGGGGATAGTTTTTATACATTCAAATCCAAGCTTTTGGGGATAAGCGAAAAGAAAGACGCAATTCACGACTCGCTGGAATTTAAGGTTATCACACCGTTTAAAGAAACAACACAACGCTCTAATTTCCGAATAAAAATAGCCCTAAGAGTAAGAATCCACGAATATATTGACGATTTTAAAAAATTATATTCAGACGGATGGCTCTTCGACGCAGTATCCGACGATATCAGCAAGAACGGAATACGCCTTTTTTCCGACTACGCAACAGACGCTCCGCAAGGCACAATGTTTACCCTTGAATTCACCTTGCAATCAGGTGTTCTGTACATGATTCCCGCAAAGCTTATGCGCAACCAGCCAAACACTGCCACCCGCTCGTACAACTACGACCTTGGCTTTACTTTCGACTACAGCCAAATGCCTGATAAACAAGAAAAATTGATTCTGGACATTCTCGAATACAAGATTAAACACAGGTTATAAACCCCCATCGTTTGACTAAATGTTACAAATGTGTTACCTTTGCTTGTACATTTTATGGAATATCCGGAGGTAGCAATGCGAAAAACCATTTTTGTTGTGGACGATAACGACACGAATCTTTCCAAAGCGGAAGAGGGACTTGAAGATTTTTATGATGTAATGACAATACCTTCGGGTGCAAGGCTTTTTACGATATTGAAGAAATTAAAGCCGCATCTTATTTTGCTGGATATAGAAATGCCGGATATGGACGGCTTTGAAGTCTTGGAAATTTTAAAGAGTGACAAAGAATATAAAGAGATTCCAATAATTTTTTTAACAGGCATACGCGACCCCGATATAGAAGCGCGAGGGTTTGAAGGCGGGGTAGTGGATTTTGTAGCAAAGCCGTTTTCCGTCTCGGTTTTGCTAAACCGCGTAAAGCTGCACATAGACGTAAACCTACTTATTAAAGAGCATACCGAGAAACTTGCACGCAGTCACCAAAACATGATTTTCATTTTGGCAGATATAGTAGAAAGCCGCGATTCAGGCACCGGCGGTCATATCGAGCGTACAACGGAATATGTAAAAGTTCTCGTAAAGGCAATGCAAAAAGAAGGCATCTATGCCGAAGAGATACAAAGCTGGGATTTAGAAATGATGGGCATTTGCTCCATTTTGCACGATGTCGGCAAAATCGGTATTTCTGACACGATACTTAACAAGCCGGACAAACTTACCGACGAAGAATTTTCGCGTATGAAAAACCACGCATCAAATGGGGCAAGCATTATTAACCGCGTAATCGAGCGTAGTGGCGACGATGTATTTTTACATAATGCCCGCCTCTTTGCCGAGTTTCATCACGAAAGCTGGGACGGCTCCGGCTATCCCCACGGACTGAAAGGGCTTGATATACCCATCCAAGGGCGCATAATGGCGATTGCAGATGTATACGACGCGCTTATTTCCGAGCGTCCGTACAAGCCCGCATTCACTCACGAAAAGGCAGTTGACATTATAATGAAGGACTCAGGTACACGGTTCGACCCTAGAATTGCAGATGTTTTTCAGTCTATCCACGAAGAATTCAAAATAGTTAAACAGAATATCGCAAAGAAAAATCACCGTTCTTAGAGGGGGTTTTCTTCTTGGAAATTTTATTTGACTTACAGCAGGAAATATATAGCCTTAATCTGGAAGACACCGGATATTTTATGCCTGTGGGAAACAGCCCTCCAACGCTTACACTAACAACAATTGACGACGTTAAAACTATTTTGGTAGAAAAACGCGCAAGTCAGGTTTCAGGGTTCGGCATAGTAATGAGCGAGCTGAAAGGCATATGTCCGGGCGACAGAATTACCGTTACGGGACGCGTTCCGAGGGATTCGCCCATGGGTAGCTGGGGTGTCGCACTCTTGACCCAAGAAACCGAAACACGCCGCGCCGAAGAATGCCAGCTTGCACAGTACACATCGCCCAAGTCGCTGTTTTCGCTAAGCCATATTTTAAGCGCGGCAGACCTTGAGAGCCTCTTGATGGTACAAACTACTCGCTGGGGCGCGTTAAATCCCAATATGAACCTTAACATAGACAATATTTTAATTTCTCGCGAAAGCAGTGAATCATCCGTCGCAGAAGACACCCGAAGCATAGTATATTCATTTGAAACAGATGAAGGATTTGTCGCAGGGGGAGAAATTTCTTCTGCCGAGCTTACCGATACAAGCATCTATTCTGTACATTTGGCAAAGTCGGGCATTCCGGATGTAAAGATTTTTGAACATGAAGACAGTGTCGCGATGTATGTAAGCGGACGCAACAAAGACTGGGACGCTGTGGACATTAATCTCGGAACGCTTGGGCTTATCGAAGGCAACAGATACCGCGTAACGGTTCGTGGGCGTGCAGACGGAAACACAGCCGAGGGCACAATTATTACGCTACAAGGCCTGCCGGGATATTCTTGGCGAAACAATCAGGCATTGGAAAGCGATGCTTATTTCACGCTAACGCACGACCTTAACCGCACAGAAGTAAATCAGTGGACAACTTTAAGAATCACTACCAATGCAATAGGAGCGAATGTACCTTTTTATATATATGGCATCGAAGTTAAAAGGCTGGGATTATTATGATAATTAACGAAATTTCTGAAGGCTTAACCTTTGAGGAATTTTTCAACGGCATTCCCGCCGCATGTATTTTATTTAACTCGCAGGGTGAACCTCTGGCGAGTAATCATGCTGTTCTTGGGCTTGTGGGTGCTAACTCGCGGGCAAGAGCATTAACTTTTTTCTTCGACAATGAGCTTAGAAGAAACATTCTTGATTATAAAACAGAGTTCACATATTCATTTATCCAGCCGGACAGCGGCGAACAAATCCAGCTTGCTATGTATATGCGTCCGTTCCGTTCCGGTTACATTATGGCGTACGCCGACAGATGCACCATTGAAGAAGCCCGCGGACAGCTAATGCTGGACTCCGCGCCTATGGCAGTAAATTTTTTTGACAAAAATTCCGAAGTTGTAGACTGCAACATGGAAGCGGTTCGCATGTTCGGGTTTAAAGAAAAATCTGACTATATCGAACATTTTATGCGACTTATGCCACCCATTCAGCCGAATGGGCGTTCCTCAAAAAAATTAATCCTTGAATTTATAAAAGAAGCTTTTGAAAACGGATATTCAAAGCATGAATTTGTGCGCCAAAAAATCGACGGCTCTCTGATGCAAACAGAGGCATCCTTTGTGCGCACCGACCATCGCGGCGAGCCTGTAGTTATGGGATATTCTCGCGATTTAACAGATGTTTACGCCGCTATGGAACGCGAGCGCGAAGCGCGGGAAATGGCACAAATTTATATGGATAATTCCCCAATAGGCATGGAAATTTGGGACGAACAAATGCAAATTGTGGATTGTAACCGCCAAGTAGTAGAGATGTTTGGGTTTGTAGATAAAAATGCTTTCCTCGCCAGAGTCAAGGACGATTGGGACGGCGAGCATATTACGCCGCTATTCTTGCAACAAGCTCTTGAAGCAGGTTTTGCAAGATACGAATGGGATTTCGACCGCGTTGACGGAAGCTCTTTGCCCTGCGAAGTGCGCCTTGTGCGCGTACTTCGCGATAATATGCCGCAGGTAATCGCGTATTTTATCGACCTAAGCGAAGTAAGAAAAGCCGCAGATGCCGCAAGCGAAGCTGAAAAACGTTCAAAAATTATGCTGGATGCTACGCCGCTTGCGTGTTTCCTTATAAGAGAAGATGTTACCGCGCTGGATTGCAATCTTGCGGCAGTAGAGCTTTTCGGCTTTGAAAATAAAGCCGATGCAATTATGAATTATCGCGATATTTTCCCCAAATATTCGCCCGAAGGCAATCCCCTCACCGTGCCTACTTCGCTGGAATGGGTTAATACCTCCGAGCTAATGAAATTTGAATACAGCCACATATCCATATCTACGGGCGAGTACATCCCCTGCGAAGTTACGATGATTTACACAGAGCATCAAAGCCAGCCTATCATGGCTTGCTACATGCGCGACCTTAGAGAAACAAAAGCAATGATGGCAGAAATGCACCGCCGCGAAGTTGCCGAAGAAGAATCCCGCGCAAAAAGCCAATTTTTAGCAAGAATGAGCCACGAAATCCGTACCCCGCTTAATGCAATCGTAGGCGTTTCAGATATACAGTTGCTAAAAGGAGGACACGCGCCCGAGATAGAAGACGCATTTGTACAAATACAATCGTCTTCAAACGTACTGCTTCGTATAATAAACGACATTCTCGACCTTTCAAAAGTAGAAGCGGGCAAAATGGAAATTTTCGACAAGCCCTATGAAGTAGCAAGCATGATTTACGATACAGTGCAGCTAAATTTAATGCATTTAGCAAGCAAGAATATTAATTTCAACCTGCGCGTAAACTCTGCTATGCCGAATATTCTAATCGGCGACGAGCTGCGCATAAAACAGGTGCTTAACAATATTTTGTCGAATGCGTTTAAATACACACGCGAGGGCGAAGTAAACTTGCGTTTCGACATAGAACATGAGAAAGCCCAAGACAATGATGCATATTTGTTAATAGAACTTCAAGATTCCGGGCAGGGCATGACAGAAGACCAACTTGCCTCCCTTTTTGAAAACGAATACATCCGCTTTAACGAGTCAAACAACCGTTTAATCGAAGGCACGGGCCTTGGAATGAATATCACAAACCGCATGATAAGCATGATGAACGGTAGAATTTCTGCGAAAAGCGAGCTTGGCGTAGGTTCAACTTTCTACGTGCGTCTGCCGCAAAAAATAGGCAGTGACTCGATTCTGGGCGAAGAAATTACCGAAAATTTACAAAGCTTCCAGCTATCGCGCCGTTCGTTCAAAAAGCGGTTCAACTTCGAGTATGAACATATGCCCTACGGTAGCGTGCTGGTCGTGGACGATGTTGAAAGCAATCTCTTTGTAGCAAAAGGGCTTCTTATCCCATATGGCTTAAATATAGAAACCGCGCTAAGCGGCGTAGAAGCCATTAAAAAAATAAGAGAAGGCAAAACATATGACATAATTTTCATGGACCACATGATGCCCGACCTCGATGGAATAGAAACCGCAAAAGAACTGCGCAGTATGGGTTATAACGAGCCTATTATCGCGCTTACAGCCAACACAATCATAGGGCAGGCAGAGCTGTTTATGTCAAACGGATTTGCAGGTTTTATATCAAAACCCATAGACGTTTCAAGAATGAATACCTATCTAATCCAGCTTATCCGCGACAAGCAATCAGAGGATGTTATCGAGGAAGCAAAAAAATCTTCGCCACATTCATATGACCTGTCCGGCGCGGTTACGAGCTCCTTTGTACGCGACGCACTGCGCGCTCTGGAAATTCTCGATGAGCTTCTCAAAAACCGTGAATGGAACGAAGACGATTACAAACTTTATACAATAAACACACATGGCATGAAATCTGCATTGGCAAACGTAGGCAGGGCTTTGCTTTCAGACACAGCGGGAAATCTGGAACAATCCGGGCGCGAAAAAGACGACAAAGAAATTCGCAAAAATACCCCTCAGTTCATCGAAGACCTTCGCGATGTAGTAAAAAGCCTATCGCCGCAAGAGGAAATCAGCGTAGGCCCTTCTGCCGAAAACAGAAGGCTTCTTTTCACAAGCCTGACTAAAATTCAAAAAGCTTGCGAATCCTATAACAAGAAAGCCGCCCGCGCCGCCCTCGAAGAACTTAACAAGCACTCATGGACAAAAGAAACAAACGAACTTCTTTCTAATATAGCTGCAAACCTTCTTCACAGCGCGTTTGAAGAAATTTGCGAAGAAGTGGCAAGCTTCATGAAATCATAGGTAAGGGAACGTAAGGAAATAAAGTTACAATCTTGCTTGTCTTTTTGCCCGATAACTGCGTCGGCAAAAAGCCTTACGCACCTATGGGTGCGCGCGG
>JGI24703J35330_11748438_pt1 | contig 16251 bp, 15 predicted proteins | sample TergutNt197P1_FD_35330 | JGI IMG/M metagenome (IMG submission 35330) | reverse complement strand
GAATGTGCTGATTTTGAATGACTTGATTCATTCCTTCTTTAACCCGGCCTGATAGGATGTCACTCTCATGAATGCGCATTAAAGCAGTTGAAGCATCTCTTAACTCATGGCGAATTCTTCTACTTTGTAGTTGAACTCCTGCAAGAATCTCATTCAGCTCCGAAAAGGATATTGTTAGACCCATCTTAACTCACCTCACCACTTGCGACATGAGTTCCTTGAATGGCTTGACTCAATTGGTTGACTTCTTCATCTAGTAAATAGCCAATAGAACGGCTGTTTTTATAAATCATTTCTTCACGTAACACTGAATCGACAAATTGATTTTCTAAATCATTTGTCATCCCTACAAACACGATTTCCTTAATCATCATACTTGAAATCAAGAAAGGTTGGACATATTCACTTTCACCGAATGGATATAGGCGAGCAATATAATCAACATAGAATTCACCAAAAGAACCACGTATCGCAGTCTTACGTCCTGATATCATAAATAATGATTCAGTACCACTGGCATGATATGCTTTTCTTAAGTCTTCGGGGATTAAATCTAAATCAAGTTTGATGACTGTCCCCAATGGCAATATTTTCACCAGACAAAGATCGATTAAGTTGAGAAATTTTAAAAATTGGAGCAGTGTTAACTTACAGGTACTCGTTTTTCTTTGTATGTTAATTTCACTATTTTCCCAATCAAACTGGATATTAATGATCTTGCCTAGCGAATCTTCAATTTCGTAGTTGGATTGCTTAGTAAAATAGGCTTTGTACAATGCTTTAAATTGGGTATTTCTTGCAATGTGCCTAGCAATATGAGTGAGTTCATCAATATTCATTCCATCTAAATCGGTGTAGTCCTTCAACGCCTTTTTGAATAATTCATTTTTATTCACTATCGACCACTCCCCCATGCTGCTCTGATTTCTCTTTCTCGTTCTTGCATTCGCTCACATGCGATTTTCATTTTTTCTACATCTCTTCTTGCTATTTCACGATATCTGCTAGCCGTTGCATTCAATTGTTCAACTAATTCCGTTATTTGGGTGATATCTGATACAGTTGTTGACTGAAATTCAATTGAAAAATTCGCATCTATGCGACCAATCGTTCTTCTTGTTTCAGTCGTTAAACGATCCCAGTCTCTAATATCACTGATTCCTATTGCTCCACTCATCGACTAACCCTCCACTTCTTAGTTTTTATAGTTAAACCCATAACCTCCGACGTTCTGCTTCTAAGTTTGAAATTTGTGTGTCGATTGAATTAATCGTTGCATGATGTTGGCTTTCTAATCTTTCATCCACTGCAACCTGATTTCTAATTGTCTGTAAATGTGCCTCATGTCTGCTTCTTTGCGTTTTCAAGCTTTCTCCTATACTGTCTAGTCGTGTTTCTATTGTTTCACGCCTAGTACCACGAAATTGGGGGCGTTCAACGGGAGTATGTAAGTTACAGTACTCATCTGGGAAATGGAAATACCTATCAAGTAGATTGTCTAATCTGGCATTTGCTCTTCTTAAATCATCTAACCGGTTTCTTATTCTATTGCGAGCCGAAACTTCATCTTCAAGGTTAGTTCGTAATGTTCGCAACCGAGCTTCTATTTCATTAATTCGTATCGCATTTGTCATCATCAACTACCTCCCTGTGCTTGTTCTTTTGTTCTTATCAAAATTATAACAGATGTCGATATTCTTTTCAATCACCTTCGGTAGGTGTTCACGCTCGTTTCATAAGTTTTCATATGTGTTTCATTTTGAATAGTCAGCACGATTTAGAATGAGGAAATACTTAAATTATCCGAAAAACCGAACTAAAATAAAAATTTTTAAAAAATAAACCAGAAATACTAGAAATATTATCAAAAAGTTGATATTTTTCTAATTTTTCGATAGTTTGAACAAGAAGCTACCAGTAGCCTTTTCACAAATAGTTTATCTTAATCTTACCGTCAAAAAGTGCTGTTCAAAATCACTCTAAACACCATAAGGAATTCCTCATCAAAAACATCTCCTATGTTTTACTCTTTTTCAATTTCAGCACTTTTTTACAAAAAAAAGCAGCCTCTCTTTGCCACTTTTTCCCTTATTCTTTTTTTAACTGTGAATAGCAACAATTATTTGATGTGGTTATACCATGAAGCTATTACCTTTAGTAATAACAAAAGTGAAGATATCTGAGCAATTCCAAAACGTTAAGAGGGTACAAGATTTTGTAGCAATTAATTATATGCGCTTTTTAAATGCCCAATAAGGAGCGAACTTGCTAAGAAAACAACTCCTAATATGATGTGCTGGAAGGCGTTTGAGCCTGTTTGAGGTAATCTTGGCGGAATACTATTGCTTCTGTTACCCTCATTATCATTATTATCAATACTCCCTGTATGATCATCATCGTCGTTATTGCCAACATTTCCTGAATCATCATCATTGTTACTACGCTCCCATTGAGCATGGATTATAGTATCAGCGATGATTGGTATATTGAAATCGAATACTTCATCACCCACTTCTGCTGTAAACCAACCTAAAAATTTATAGTTTTGTTTTGTTGGGATTTCACTTGGTGCTGTTGCAAGCTCTTCATCATTCACATTTTGAGCAGGAAAGTTTCCGCTACCACCGTTTAAGTTAAATGATACGATATGTACTTTTTCAACTACTACAATACGCTCTAAGCCTTCAAATGCTTCTTTTAAATTCTCATATGCAGCCAAATGAACATACCCTTCATCACTTTCTAAAGCTTCCAAGGCAGCATCTAGAGCTGATATAAATATCCCCCATGATTCTGATGTGAAGTCTGTCTCATTTAATTGTAACTCATCTATTTTAATGAGTAGACCTCTTAATAGTTCAATCGCCTCTTCTTCTACTTGTCTATTTTCTAGTGAACTCAAAAAGTTTTCTACTTGTGATAAAAGAGCTACCATTTCGGAAGTATTGGTTATTAGGAGCGTAGAGGCTCGCTCAATTGAAAGAAGGTTATCTATGATTGAAGATACTAGCCTTTGAGAATCAATTACCAATTGCACAAAAGTTGTAATTATATCCTGAATCTCTAAAATATCTTCGTCTGTGAGATCCCACCCAAATATAATTTGAACTAAATCAAGATTACTGTTTTGACTTAGAGAATGATACTGCATGAGCCGCCAAGCAAGATCAACAGCATGTGAAAGCAAATCAGTTATTAAGAAATTTTCAGCATACAGCTCATTAATTGTAATCCAATCGGCTTCTGTCCACATTGGCGTATCAAAGATATCTCGCACCTCTATTCTGATTGCTACCAATTCATCTCGAAGTGATATCAATCCTAGTGCCTCATCAAATGAAATAAGTCTCAATTCAGCATTAAGCCACACTTCCCAAAAATGAGCAGTTAGAGCTTGAAATCGCTCATTTATAAGATTAAGTGTTATGAGTTCATCACTATTAAAGTTGAAGAAATCTTCAATCACATTAGATGTATTAGCTACTGTGCTCAATAAGTTTTCAATATTACCCAACAAAAGGGTTAGATTATTCCAAATATCATATGTTTCATCAATAAGAGCATTAAACTGCTTCACTTCTTCCAAACTCCAAATATAATCGGGATCTTCTATAATTTCTGGTTCAAAAGGACCAGTTGGGTCATCTGGATGTGCAGGTGAAAGTGTAATATCAAGCATATCAAATAACTGTACTTGTATCTGTAAAAATGTATTGTTACTAGTTATTATAGAGGCATATGCATCTTCAAAAGTTATGAGATGATTTAAAACAGATGAAAGAGTATTCATAGAATCATGCTCTACAGTTAAGAAGTTAGAAACGATATCCTCAAAAATAGAAATTTCATCGCTTGTAAATTTTCCAAAGGGAATGCCTAAAATCGGATACATTAAGTCAACATCTCTATCGATACTTAACCAATGATAACGTATAATGTGATATGCAGTATCTACTTCAAACAACATACTAGCAAATAATCTTCTGTTCTCAGCCATTAAATCAAAAAATTTTTCTATTTCGTCATCATGCCAGGAATTCATATAACTCTCAATGTCTAAATTCTCCACTTCATCAGCGTATGCTAGTGCTGAAGCGAATATCGGTTGGGATATTATCGCTAATGTAAGAAGCAGTGTACAGATTTTTATCATTTTTTTATACATAAAAACACCCTTTCGTTTTAATCTGTCTTTAATTATCCGACTTGCTTTAGTTTGATATTTCGTTCATCTTCACCCGAAATGTCTAGCTCTTGTTCTTTTAGGAGTAAATCTTGATAAAGCTCACAATTTTCATATAAATGTTGATGACTTCCAACACCAATCACTTTTCCCTTCTCCATCATAATGATCTTATCCGCTTGTTTTGCAATTTTTATGCGATGAGTAATAAAAATCCCAATTCTATTCTCGCTTTTATGAAAGAAACTTTTAAAAATTTCCAGTTCTGCATTCACATCAAGTGCCGAGCTCGGTTCATCTAGCAAGTACAAAGGTGCTTCTTTGTAGTAAGCGCGTGCTAAAGCAATTTTTTGCCACTGCCCACCTGATAATTGAGAACCATCTTCAAACCAATTACCTAAATAATCCTCATATAAATAGTCATCTTGCTCTTTAAAAAAGTTAACATTCGTAAATTCTAATGCTTGTTTAATATCATCTTTCTTTACTTCTCGCTCAATATGCCCAATATGGATATTATCAAGCAATGACCCTTCAAACTTCAAAAAATCTTGAAATAAAACAGAAATATTTTTTCGATAAGATGACATTCTTATCTCTGATAAAGGTGCTCCATTTATTAAAACCGATCCTTCTTTTGGTTGGTAAAGCCCACATAGCAACTTTAGTAATGTGCTTTTTCCTGAACCGTTCTCCCCCACAATCGCCACACGCTCTCCTTTTAATATTTCAAAATTCAATGCTTCGAGTACATTGCGCTGGTTAGGATAATCGTAGGTTAAATTGCGCACTTCAAGCTTTTCAATATCACTGAGATCAGCCCCTTTTGATATTTCTTCTGACTCTAACTCCAAAAACTCTTTAAGCAGGTTCATGTAGAGATTACTATTGTAAAGAGAACGAATATAACCAGCTAAGCTTGAGGTTGCATTTTGAATAATGCCTGTAATGTTCATATAAACGAGTGCTGTTCCTATTAAAATAATGCCTAGATAAGCTTCACGTATCGCAAGAAACATGACGACTGCTGCAATGATATCTTGAATGGTTAAACTGGCCAAATTCAAAAGAATGTTTAGTTTATTAATATCATTTTCTTCCTTCATAAATTTTTGCACTGAGTTCCAATAACGTTTTAAGAAATGGTCTTTTAAATTTAAAACTTTCACCTCTTTAAAAGCTGTGTCTCTCATCAGCAAAAAAGAGTAATACCAAACCTCACGTTCCCTATTACTTCGATTAAAGCGCATGTTAAATTCCTTATCTGTTAACTTCAAATATGCAATGAAATGAATGACTGAAATGCCTAGCATTAGAAAAAAGAGCCACATTTGCCAATTAAATAAAATAACACCGACCCAAATAAAAGGAGCAACTGACGAAACCATCCCTACTAGCGCATTTAAAGCTTCATAAGGTTTGCTTCCTGCTTCATTTTCTAATCTATTAATCATATCGTACGTTTCTGTTTTTTCTAAACTTTCTAACGGAAGCTCTGTACACTTTTTCATCAGTTTATATTTCATGCTATATAATAAAGAAATATTAAATTTTCTTGTAAAATAGTTACTGGTGCTTGATAAAAGTTTCATAAAAATTGAAAAGAAAACATATACTATAATCCATGGCAAAACTTCTGCGAACGGTAATTCCATTGCCTGAATCATATTAAAAATCGTTTGTGTGATTTGAAGCAAAGCAATTGGAGCAATGCTACTAATGAAGGATAATACAGAAACAATGAGAAAGAGCTTCTTATTCATGCCTAAAACAATTTTAATTGTGAAAAGTAGCGTTTTAATCTGATGTTTCATGATTGTTCATTCCTTTTGATTTTAAAATAATAAAAAGGGTATAGCATATAGCATAGGTGAAATAATAAATTCAATGACTAAACTGTAATTTATATATCAACCAACTATACTTATACCCTTTATTAACTAGCTACTCTAGCTTAGCCTATTGGGAAAATAGGTGCACTTGTTGCGCTTGCTGCACTTGAATTCGCCTGAGAGTTAGCAACATTTCCAGGAGCACAAGTAAATCCACACCAACCTCTTGCCCATACAGTCTGATGCGGCGTTCCTACAGCCGCTGCGCATACACAACCACCTTGTGGTGCAATAGCAGTACCTTGAATAAAGTTCATAGTTTTCACCTCCTTTTAAATGCAATTGGTTGCACTTAATTGTGTTTTATTTGATTAACCCTACCCTATTGGAAAAATAGGTGCACTTGTTGCACTTGCCATACTTGCATTCGCATGAAAGCTAGCAATATTTCCAGGAGGGCAAGTAAAGAAACACGAGCCACTTCCACTTGCCCATACGCTCTGATGTGGTGATCCTGCCACTGAGCATATACAACCACCTTGTGGTGCAATAGCAGTACCTTGAATAAAGTTCATAATCTTCACCTCCTTTTTTACATAAATCTTAATGTAAATTTTAAGGAGAATTGCAATTAAGAAATCCTTTCCTCAGACTCCTTATCAAGGGCTTTTAATAATTCAGGATTATTCTCGCTGATTTTGAAATATCTAACTAAATTAGATTCTGTTCTCACTCGCTCAGTAATACAAAGTGAAGGTCGATATTCAGCATCCATACCTTGCTCATCGTAACAGTTTAAATAGCACAATTTGCACAGATTAACTGCCCAACAATCCTTACATAATGCTTTTGACCTCTCAATATAATCATCCACATAATGTTTTTTTATCGCATTGATATCAAATCCTGTTTCAAGATTTCCTAAAGCAGGTAAATTACTTCCCACACGTTCACATGGGAAAATATCGCCATCAACACTTACGAACCCTCTTGTATATCCAGGGACACAACAACCGTTCATAAAATATCCCGATGGTGGCTCATCAGCTTGAAATCTTTGATGAATCCTGAGTAACTCCTCATTAAGAGCCCTCATAGTAAAGTTTTCTTCATACTCAGTATAATCTTTACTTTCGTCATCATTCCATTTTCCAAGAACATCCACAATATTATTCGCTATTGATTTCTCCTCATCGCTTTGAGGCAAAACATAGGGTGTTTTCAGCGGACCATTATCTACACCATTACACATAACCGTGATTCCATCATGAAACCAATCACACGTTATTAGAAACTCCTGAATCATTCCATATTGCTTTTCAATATTAGTAGAAATAGAGCCATATGTAACAATATTAATTCCAAATGACGGTTTAAGCTTTTCTTTCTCAAACGATCGTACTAAATTGTTGACACCTTCCATCACTTGCTCAAAACTACCCTTCCCATCACTAAAAATCCGATTCTCATCATGCATTTCTTTCGGTCCATCAATACTCAAGGTTAGTCTGACATTATTTTCAACGAAATAGTCACTAATTTCTTGTGTAAGTAATACAACATTTGTTGTTAAAGCAAATTGGACAATCTTTTCTTCAAAAATTTCTTTAGCATACGCTATTGTTTCTTGAACAACTTCAAAGTTTAGCAATGGCTCCCCACCATAAAAACTTATATGAATAATATCATCACGTTTCTTCGAATGTTCTTTTAAAAAGTCCATCGCTTTTTTTGCAGTTTCAAGCGACATATGCTTTTTTCCAAATTCTCTAAATGCTACATGATCCGGATGATAAATGCAATACTTACATCTTAAATTACAATCTTGTGTGACTTCCAAGGTTAAGCCCATTAGTTCGTCAGCTAGTAAATCCTCTAAATCTAACGGGCGGTTCATTGTCTCAAGAATCGGAGCTGATAAAATATGCGCTTGCTCGACCCCTTGTTCAATTGTCCTTAAGGCATCAATGAGCTTATTTTCACTCATTCCTAATTCAAACAACGACTCAAAACTATCGTTTTCAAAAAGAGACTTCAATACTAAATATACATGTTTTTCTAACTCTGCAATCTTCCCTGTTCCTGTATCAATAAAGTAGAAATTCTTATCCGTCTTAAATGTCTTCCCCAACCTACCAAAGTAATGCCCATTTCGAAGCTTTAAAAACATTTCCTCAAAGTGCTCAAATGGATTCTCTAGCTTATACGCTGCCTCTGCCATGCCTATTTCACCTTCTTTAAATTTTGTAAATAACCTTGTTGCTAAGTTATAGTGATATTATACATGAGTCACTTAATCCGTGAACGCTTACAGTAAAGTTTGACATTTACAGAGTAAATTTAGCATTTTATTGCGACATACAAGAAAAAGCTGAAGTCATTTTAAGACCTCAGCTTTCAAAACATTTCAAAATACTCGCTAACATGTCATCACATGATAATCAAAAAAATTAATTCCTCAGTAAAAACTCCTCTAAAATCCAACCCGTTCCATACATTTGTGTTGCAGCTTCCACACCAATATAACGCAAATGCCAAGGTTCATAAATAAACCCTGTATCAGGTTCTCTATTCGCAGGATATCTAATAATAAAGCCGAAGCGATGTGCATGATTTTTAATCCAGTTACCCTCAGGCGTTGATGAGAATTGTGAAGATAGCTGTCCACCAAGTCCAAATGTTGAAAGATCCATTGCTAAGCCTAATTGGTGTTCGCTATGACCGGGTCTTGCACTAACACGGCGTGCCTCTGCTTCTCCACGATTAGCAATATGATTATTATGCACACTCGTTTGCGTTTCATATGAGCGATAGCCACTTACAATAATGATCACATGCCCCTCATCTTCATATGCAGTATCAAGCATTAACTCCATTGCACGTGCTGCGGTCGCTCTCATTTGAATCCATTGATTCATATTTCCGTATATATTCAAAGCATTAACAACAGATAAATCCGCTGGAGAAAAATCACTTGATAATCTAAAATGCCTATTCACAAGTGCTAAATAGGACATCCCATCCGCATGAGAAATTTCCGTCGCATAATTTTCAGGAATTCCCGTCACACCGATGTAAGGCAAACTAATAGATTGATTTACAAACCTGATTTCTGCTACTTCTGCACCATTAACTGTATACATCACATCTGCAACCAATTGATTGCCAGTCGCTGTTACCGTTATTGTCACATCAAATATGCGCTCATCAATCAACCATGCATCATCTTCAACCTCAAGTCCCCTTTGAACAACGCGATAAACAAAAGTCCCAGCACGTTCAAATGTAAGATTATCAAAATTTGCATTTGCTCCACCATAAATTTCAATTTGAGAAGATCCATCTGGTAATGGCATTTCAAAAGGCGCATCCGTAAAATCTTCACCCCGTTCTTGAGATACCGTCTCTAGCACAAATGTAAACTTCTCTGGTGAAGAATCACCAACATCAACACCCACTGCAATAGACACAGTAGCAGGTTGCAACACTTCATCACGAGTGCCACACGCAACTAGCATAAATAAAGAAAGCAATACACTAGCCATCGTTAGTTTTTTAATTAATTTTTTCATCTTATACCTCTTCTCCAATAAAATTAATTTCCTAAAAATTCTTCTAAAATCCAGCCAGTTCCATGCATTTGTGTTGCAGCTTCAACGCCAATATAACGCAAATGCCAAGGTTCATAAATAAACCCTGTATCAGGTTCTCTATTTGCAGGATATCTGACGATAAAGCCGAAGCGATGTGCATTGTGTTTAATCCAGTTGCCCTCGGGTGTTGATGAGAATTGTGAAGATAGCTGTCCACCCAGCCCAAATGTTGAAAGATCCATGGCTAAGCCTAATTGATGCTCACTATGACCTGGTCTTGCACTAACACGGCGCGCTTCTGTTTCTCCACGATTGGCAATATGATTATTATGTACACTCGTTTGTGTTGCATATGAGCGGTAACCACTTACAATAATGATCACATGCCCACCTTCTGCATATGCAGTATCAAGCATGGCTTCCATTGCACGCGCTGCGGTCGCTCTCATCTGGATCCATTGATTCGTATTTCCATATGTATTGAGTGCATTAACAACAGATAGATCCCCTGGTGAAAAATTACTTGGTAATCTAAAATGTCTATTCACGAGTGCTAAATAGGACATCCCCTCTGCATGAGAAATTTGGGTCGCATAGTTCTCAGGAATTCCAGAGTTTCTTGGTGGTGTTGCTGATACTTGAGGAGGGACATCATCAGGAGCCGTTTGTGTTTCTTCTGCTGGTGCCGAAACATAAATCGCTACACGTTCATACTCATCATTTTCATTCAAAACATATTCATATCCTTCTTCATAAGCTTGTCTCACATGATATTCCCATCGTCGCCTAGTAGCATCTGAAACTGCCTCAGAAATGTCGTAAGTAAAAATGTTGGTAAAGATTGGTTCTTCCTCAACGATGACATCTGCAATTAAAGACTCGCTTTCTTCATCTTCAATAATGGTGACAGTGATGTTTATCCTATGATCCGACAATGCCCAATTCTCATATGAGGTCGCCTCATCCGTTATTAATTGATAAATCATAAAATTAAATACACCTGAGTGAGTGAATAATTGGTCTTCAAAAAATAATGTACTTTCAGAAAAAGTAATAGCACCATTATTTAATGTACCCCAATCCAAATATCCTACTTCACCTTCACTCACCACATCAATTGAAAGTGCTGGCCTACCCTCGTTCTCGTAAGCTTGTTCAAATTCATGTGTAAATTCATAGCTCGTAAGCTCTAGCACAAATGTGGTTTCTAATTCTGGTAGCTCTGGTAATTCAATTTCTAGTTCTTCTAAAATCGCAATGAGCTCCCTGCTGTCTACATACTCATTTTCGATTGGTAATCCTTGTTGGTTGAAAGCATTCGAAGTTAATTCCATCGCGTTCTCTAGCGTTACTTCAAAGCCCGGTATTAAAACTGGCTCAAACACAATCGTTTCCTCTTCGCGCTCGCATGCAACTAAGATTAAAATAAGTGGCAAACAGATATAAATTAATTTTTTCATACTAACTGTCATTCCTTTCTTGAAAGGCTAAGCGACGCCTTTTTGAATTGTTAATAACTTTGCTGAAATAAAAGCTGTCAATGGTGCAGCGAGCATAATACCAAAACTGCCTGCAATTCCTTTGATGATCTCCATGGCAATCAACTCATTATTAATAAATTGATTAAATGATGTATTCGTTAGATGCATAAAAACCATCATCGACAAGCTACCACCAATGAAAGCAAGGATTAAAGTGCTCGACATGGTTCCCATCACATCACGACTGACATTAAATCCTGATTTGAATAGTGCCTCCATTGAGATCTCAGGATTTGCCAGCTTAACCTCTTCTAGTGCTGATGCAACCGACATAGAAGCGTCCATAACAGCACCAATTGAAGCAACGAGCACACTACTTACAAACAAGCCACCCACTCTAGCATCAGCTGATAAATTCATAATCGCACCTGCATTTGCCATGCTATAGCCACTCACATGGGCTAAACCTCCAGTAACTTGTGCAAAAATAGTAGCAATGCCAACACCGCTTAGACAACCAAGAATGGCCGAAACACCTTTAACACTCAGCCCTGCTAAAAGCGTAATTGAAGCAATGGTAACAAGCGCTAAAATGATAAGGGTCATGAGCATAACCGGATATCCTGCCGTAATTGAGGGGATGAGCAAAAGCATCACACAGCCTACTGCAAACACAAGCCCAATGACTGCTAGCATGCCACGCTTTCCACCTAGTATGCATAAAAATATTAAAAACAATACAACAGCGCCAAGCAACAGCGTTGTTCGTTCGGGATGCCTAATCTCAACAATACTAATTTCTCCTGCAAATTCAAAAATGCGAACCGATACTTGATCCCCCACTTGGAAATGAACATCAGCTGGTGAGTTCATGTGGTAATCGGCTTCTAAAATAAGCCCTGCAAATGCGCCACGTAGCACTTCTATTTCATATACCATGGTTCCTAAACGAATGTGATTAGCATCGCCGTAAAAATGTGGATCATCAGGGTCTGGGAAAAATGTATAGTCAGCAATTATATTGATAATGCGTGCGGTATTATATTCAAGATAAAAATTGCTGTCGTTATCTTCTGGTGAGGGTTGGTGAATCATTAAAAACAAAATAAAAAAGGAGATGACAATCAAAGCTGTGACTACTATTTTAGGTAGGTATTGCTTGAGTGTCGCATTTTTTATTTTCATCACTTATCGCCAACCCTTCATTGATTTCTTAATGTAGTCTATGAAGAAAAAATTGTAACACAAATTTATGAAATAGTCAATTTATTTGTAGGGGTTTCCTACTAGTTAAAAAAGAAAAAATAGAACTTACAGTTGATGCAAGTTACTATTTTTTCTTCATTCTCTCTTTATGTTAACTAGTAATTGATTTTAGAGAATTTTACAATGCTGTAATAACCCATCCTGTTCTACCTGCGTTTACACCAGAATGAATGCTAATGCGATGCCATCCTGCACGAGTCTCAAGTACAAACACTGATGTTCCTTGATGAATTTGTCCTAAAGATGGATAATGCGTTCCTGGACCTGTTCTGAAATTAAGGTTATTGACTGTGATAGTTCCCCACCATGTTGGTTCAATTTCAATATAACTTGCTTGAACTTCAACTTCTGCTGCTTGCCCCATTGGTGCAAATGTAGTAAATAATCCTGCTACTGCTAATAGTGTTACTAAAAACTTTTTCATGTAAAATTTCTCCCTTTTTGCACACGATTGTGCTTATTATAGTTTGCTCAAAGTATGGCCATACTTCTACAACTACAAGCTCCAATATCATGGAGTCCGCAAGTAGCTGTTAACTAAAATTATACATGAAAAATCTATTTACACATATTATCAGTAAAATTTGACACTTCAAGAGTAAAACTAACATGCTTTGATTTACTCACTCTCGGCCATCAACAACTTCTTCGGATTAGCATTTACAATAAAAATAACTGGTATCACAGTAGCAATCAACACAGTCACTATCCCAATGCCATAAAACATCGTTATCGTAGTTAGATCCAAGGAAATTTCATAGCTGTCCAACATTTCCTCTAATGAAAAACTAAATCGGTAACCAAGCTCCTCAAGCGGTCCACCCCTCTGGATACTTTCTTGTGTTGGTACAGTTGACAAATCCTGACGGAGCATCTCCTGTGTTAAAGCACTAGAAGCAATACTTCCAAAAACCAAAGACAAAGTCAAACCAACAAGTGCAAGTGGAATGAGTTCTAAAATCATTTGCTTGATAACAGTTTTCTTCTGATCCCCCATCGCTAAATAAATCCCTATTTCACGTTTGCGACCCCTTAAGAATAATAAAATTAATAAGCCAATAATTAAAATCGTTGCACCAATTGACCCGATTAAGATGAAATCAGCAAGCTCGCTCATGTTTTCCATTGAAGTAGAAATTTCTTGAAAGCCAGAAGACAAATCTCGAATCTCCCAATTTCCTTCCAAGTCTGCCGCTAACCGCATAAAATTCTCATCATACGCCGGATCTGCTAGGACAAAAAAGTTAAAAACCTGCAAATCTGATTCAAACTCACTTCCATGAGCCATCACCTCACCTGCAACCCTCAAATCAAACATTTCTTCTGCTACACGATTCGGTAAATATACACGATGATGGACAGCACCAACTTGATTATAAATAGGGAAGCCAATATCAATATCCATTGGAATTTCTGGCACCTCTGGCTCGAAAATACCAATCACTTCCATCGGGAAAGCTACATCAATCATCGGATCATTCTCCCGTTCTTCTAAGCCCTCTTCCCAAATCACTATCTGACTCTCAAATGTAGCTCCAACATACAGTTGATTAATCCTTGCAAGTTCCGCCGATATGATAACTGGTATCACCTCGGAGTTATTTTCCAATTCACCCTCAGTAAATGTTCGTCCATCAACCAACGCTATCAAACCATCTCGTGCATCAATAAATGCTGGTGATGAAACACCCCTTGGTCTTATAAATGCACCTAATGCTTCATCATAATTCCATAAAGGCCAGATGACTTCCTCTAGTTGCCATGGATTCAAATCAGTTGATGTCACTGTCCAATGTCCAACGTCAATCGCATAGTCAAAAAACTCGACATAAGGCAATGCTGCAACAGTGCGAATTAATTCCGGTGTTAAAAACCTTGAGCTTGCATCTAAATAAGTAGTTTCATCATGAGCAGCTTGAATGGTCATGATAGAGGGCATACGACGCCTAAGGCTTGCATCAGTGTTGTTGATCGCTTCTCTTACTGTTATCGCTCCCGCTGTTAACATACCAAGTAGGATAACTAAAAACAAGAAGACCATTGATTTAGCTGGTCTTCGTTTTACACTCGTTATTGCTCTATTTAAAACATTCATCTAATTCACCTCAACCGTGACAACTTGGTGATTCCGATTTTCATCTGTAAAATACATTGCATATTTATTCTCTGTAAGTGGGATAATCTCTAACCCCCATCCTACAGGGACGTCTACCTCCAATCTTACTTCATAAGCAAGATTCCCACTAACAACCTCATACTTTCTAAAGTAGCTACCTGTTTCATCAACTGTAACAACATGACTGCCATTTTTAGAAAGATTCGCCCAGACACTTTCCATTCCGTCTAACTGAACAACATAATGATTTCCTGTTTCGGCATGAGCGACTAACACTTCACCACGATCTACAGTAAGAACATTCCCACCACCCATCGTAGGCGCAGAAAATTCTTCATTGATTAAGAGATAAGAGCCTGAGACAATCAGCCCATTCATGCTGGAAGTAGCTCTGAAATCACTTTCTGAAAATACAGTAATTTCATGATGCTCTAAATCCACAAACCCATAATATACACTAACCTCATCACCCAGTCTGGTTCCTCTAAAAGCTAGATACTCTGTAGATATCATCTGTATATCCCCAAAGAATAAGGTCACATCATCTACTTCTAGAAAAATTTCAGTTGCCCCTGTATGTGTGTTATAGCTATAAACGGTTTGTGCCTCTAAGTGTGTGATGTAATAAACCATTAATTGACCAGCCTGATAAGACACATAGGTTATAAAATGTCCAGTCATTGATTGTAAGTAGTCATCCGTGATTAAAATTTCATCTACAATATTTAACGCAGTATCAAAAATTAAATAGCGCCAGTTCTCTTCATCATGCGTAGCACCATCAGTTCCCTCATTCATATCCCACATCATACCAGCATCTGTGAGGTTGCTAATCAAAGCACCGAAATATCCCTTTCCAAAATCAAAGAAGTTCCAAATCATCTGACCACTTTCTACAGAGAACTCAGCTAATTCATTGCCTGTTAATAGATCAATTAATACCACATAAGTCGTATTAGAACCCCAGACTAAATGTGGTGCAATATCCAGTATCTCATCATCTACAAAATCATTATCCCCTACAAGCTCACTTTCAGAATTTCTTGGCTCAGTCTCTATAGCTGATGCTTGATATGTTTCATCTCTAGCCACAGGTTCACTTTCACCATTACACGCTACCAACATCAGTACAATAACTAATAATCCCCAAAATCCCACTTTTTTCACAATTACCCACTCCAATTATCGCTATTGAATTAACTATTAAATCATACTAGATCATCATCAGTTTGTCAACCTTCTGACGATTAAATTCTCAATTCCACTTTATAGCTTATGCCCTCATATTCTCATTTATTCATTCACAAGAAGCACTGTTCGTGTTTTAAAAATATCTTGAAGGTGATAATCTTCCCCCGTAGTCATCATAATGGCATAGAGTGAATTAAAATGATCCAACTCTGCTAATTCTAGCTCCAAGTCAAAAATTGCCATTTTTCCTTGTGACATTTGGACTTCGATAAAATCAGCTCCATTGATGCGCACAGGAAGATGATTGACAAAGACTGTGATACGGTTTGTTACTTCCTGACCGCCATATACAAATAAATGAACAGTAGCACGCCCATTCTCAGTTGAAATAACCCCTTGATAATCTGGGTCTATTTCTTCTCCGTACGGAAAGATCCCGATTCTAGGATGCTGGTCTAAGAATGTATAAACATCCTCTATTCCATGTAAGTTAGATCGGAATAGGTAAACTCCTAGGAGATGATTATCTCTATAGCTAATAATCAACTTCCTTCAAGCTTTTCCCCTCCGCCACACCCAGCGTGCGACT
>JGI24703J35330_11748439_pt1 | contig 16264 bp, 15 predicted proteins | sample TergutNt197P1_FD_35330 | JGI IMG/M metagenome (IMG submission 35330) | reverse complement strand
CCAAAACGCTGTATATGAAGGGTTGCTTTTATAACGTGACAAAATCTAAGAATTTGTCACACGCATTGTACCATAGTGGAAAATCATGTCAACTACTGTGAGTATGTGATAAGGAACTGTCCAAACAGGCAACTTATTTTCGGACAATTCCTAACGTGTTTAGCAAAATTAACGACTTGGCAGATAGTATTGAAGAACATGGGATGCTTGGCGGCATTATGGATAGTAGCTCAAGCATCCTCGTAGTATTGTGCCTGTGCGTGCCACATTTCGTGGTATTTGCCAAGATTGTCGAGGAGGTCATCGTGCGTGCCGAGCTGAACGAGTTCGCCTTCGTGGAAGACGGCTATGCGATGGCAGAATTTGCATGATGAAAGGCGATGGGAGATAAAGATGGCAGTTTTTTCGCCAATTAGTTCATTGAATTTGCTGTAGATTTCAAATTCGGCGATGGGGTCTAGGGCGGCAGTGGGTTCGTCTAGGATTACAAAGGGGGCGTTTTTGTATATTGCGCGGGCAAGTACAATTTTTTGTGCCTCGCCGCCGCTTATATTGATGCCATTTTTGTCGTAAAACTTATAAAGCGGTGTTTCCAAGCCGCGTTCGAGAGTGCTGAGCCTTTCGCCGAATCCTGTTTTTTCCAACACTTCTTGTGCGATTTGTGGATTGTAGTTTACCTGCGTTGCCACACTTTGACCAAGAGGTAAGCCCATTAAACAAAAATCTTGAATAACTACGGCAAAAATTGAAAAATAATCTTCGTACTCGCTTATATCTATGCCATTTAGCGTGATTTTTCCTAGTGTCGGCTCGTAAAATCGACAAAGCAGTTTAATCATTGTGGTTTTTCCGCTTCCGTTCATGCCTACTATGGCAAGCCTTTCGCCTTGTTTGAAGGCTAGGTTGAGGTTTTTTAGCACAAATTTATCCGTTCCCGGATATTTAAATGAAACATTTTCAAATTTTATTTCTATATCGCCGTGCGGGGGTTTTACCAAGCCAAAAGACTTATGTTGCGGCAAATCCATGTAATCGAAAGTCATTCCCAAATATGGTGCGTTTTCTCTTAGCGATGCAAAGCTGTGTATAATTCCCGACATTCCTGCGTAAAAAGATGTAACGCCGCCCACAAAGCGGGTTACTTCCCCGATATCATACATACCCTCTAGTGCGCGTAAGCCGATTAATAAAAATGCCAACGCTGTAAAGACCGCTCCCACGCTGGAAGTAATGCCGTTTGTCTGACATTCAACCTTGCTCCAATCGCCCTTGAACCACATTTGGGTCTTTTTTACTGCCGCTAAAACAGGCTCTGCCAAATTAAAAATACGAATATCTAAGCCACCGCTCATTGGCTGAATATAATTTATTTCATAGTAATCGCGCAGAATATTGTATTTTGCAAGCTTTGCAAAAAGCACTTGTACCAAGCGGTGCTGGCGTTTTATCAGAACGGTATTTACAATCGCAGGAATAAGTACAGAGGCTATGATTAATAAAACCAAAGCAAAATGCGACATTATAAACGAGTCACCTTGCGGGATAAAGAACATACCCGACAATATAATTGCCGCACCAACCAAGCCGATAAACTGCCCGAATAAGTTTGAAAAGTTTCCATGAAGCCGCATTAAACCCAGTGCGCCGGCGTTATTTTTGGCATGAGCGTCTGCTTTTAGTGCGGTTACTTCTGAATCTTCGGTAAATTTGAAATCCATTTCTGTGTATTTAAGGTCCCACATCATGCCATGTCGTTCCCAGTATTCACTTGGATGACTCTTTACGATTTGAATATATTGCAACACATGGACCATGAGAGACATTAAAAATCCAAACCCAACTGCAAGCGATACATAAATGGCAATGCGCGTTAAATTACGCTCGTCGGAAAGCTCGCTAATAACCAGCGATGATAAGAACAATACAACAAGCGGATTTACTGCCCAAATAGACGAAAGCACACAGTCAATAACCAGCTTACTTTTACTCAAACCATGAAGCATTTTTATTCCGCGCCATGAATCAACAATGGCTTCTTTGAGAGTAAGCTTTTCACTGCCATTTTTAAAATTATGTTTATTCATCGCCGTCGGCTCCCTTCCTGTAATACGAAGCCTGTGTTGCAAACATTTCTGCATATTTGCCGTTTTTTTGCATCAGCTCATCGTGAGTGCCTTCCTCGGCAATAATATTGCCGTCCAGCAAGATAATTCTGTCGCAAAACCGCGTACTCGCAAGCCTGTGTGAGATATATACAGAGGTTTTCCCTTCGGTAAGTTCGGCGTATTTGGCGTACATTTCGCTTTCGGCTATGGGGTCTAATGCCGCTGTTGGCTCGTCTAAAATTAAAAGCGGAGCGTTTTTATACAGTGCGCGTGCAAGTGCCAGCTTTTGACGCTCGCCACCCGATAGCTCGATTGCATTTTCATCTGTTTCGCGTACAAGTTTTACATCAATCTCCTTGTTTAGCCCCGCCAGTGCAAGGCATTTTTTTACTTTTTCCATATTGGGCGAAGATGATTGTGCCACGTTTACAGCCACGGTATCCGCCAAAAGATAAATATCTTGGAATACAGCGGTTATTACAGCAAAATAATCATCACGGCTGTACTTGGAAAGTTCATTTCCATCATAAGAAACTGACCCAACTTGCGGCGTATAAAATCCACAAATTAGCTTTATCAAAGTGGTCTTTCCCGCGCCGTTAACCCCTACTACTGCAAGCCGCTCACCTGCTTTTATTGTTAAATTTATATCTTTTAGGGTTGGTTTATCTGCCTTTGGATAAGTATAACTTGCATTTTTTATTATAATTTCTGACGCTTTAGTTGTATCCGGTTTTATGCCGTCCTTTTCGCGCTGAACATCGGGGAATTCTAATGTTTCCCGACGGTCGCTCATATGTACCGACGAACGAAAAAGATTCGTTCCGTTATTAATAATTCCATTAATCCATGCTGCCATGCCACCAATTGCCCCAAACATCATAACAAATTCGCCCAAGCCGATGTTCCCCGCAAGAAGCAAATATGTTAAAAATGCGTATGCTCCACCATCACGAATTAACACCATAAGGCTATCTGCAATCCCTGCGGCTAAACCTTTTTTCGCTGAAAGCGTATTCGATTCGCACAGCTCTCCCAGATGGAATTCCCATCGCTCCATCAGCCATTTCACCATTGAATACAGCCGAATATCTGCCGCATATTTCCTTTGACCCATTGCCCAGCGCGAATGCCATACTTTTTGCCAAAGTTCGCCTGTGTATTCTCTGCGGCTTTCGTCAAACTTTCTGTGCCTACGCTGAAAAAGGCTGTTTATAGCCACACTAACGCAAAGAAATAAAATAATCAGCGGGTGAATAGCAATGATTACCCCTCCAAATAAAATAAGCCCTCCAACATTAACCACAAACTGCGACAATGTGGGGATAAAACGTGTTGCCCCTTCGTCGCTGTGCTGGTTAAATGTCGTTTTGCTGTTAAGCTTTATAAAATCGGGATTCTCCCTATTTGCATAATCCATGGTAAGAAGTTTTTCGGTATGCCTAATCGTAAAATCAGCGTTATACGCATTTTTAGTTTGCTCGTTAATTTTCATATCCGAATATCCGTTTAAAAAATGCGCAATTACCAGCACAGCCCCAAGCACCAGCATCACCATCAAAAAACGCTCGACCGTTGCGCCATACATTATCTCGTCTATCACAATACGCGGAGTAAGTATCCCCACAAATGGCAAAAATACTCGTGTAATCGTCCCAATAAATAACCATATCAACAGAATTTTATCAGAACGCCACAAGCACCCAAGGCTATACCCTACATTTGACATTACCCCATATTTTGTCAAGAAAATTTACCCCTTGTTTGAAGATAATAATAATTCGTTATACAACATGAACGGATTTTAGGCAAGATTGAATTTCTTGGCGCAAGGTGCTATAATTTGGAAGTCTAAGAAAATGTCTTTGAAAGTGGCGGTGTTTTTTTATGCCTAGAAAACCCACAAAAGCAGTTGAGGAAAAATCATCAGCATTACAAACAGAAGTAAAGTATTTGGCAATGGCAGCGGCAGGGGTGCTGTTATTGCTGGTGGTATTTTTGCCGGGAGAAGAGCCGGCGTTTGTAATCAGAATGATTTACAACTTACTGTTTGGATTTTTCGGGTTCGGGGCATTTATTTTTCCGATAGGAATTTTGCTCTTTGCGGTAAGCCGCCTTGTTGCAAAAGACCTAAAGCTTCCGATTGTTAGGATTATATCTGTATTTTGGCTAATATTGTCTGTTTTACATATTTTTATTTTTGAACGCAATGAAATCTACACCATGATTTTCACCGATGTTTTCAGCGCGGGAATTGACTCAGGCGGTGGAGTTTTCGGGCTGCTTATCGGAGGAATGTTGCGTGAAGTTACAAATGAAATCATAGCAATTTTTGTTCTGGTCGCAGGTATAATAATTCTGCTTGTGCTAATTTCGGGGCGTTCATTTGTGCATCTCGTGGGGCAAAGTGTAGAAAAAGTTCGCGATTATTACGAAGAATCACGCGAACAAGAATTAAAATCCATCAAACAGGAAAAAGCACACCCCCTACCCCCGCCTCCCCCTCGCTCGGCCGAACCCCCTAAAAAAGGGAATTTCATTAACATAGACGAAAATACATCCGAAGCACCAACGAAAATAATTCTTGTAAATGAAGAGCTGGACGAAGGATTTTACCAAAGGCGCGAAAGAAATCCGCTTTTTGCGGCGCGGGAAGACGAGCCGGAAGTTTTGGAAAACGCGCCAAAGCGTTCCGCACTAATGACTTTTCCTGAGCCTATTTCAGAAACCCCTATTTCGGAACCACCCCCCGAAACTACCAATGATTCAACCTCGGAAAATCATCCCCCACTGGTAAGCGGATACGACGACTACGAAGCCCCCCCCGACGAGCCTGTTGTTTTACCCATAGCAGATGTAGGGGAGGATTATGGTGAGCCAATAGTAAAAGGTTTGGTAGACGGCGCGGAAAAAACCGACAAAAGCGATTTACTGTTTGCCGACGACAATGAGCCGGATTCCGCTGTGTCATATTCTTATGAAAATTTTCATCTTCCCTCGTTAAATCTGCTTTCAAAGAACGAACGTGCCACAATAAGCGCGGAATCACGCACGCATGTACTGGAGAATTCGCGCATACTGGAAGAAACTTTGCGTAGTTTCCGAATAGAAGCAAAAGTGGTGGAAGTAAGCGTAGGACCCACCGTAACCCGATACGACCTTGCACCCGGTCCGGGCGTAAAAGTAAGTTCAATTTCCAATTTAAGCAATGACCTAGCACTATCCCTAGCGGCACAGGGGCTAAGAATCGAAGCCCCAGTTCCCGGTAAATCTGCCGTAGGAATAGAAATCCCCAACAAAGAGCCGCAAGGCGTTTTCCTGCGGGAAATTCTTGAAGACGAGCGATTTGTAAATTACCCATCAAAGCTTGCCTTTGCGGTGGGCAAAGATATCGCGGGCAGTCCGATAATCGCAGATGTAGCGAGAATGCCGCATTTACTGATTGCGGGCGCGACAGGAAGCGGAAAAAGCGTCTGTATAAACACATTAATAGCAAGCCTCCTTTTCAAAGCACGCCCCGACGAAGTAAAGCTTCTAATGATAGACCCAAAAGTTGTAGAACTAAGCGTCTACAATGGCATTCCGCATTTACTGATTCCCGTAGTAACAGAGCCGAAAAAAGCCTCAGGCGCACTAAGTTGGGCGGTAGCGGAGATGGAAAAACGTTACGGCATGTTTGCAGAAACGGGTTGCCGCGACTTAAAAGGATATAATAAACACGCCACAGATAACGAAGAACCTGAGCTTCCACAAATAGTAATAATAATCGACGAGCTTGCAGACCTTATGATGACCTGCAAAGGCGAGGTTGAGGAATCCATTTGCAGACTCGCACAAAAAGCGCGTGCGGCAGGTATTCATCTAATCGTCGCGACACAACGCCCATCAGTAGACGTAATCACAGGGCTGATTAAAGCAAACATTCCATCGCGGCTTGCGTTTGCGGTATCCAGCGGAACAGACAGCCGAACGGTTTTAGATATGTACGGCGCGGAAAAACTACTTGGCAAAGGGGACATGCTCTTTTTGCCTATGGGGCAGAACAAGCCGATTCGCGTACAAGGCGGCTTTATATCCGATGCAGAGGTGGAAAAACTCGTTACCTTCCTGAAGGCACAAGCCCCCACGGAACATTCAATTGAAGAAATACAAAAAGTTACAATGCCCGGCAAGGCAGTAATCGAAGGCGAAGTAGACGAATTCTTCCATGACGCTGTAGACTTTTTAATAACAAAAGGCAAAGGCTCAACAAGTATGCTACAGCGTCAATTCCGCATAGGATACAATCGCGCATCGCGTCTGATGGACGACCTCCAAGCACGCGGAATAGTAGGCCCCGAAGACGGCGTAAAGCCCAGAAAAGTAACAATCACACGAGAGGAGTACAACGAACTTTATGAAAGAAATTAAAATCATCGACGGAAAAAAGCACTCCGCAACAATCCGTGCAGAAGTAGCGGAAGCGGCGGCAGATAAAAAATGCAAATTAGCAGTGGTGCTTGTTGGCGAAAACCCGGCATCTCTTGTGTATATTAACATGAAGAAAAAAGCCTGTGAGGAAGTAGGCATAGGTTACGAATTCCACGGACTGCCCGAAAGCGCGTCACAAAAGGAAGTTATGGCACTTCTGGATAAATTAAACAAAGACGCATCCGTCACGGGAATTCTGGTGCAACAGCCCTTCCCCGCACAGCTGGACAAGAACGCGATTCTGTCAAAGCTGGACCCTAAAAAAGACGTAGACTGCCTACATCCATATAATGTAGGGCTTGCGATGACCAACCAAGGAACGCTTTTGCCCTGCACTCCCGCAGGTTGCATCACGTTGTTAAAGCGTGAAGGCATAGAAATTTCAGGGAAGCACGCGGTAGTCGTAGGCAGAAGCGACATAGTGGGCAAACCCCTTGCGCTGATGCTTCTTGCCGAAAATGCAACGGTAACAATTTGTCACAGCCGCACAAAAAATCTGGCAGAAGAATGTCTCCGCGCAGACATTTTAGTAGCCGCAATAGGCAGCCCAAAATTCATAACTGCCGATATGGTTAAAGAAGGCGCGGTAGTCATAGATGTAGGCGTAAACCGCTTGGAAGGCAAAAAAGTCTGCGGCGACGTAGACTTTGAAACCGTGGCAAAAAAAGCCTCATATATCACACCGGTTCCCGGCGGCGTAGGGCCAATGACCGTAGCAACCCTCATGCAAAACGGAATAAAAGCATGGGAGTTATTAAATGTCTAAAATATATTTAGTCTCGCTCGGATGCGACAAAAATCGTGTAGACGGCGAGGTAATGGTAGGAACATTGCGCCTTGCGGGTTACGAGGTAGTGAATAATCCCGAAGTTGCCGAGGCAATAATTATAAACACCTGCGGTTTTATAAGCGATGCGGTACAAGAAAGCGTAGACATGGTATTCGAGCTTGCCGAGTACAAGAAAAGCGGAAACTGCCGCGCACTGGTAATCGTGGGCTGTATGGCAGAACGCTATAAAAATGAAATCACAAAAACCATCCCCGAAGCCGACGCAATAATAGGCGTAGGGCAATATGAAAAAATCGCAGAAGTGATAAACAGTGTTTTGGTACAAAGCTTTGAACCCCTTGAAAACACAGGGCTTGCAAGGCTTTCGGCACGCCACGACGCAGAAGCCTCACACATAGCATATATAAAAATATCCGAAGGATGCGACAATCACTGCACCTACTGTACAATTCCACAAATCCGCGGAGCGTACAAAAGCCGACCAATGGAAGAAATTCTGGAAGAAAGCCGCCTACTGGTAGAAGTCGGCGCGAAAGAACTGGTCATAGTAGCCCAAGATACAGCCCAATACGGCGCGGACATCTACGGCACAAAAAAGCTCCCCGAACTTTTGAAAAAAATAGCCGAAACATCGGGCGCGTTATGGATAAGACTAATGTACGCCTACCCCGAACACATTACACCTGCGCTAATCGACGTAATGGCAGAAACCCCACAAATTTGCAAATATATAGACATGCCCATCCAGCATAGCGAAGACAAAATTCTAACAGCAATGGGGCGAAAAAACGGCAAGCGCGAACTGGAGCAACTAATCGGAGTCCTGCGCGAAAGAATCCCCGAAATAGCCATCCGTACAACGCTAATGGTAGGCTTTCCAAGCGAAACATCCGAAGATTTTCAGAATATGTATAATTTTGCAAAATCCCAAAAATTCGACAGAATGGGAGCATTCCCCTATTCCCGCGAAGAAGGCACAAAAGCCGCCGAAATGCCGCGCCAAGTAAAGCCCGAAACAAAGCAAAAGCGACTGGCAAAAATAATGGAACTCCAGCAAAAAATACATTTCGCCGCCCAGCAAGAAAAAGTAGGACAAACCCTGCAAATTATGGTAGACACATCGGAAGGCAACACATACACTGGGCGAACCCAACATGACGCATATGAAGTAGATGCTATAGTAACATTCACATCCGAAACCCCATTGAAACCGGGCGAAATACACGCCGTAAAAATAACTGCCGCCTACGACTACGACCTGCAAGGGGTGGCTACGTGAGGAAAACAAATGAATCTACCCAATAAAATAACCGTACTTCGAGTAATACTAATCCCAATATTTTTGCTGGTATACCTAGCCGCGCCGCTAAGGGGTGTATGCGAAATTGGTGAAATCCTAAACGCATGGCTCGCGCTGGTAATATTTGTCACCGCCGCAATAACCGACGCAGTAGACGGCTATCTGGCAAGAAAAATGGGACTCGTAACAAATTTTGGCAAGCTAATGGACCCACTCGCCGACAAAATGCTGGTATGCGCGGCACTAATCGCATTCACAGCAACAGGTTCACTCCCCGCGTGGGCAACAATCATTTTTATCAGCCGCGAATTTTACATTTCAGGGCTTCGCCAGCTTGCCCTAGAGCAAAAAATAGTAGTAGCCGCAAGCCCCTCTGCGAAGTTTAAAACCATCATGCAAATCACATTAATAATATATATCTTGCTCCCCTTCCCCTTCACGATTTTGTTCCAAGAAACCTTCGCCCTCACCCTTATTATCATAACAACAGCAATAAGCATATACTCCGCCGCCGAGTACACCATGAAAAACATAAATATTTTTTGAAATGAAAGAAAAGGGGACTGACCAAAGTCAATCCCCTATAGAAACCCCCCTGTAATTTACATAGCCAAGGAAACTTCTATGATTTTTGTTGTGCAGAAACGGATTTCAAGAATTCAGCAAGCTTTTGTTTAGAATGCTCGTTCAAGAGAAGGTCAATCGCCACTGCCGACTTACTGTTGCCTGTGGGTACTTTAGGGGCTGCTTTTTCTTTGCCTGTAAGCAAGAAGTCTGCCGAGCATTGGAAAAGTGTGCAAATGCTGATAAGCCACTCTGCGCTAAGCCCTCTTTGCCCGCGTTCAATCAACCCAAGAAAACTAGGTGTCATGTCCAACTGGCGTGAAAGTTCATCCACAGTGAAACCATGCCCCTTGCGCAAATCACGCAAGCGTCCTCCCATTTCTTTGCGCAACTCCATCTTACCTTTTTTTGATAATCTCTGCTGCATACTGATACCTCCATATGTTATATTAATTGCATACATAATTATAACTGAATCGAAATAATTTTTCAACTAGTAAGTTTATCTATTGTACCAGCCCACTGTAGCGAGGGGGCTTGGGGGCGTAGCCCCCATTGGCGACGGAAACTGCGAGAGCAGTTTCCTAGCGTAGAACAAAGCGCACCTGCGGTGCGCTAAGGTGCGCTTGTGCGAACCATTAGCCTTATGCAATAAGCTCAGTTTCTTAGCGTATAAAAAAGAGAATCCTTTTCGGCAAAATAATTACCGTACAGGATTCTCCGAGAGGGCTACTTTAAGACTTGCCCTTGCGATACTTTTTGAGGAAGCGTTAAAGCCGCCTCCTAACATCTATTAACCTCTAGCCGACAAAATTATCGGCCCAAACTGTTTTGTTTTAATATACATACGAAAAGTCCCCTTAATATTATACATATACCCAATCAGTCATCCAGCGTCCGTTTGTAATACTCCATACCCTTGACTGAAGATTACCGTTATGCCATCTAAAGTACATTCTGGTTTGTTCAGTAAAAGGGACTATTCCTTGCTCTGCTGCTTCATATTTCTGAATAACCTCTGTCGCCATTACAGGAACAGCAAAAGATAATGACATAATACATACAAGTAAAAATGTAACAAGTTTTTTCTTCACAATAACACTCCATTCATTTTATTTTTCTCGCATCGGGAAAAAATTAAAATTTTCACTAGTGACATCCATATAGCTCACAAAATGCCCATCTACAAAAAGAGAAAACGTGCCGTCACCATTATCTACGATAAAAACTTCGTCCGGTCTAAAAACACCTTCGCCTTCATCCATAAACTCTTCCATAGTCATAGAATCATACGGCGACTCCCAATGTGCGGGAAGAATGATAACCATATATGAGGCCAAAAACAATGCGCCAATCACAACCGAGAAAATTGTATTAGCCGCAAACTGCTTAATAGGAGATTTGCTACGTTCACGCAAGGCAAGCACTTTTAGCCTGTCATACGTTTCATAATCTCCCCTTATAAAACTGCTAACCCCACTCCCTTCTGCAATGCAGTCAATTTTTTGTTTCTTATTATTATATACTAATTTAAACCCATTATTATAATGGTCTAAATCCTTGGGGGTAGATACTGCAAAATAGTCACATTTTAATTCTCGTGCAAAAGAGAAATTCTCTTTCAAAAGATACACAAGGGGATTCCACCAGAATATACAGCAAATTATCGAGATCACAACTTCTGAAAGATGGTCCCTATCTACAATGTGTTTCCATTCATGTAGCAAAATAACTTTCAGTTCTTCGGGGGTAAAAACGATGTCGGGCAAAACAATATATGCCCTACTTGTAATTGCTATTGGAATATTAACCTTGGCATTTCTGTAAACACGAAATTTTTTATTTGTGCCAACCAGCTCTGCTAACAGCGATTCCGCGTACTCGTCTTTGCTAAAACCCTCGACTATTTTAATCACGTGGTTGTATCCGTTGTACTTTAAAGCATACCTTACAAGTAAGTAAGCAGCCCCGGCAACCCATACAAAAATTAACAAATCGGTAACATTTATTTGCGATATTATTTCAAACCTTAAAACGTCTAAAATTGCAGGGTACAGTATTTCAGAATTGACAATGAGCGAAGCCGGTATATCGACCGCAATCAACATTCTAAAAACACTAAGTACAAGCAACAACAACAAAGGAATAGCTGAAAATCTTACAAAAAACTTCAGCTTCCTCATTAAAAGCCCCAGCAGAACAAAAAAACTAAACCACAACACACCCATTACAAACGAATAAAAAGATATATACTGATGAATAATTTCGCTCACATTAACGTTCTTTCCTCATTTTATTAACACCTTCGATAACCGCGTTAAGGTCTAAACGAATACCGGGTTTACAAAACTGCCCTAGTTCTCTTTCCAGCTTCTCCAACCACAAAACCGCGTATTCTTCTGATGATATCTCTGTTTTATACGTTCTCGCATGGGTAGTGCCTGTGGGTTTGTTTTTGTCCTGTACAACTGCGCCCTTTTCAACCAAGGTTTTCATAATCCCGAAAATAGAACCCTCTTTCCACGTTCGGTTTTCCGAAGAGTCGATAATCTCGGTAGTTGTCATGGGTTCTTTATTGCTCCACAAAATTGCCATAATTTCCATTTCTTTGTTTGTTAATTTCACTGCAATCCACCACCCTAACTTTTTAACGTGCATTCCAAGCTTTAATCTTTAAAACGTCTATCATATTTTGTAGAATACTACATGATACTGTTAGGAGTTGTCAATAGTATTATTTTCAGATGAGTGTTTGCAATGAATACGATAAGCTCAACTACTCCCGTGAAAAGTACGCTAAAAATCCCAATCCACAATAAATTATATGCTTCACTGCGCTTTTTTTCGCGTGCATCCATGAAAGATTCGTGGTCAAAAAGTTTAGGATTTCTGACGCGGATGGGAAGAATGAGCAAAATAATAGCCGCCGCAATAACAAAAGTACCTGCGGCGAAAGCAAATCGGAAAAGATTAGCAAAAAGGCCGTCGGAAGTGATTAGCGAAAAAATCACTCCGACAGCCGCCGCAACAACTGAAATGAGAACAGCCATTGTTAAAATTTTCAAAAACTTTTTCATAGACGACCTCCGAAAACCCGCTTTGGACAGTCCCTAAACTACTCGCCGCACCTATGACAGGCAACTAATCTGCCCGGCGAAATTTCTTTTAGTTCGGGGTCTGTTTCGCGGCAGGAGTCTTTGTGCTGGTAGCATCTGCCATAAAAACGGCAACCCGGTGGCGGCGCGATAGGGCTTGGAACATCGCCTTCGAGAATAATTCTATCACGAGTAATGTCCACGTTTGGAATGGGAATCGCCGAAAGCAATGCCTTTGTATAGGGATGCTTAGGGTCGGTAAAAATGGTTTTATAGTCCGACATTTCCACGATTTTGCCCAGATACATAACGGCGATATTATTGCTCATATGCTTAATTACGCCCAAATCGTGGGAAATAAACAGGTACGTTAACTGGAATTCCTTTTGCAACTCGCCCATAAGGTTCAAAATCTGCGCCTGAATAGAAACGTCCAGCGCGGAAACAGGTTCGTCCTGCACGATAAAAGACGGATTCAGTGCAAGTGCGCGTGCAATGCCGATTCTCTGCCGCCGCCCGCCGTCAAGCTCATGGGGATAGACATTTTCAAGGCGTTCCGCAAGCCCAACGATATCCATTAGTTCGCGAACACGCTTAGAGAGTTCGTGTTTATCCTTAGCCTTTTTATTGATAATCAGCGGCTCGGAAATAATTTGAGAAACATTCATGCGCGGGTTTAGCGATGCGAAAGGGTCTTGGAAAACAATTTGCGCATTTTCGCGAAATTTTTTGACCTGTGGCTTTGAAAATTTCATTATATCCTGGCCGTCAAAGAGAACTTCTCCCGCGGTTGCCTCAATCAGCCTCAGCACAACGCGCCCTGTTGTGGATTTTCCACAGCCGCTCTCGCCCACAAGCCCAAGGGTTTCGCCCTTGTTAATCGAGAAATTTATATCATCCACAGCATGAAGCAGACCCTTTGGGGTTTTGAAATATTTTTTCAAATTTTTTACTTCCAACAGAACTGACAAGACTACCATTCCCCCTTTTCGCTGTACATATGGCATTTTACAAAATGCCCGACTTCGCCAATCCCAAGTTTTTTAGGGTATTTTTGAGCGCAAATAGGTTTTGCATGGTCGCATCTGGGGTGGAACGGACAGCCTTCAGGTAAATTCATCGGGTCTGGCATAATACCCTGAATGGGCTTTAAAGTATCGGTATCTTTTTCGATATCGGGGATGGAATTAAAAAGCCCGACAGTATAAGGATGCTTTGGATTTTTGAAAAGCTCGTCCTTGTTAGCAAACTCCACAACACTGCCCGCGTACATTATGGCAACCTTGTCACAAATTTCAGCGACAATGCCCAAATCGTGGGTAATCATTATCATAGAGGTATTAAGCTCGGTTTTCAGGCTTTTCATAAGCTCCAAAACCTGTGCCTGAATGGTAACGTCCAGCGCGGTTGTAGGCTCATCTGCAATAAGGAGCGCGGGATTACACGCTAGGGCAATAGCGATTACAACGCGCTGGCGCATTCCGCCTGAAAATTGGTGGGGGTAGTCCCCTGCCCTTTCCTTGCGGATGCCTACTTTTTCCAACATTTCTTCCGCTTTTAAATTCGCGTCTTTTACGCTGATATTTTCGTGTAATAAAATTACCTCGGCAATTTGGTCACGCACTGGGAAAACAGGATTTAAGCTTGTCATAGGGTCTTGGAAAATCATCGAAATCTTGTTACCGCGAACTTTTCTCATTTCGGCTTCGCTGAGTTTTAATAAATCCTCGCCTTCAAACTTCACCTCGCCGCTTACCACAAGACCCGGCGGCGTTTGTACAAGGGACATTATTCCCAGTGCGGTTGTGGTTTTACCTGCGCCTGTTTCGCCAACAAGACCGATTGTTTTTCCCGGACGCAGATTAAAGCTTAAATCGTTTACAGCCTTAATCGTACCTTCTTCCGTGAAAAAATGAATCGAAAGGTCGTTTATTTCAAGGAGATATTTATGCTTTTCCATAACTGCCCTCCTTACGCGCACTCATAATTTTCAAGAAACGCTTCTTTGAAAATCCGCCTGAGCGCAGTTTTGGGTCAAGCGCGTCACGAAGCCCGTCGCCGATAAGGTTGAGTGAAAAAATAATCAGCGCGATAGCAAGCCCCGGGAAAACGGTTAAATGCCAAGCGTCTTCAACTAAGATAAAATTACGTCCGTCAGAAAGCATAGCACCCCATTCGGGCTGAGGAGCCTGAATGCCAATACCTATGAAGGAAAGCCCCGCCACCGACAAAATCGCGCCCGCCATACCCATGCTCGCCTCAACGATAATGGGCGCGAGGGAATTAGGCAAAATATGTTTACGCAAAATACGGAAATCGCTTGCGCCGACAGAGCGTGCGGCCTCTACAAATTCTTGGTCTTTGTAGGTGACAACCTGAGCGCGCATTTGCCGCGCATAGGCAGGGACCGAGTTGACCCCCACGGCAATCATAATATTAGTAAGCGTAGGTCCAAGTGCGGCAACAATAGCCACCGCAAGTAAAATACCGGGAATCGCCAACAAGATATCAATAAAACGCATGATAATATTATCCGTAACGCCGCTATAGAAACCGGCAATAGAGCCCAGTGTAACCCCCAATGTCATAGACAATGTAACAACGGCAAACCCAACGCTGAGGGAGAATCGACCACCATGGGCAATACGCGCAAAAATATCACGCCCAAGATTATCTGTTCCGAAAATATATTGACGCGAAGGCAGTTGTAATCTATATTCCGCGCCCCATCTTTGCTGGTTATAGCCGGGATGCCCATCTGCTTCCGGCGAAATTACCCCAACCCAAGCAAGAGCCGTAACAATGAACAACACCGCTAAAATTCCTAAACCAACAAGCGCGAGTGGATTTTTCCGAAACCTCCGCCAAATTTCTAAAGCAGGACTTTTCTTTTTCTTCATTACGCCACTCCTTAATTATATTGCGAACGGATTCGCGGGTCTAAGAAAGCGTATAAAATATCTACAAGTAAATTTACAATACTAAACGACAGTGCCAGAAGGAGAACCCCGCCCTGCACTGTGGGGAAATCGCGGCGTGTAATGGAGTCAACCATAAATCGCCCAAGCCCCGGAATAGCAAAAATAGTTTCAGTAATAACCGCGCCGCCCAGAAGCATTCCAAAAGAAATTCCTGCAACGGTGACAACGGGAATAAGCGCGTTTCTGAGGGCGTGTTTAAAGATAATTTTGCTTTCTTTTTGCCCTTTAGCACGTGCCGTTCTAATATAGTCGGAACGAATACATTCCAGCATACTCGAACGTGTCATACGCATGATAATAGAAGCAGAGCCTGTCCCAATGGCAATAACGGGCAAAACCCAGTGCGAGGGAGAATCCCATCCGGAAGTGGGCAGAACGCCAAGCCCTACCGAGAAAAACAGAATAAGCAACATGCCAAGCCAAAAGTTCGGGACAGAAACCCCGATAAGCCCGATAAAATTAGCACCTGCATCAAAAATTGAATATTGCCTCGTGGAACTCAAAATGCCCAGAGGTATGCCAATTAAAAGTGCCATAATAATCCCCATAGCCGCAAGCTGCATAGTTGTGGGAAATCTGGCACTTATTTCTACAAAAACAGGTCGGTTTGTTGACCAAGACTCGCCAAAGTCCAATCTTGCTACGCTGGCAGTATAGGTTGCAAGCCGTACAATAAATGGGTCATTAAGTCCCATTCTTTCCCGCTCTGCCGCAATGGCTTCATGGGAAGTATGTTCGCCCAGCCTAATAGTGGCAGGGCATCCGGGCATAAAATAAGTAATTGAAAAAATGATGAAGATAACCCCTATAAGCACAGGCACCATCATCAACAAGCGTTTCAAAATATATATGTGCAACTTCTCCACCTACTTTATTTAGAATGGGGGCTACGCCCCCAAGCCCCCTCGCTACGTCGGGCTAAGCCCGACTCCACTCCGAACGCGGGGCGTTCGCGCCGC
>JGI24703J35330_11748440_pt1 | contig 16297 bp, 13 predicted proteins | sample TergutNt197P1_FD_35330 | JGI IMG/M metagenome (IMG submission 35330) | reverse complement strand
GCTGTGATCATTAAAGTTTCTGATGCTAAGCCTGTTGCGATTTTGCCTTTTTTCATGCCCATGGCTCTTAAAACACCAATTTCATATTTACGCTCACGAATGGCGATGGAAGATAGTAAGGTAATGATAATCCCACCGAGAATAAGCACCACCCATAAAAATGTCTGTGTTACATTGCCTAAACCAACGACTGGTGCAACAATTGCTTGGTAGCTTGCTTCGTCTGTTCTTACGATGAAATCGTCAGTTAATCCCAAATTGCGGATCGAGGATTCAAAGGTATCTAGATCAGAAGGGTTGTGTAAAAAATAACTGCCTGAAATTTGGGCGATCGACGAGCCACCAAGGGCGGGGAAAATTGCTGTGTCAAAGGTTGTTAAAATTTCATTGTCGCGGTTCATAAATGGCATTCTGCCCATCATCATAAATGCAAGTCCATCATCTGCTTCGAGTGTTACATATAGTCCTGTGATCACGAATTCGCGTGTGATGTAATGGTCCTCGTCGGTTAAAAAATGATTGACTTCAAATGTGTCCCCGATGCTTAAATTATTTTTTTCAGCAAGCGCCCCGCTGATTAAAGCTTCCCCATAATTTACGGGCATTTCTCCGTGGGTCAAAGCTCGTTCGCCTAATTCGAAATCTGCCCAGTTGCCTCCTTCAATGCTAAATATTCCAAGCATCGGTGAAATCGTCATCTCGTCATTTTCATTAAGCATTAAAAGTCTACCGTCATCATCGATTTCAAGACTTGGTTGATTCTCAATAAAGTTTAAGAAATCGGGGTCGTCTGAATCAAGGGCCTGCAAATCACGGCTATTTATACCGACGGTCGCTTGAAGTTGGTAATCTGCTAAGTAAGGTGAGTCAACAATGTCTAAAATAAGCTGTGAATCTAGCGCTGGTATTCCGCCACCGACCATCACGCCGCCTCCTGAATGTTGCCTAGATCCGCCCTCTGATGTCATCTCTGCCATCATATTCGCGATAAATGCATCCATATCTAGTTCAATGAATATCTCTGATAAGAATTGTTGTTTATAATCAGCGATGATCGCATCTGTTGTTCGCGTGATGGTCAATGTTACGACTGTTGAAATAACGATTGCTAACATGGTCCCTCCTAATAACAAATTTCGCCCTCGGTTGCGACCGAGATTTTTTACTGCATTTTTAAAAATATACATGAGCTTTTAGCCCCTTTCGTAAGTGATAAAACGATTATAGCATTCAAACTCACGAAAAATCCCCGAATTATTGTGGCAGGTTTGCGGTAGTCTGGGTTGAGTTGATATAAAGATGTCGGCTTTTTCGAAAATCGCCCTCCTAGATTATGAACCTACTCAAAACTTACTACAAAAGTTAAAAAACAGCCATCTGTAGTGAGTTTTCTGTTAGGGAAGTGCAAAAACTCACTACAAAAGTCAAAAAACGACCATCTGTAGTGAGTTTTCTGTTTGGGAAGTGCAAAAACTCATCAAAATTCTAAAAGGTGAATTACTCAAATCCGCTCATCTTCAGCCAAATCCCCGCGCCATTGTGGCACGATATTATCATCACACGGGGCATAATATTCATGAAGCTCCGTGATTTTACCAGCCTCAATCGTAAAAAACGAATTAACAAACCCCACCCAGCTTGCCGAGCGATGGAAAGTAGTACTCACAACTTGCCCATTTTCTAACCCTTCAATTCGATCAACCGTTGTGTGCCAATCTCCTTCACCCTCCGCAGATGAATGAATATGCCTCACCCAGTCATCGATGCTTAGGATTTCATTGCTATCATGCAGATAAGATTTCGCTTGAGGGTCGAATAAGTTTCGCAACCCTTCCCCATTACCTTCGGCCATATATTGCCAGTATGTTGTAACAATTTTTATTTTATCCATCTAATCGCTCCTAAGAAATGTCGTATAAACTTCTTGCTTTGCTTTCGCTTTTGATCAACCGTGTTAAACTAGGCATACTTTCGCCATCAACTTCAAATTGAAAGCCGCTGACATAACATTTTTGATAATGATTTCCTCTAATATGAAAGTCATAACCGATGCAGCCTTTCCAACATTTATCGGGATTAGCAAATTTCACGCAATCGGGCGCCTGATCGATTTGATTAACGATCTCAACTGGCAACTCATCAAGTAAATCGGGGTAGTGTTCATTATTCTTGCCATAAAGTCGCAGAATTAATCGTTCATTTTTCATAAAGAAAATCATGATAATGCCCGCTACCGTTTTGATTTTCGGCTGATGATAAGCCAGTTGCAAACCTGTGGATTTCGTCACGGTGATTTTAGGTTTATAATTTTCTTTTAATAATTGATGATGAATTTCAGTCACGAAGTCATGACAGCTCTGTGGTGTGGTTGTTAAAAAATCTTCGAATTGATATTTTGCTTGCGGCATAGTAGCCCTCCTTTTCTGCTCTGATTCCAGTATACCATTTTAAATATGACAGCTACATGTCATATTTTAAAACATTCGTATCAACCCCTTCAACAAACCCAACGACTAAAGATTTGGTGCGATTTGTTTTTGTTCTTTGTTAAAATTCAAAGCGAAAAGTTGAAATGATTCGATAAAATTGGTGAGATAGAATTTCGAAGATCGAAATAGCAGTGCTGATTTTGCGAGTTTACGCCTTCCCTAAACTAAGTAGAGTCAATTAGAAATATAACATAATCCATTGAATCTTTTCTTGAAATCCTGTATAATTACAAATACCAAGAGTCGCGCTTCTCGAGGCTCTTATTTTATTATCCACGATGAATATTGGGGTTTACTTAAGAATCTAGGAGGTGATGATATGGCCAAGTTGAAAGACATTGCTGATATAACGGGTTTTTCAGTCGCAACAGTTTCACGTGTGCTTAATCACGATAATTCTTTTAACGTTTCAGAAAAGACTCGAATGAAAGTTTTGAAAGCCGCTGAAAAGCTGAATTACATTACACTGAGCCAACGTCAGAAAAAAAGAGTGGTGATCGGGCTTGCTTATTGGTATTCCAGTGCCGATGAGGTAATCGATTCACACTATCTTTCAATCAGGTCGGCGATTGAAGAACATTGTGATGCAAATGAGATTGATTTGAAGCTGTTTTATCTACACGAAAAAAGTCACGAAGATATGACCAGAACAAAACTCGATGGCCTTATTGCTTTAGGAAAGTATAGTACTGAAGAAATTGCCGCATTAGGTAGATTAAACGCTAATTTTGTACTGGTAGATTGTGATACAACAAATCCAGAAATTGATGTTGTGATGGTGGATTTGGAGGCTGCAACAAAGAATGTGATCGACTACTTATTCGAATCAGGTATTTCATCTGTTGGCTTTATTGGTGGAATCGAAAGTACAATTGACGGTAAAGTGGTAGAAGATATTCGTTTCGAAACATTTATAAAACATGAGGATATAGATTACGACGCCGTTTACTTAGGTCGACTTACACCAGAATCAGGTTATACGATTATGAACAATATTATAAAATCAGATAATCTTAAGTCTGCCTATATAGTGGCAACTGACGTCATTGCCATCGGTTGTTTAAGGGCGCTAAGTGAACATAATATCAAGATCCCTGAGGAAGTTTCAATCGTTAGTTACAATAATATATTCCTATCAGAATATTTAGTTCCATCTTTAACGACTGTGGATTTAAACGCAGATCAGCTGGGAATTGCAGCAGTAGAGATGATGCTAGAAAGAATCAGAAATGACCGTAAAATCGCAAGAAAAACATTTATTCCGACCAAATTGATCAAACGAGAAACAAGCTTCTAAAAGATTTCGAAATGACGAGGTCTTTTTAATTATTTACAAAATAGGTGATCGCTATTTTTTGTGAAAATCACACTTAAGTAAAAAAGTGATAAATTTAAGTAAAAAACTTGACTTGCTAGTAAAATTGATGTATAATCAAAAACAAGAAGGGTTTGAAAGCTCTTTATGCGATTACATAAAAATCTAAATATGGAATCAAAGTGCTTTTGGACACTTGAATTTAAGGAGGAATGCAATATGCCAATCAAATATGTTGCGGAGCCGTTCCGCATAAAAATGACGGAGCCAATTAGAATGACAACGCACGAGGAGCGTTTGGAAAAAATTAAGGAGGCTAGTTATAATCTCTTTAGTTTAAATGCTGAGGATGTTTATATTGACTTACTTACGGATTCAGGAACGGGTGCGATGAGCCAGAAACAATGGTCAGCCATGATCAATGGTGATGAAGCTTATGCAGGCGGTCAAAGCTATCGTAAATTATTAGAAGCAGGAAAAGACGTATTTTCTTATGATTATATCCAACCTGTGCACCAAGGTCGGGCTGCTGAGAAAATCTTAATGCCATTAGTGCTTGAAGAAGGGAAATTTGCTATTTCGAATATGCATTTTGATACAACCCGAGCACATGTTATTCTTTCAGGGGGACGCCCAATTGATATTGTTGTACCAGAAGGAAAAAAACCTGAGGTGCGCGCAAAGTTTAAAGGGAATATGGATATTTCAAAGCTGAACGAAATTATTGCCAAAAAAGGTGCCGATGCGATTGGGATGATCATCCAAACAGTAACTAATAACTCAGCTGGTGGCCAACCAGTTTCAATGGCAAACTTACGTGAAGTTTATGAAATTGGTAAGAAACACAACATTGTGGTATGTATTGACGCAGCGCGCTATGCAGAAAATGCATTTTTCATCAAGCGTGATGAGGAAGGGTACGCAGACAAATCAATCGCCCAAATCGTAAAAGAAATGTTTAGTTATGCAGATGTCTTCACCATGTCAGCTAAAAAAGATTTTAATGTTAACATGGGTGGCTTGCTTGCGGTAAAAGATGCAAGTGCCAATGAAAAGTTAATCCAAAGTATTAAAGCATCATGTATCAATTACGAAGGATTCTACACATATGGCGGTTTATCAGGTCGTGATTTAGAGGCAATGGCAATTGGGATCTATGAATACATGGAAGAAAGCTATCTAGCATACCGAATCGGGCAGATGGAATACTTAGCAGCGCGCTTAGATGATGCAGGTATTGCTTATCAGTCACCAGTTGGTGGGCATGGGGTTTATATTGATGCGAAAGCAATGTTTCCACACATCCCATATCATGAATTTCCAGGTCAAGTTTTAGCGGTTGAACTTTACAAAGAAGCAGGCATTCGTACTTGTGATATCGGCTCGTATATGATCGGAAATGATCCTGACACAAATGTGCAAATTGAATCGGAATTTGAATTTACTCGCCTAGCAATCCCACGCCAAGTTTACACACAAGCTCACTTTGATGTGATGGCTGATGCATTAATCGCGATCAATGAGCGAGCGCATACGATTAAGCGTGGTTACAAAATCAACTGGGAACCACCAATCCTACGTCACTTCCAATCGAAATTAGAGCCAATTGAATAAACAATAAATTTGTAAAAATCGAAGGGGGAAGTTAAAATCTAAAATGAACGGAGAATATAATATGGTACCTATTTATGCATTTGCTTTTTTACTCATAATTTTTGCAATTGGAGACATTGTGGCCGATAAGACGAAAGCTTTATTATCGACTGTTTTAGTAACAATTGTGTTATTATTGATTTCGTTCTGGGGCGGACTGCCTGCCACTGTAATTGCCGATAGTGGTGTACAGTTTGTAGGGATGCCGCTTGTTGTTGTTTTAATTGTTGGCGTTGGCACAAACATGGATTTCAAAGCACTGATTTCGCAATGGAAAACATGTGTAATTGCACTTTTAGGTGCATTGTCTGGAGTTGTGCTAATTGCACTAGTGGGCCAATTTATTATGGATCCATACAGAGCTTTTTCAGCTGCAACTGTCTTTTCAGGAACAAATGCTGCAATTCTAATTTTACAAGATGCTTTATCGACGAATAACATGATGTTTTTAATGCCTTTCCTATTGATGGTATTCGTAACTGATAACTTAGTTGGAATTCCTGTGGCCTCATACTTTCTCAAAAAAGAAGCCCGAATCTTCCTAAAGGATAAAGAAGCAATTAAAAAATATGCAGCTATGACTCTTGGAGGCGAAGAAGAACGTAAAAGGCTAATTAAAGTTCCTGAATGGGCGAAGCAGCCAAGTGGCGTTATCGCTCGCATTGCGATGGTAGGTGCTTTTAGTTTCTGGTTTTCTGCTCTGCTGCGAACACATACATTTTTAGATATCCACTTCTTAGTCATGTGTTTACTCATGGGTGTTTTGTTCACAGAGTTAGGTTTCTTAGACAAAGGCTCGTTACCAAAAACCGCCGCTTCAAGCTTTGTCATCTTTGCAGCTACCGTTGTTATTTTTGGTTCACTAGCAGACACAACACCACAAATGTTTATCGCTGAAATTGGACCTTTATTCTTAACACTTGCACTTGGTTTTCTCGGTGTAATGGTTGGCTCATTCTTCCTTGGGAAAGCTTTGAAAGTGAGTCCATGGCTAGCTATTGCAATGGGAGTTTCATGTTCATTTGGGATGCCAACCACATTCTTAATCCCCAAGGAAGTTGCTGCCACATTGGCCGAAAATGAAGAAGAGTGTATGGCGATAGAAAACTATCTAACACCAAACATGGTAACTGCAGGTTTTGTTTCTGTTACGATCGCTTCTGTATTTATCGCCCAATTTACAATCACCTTCCTTTTTGGATAAATTTTATTGTGCAACCTATCGTGACACCGATCAATCATTCGAATTGATCGGTGTTTTCATGTACGCCGAAAAGTTAGAAAATAGTTGACAACGCCTCCTTCTTGTTGTAGAATAAAATAAAGAGGTGATCATTATGAATCAAAAATTTTATGCAGTAGCTCGTGACATTGAAACAGAAAATAATATTGTTATCAATGCTGGTAAATTTCACGCTAACTGTTATAGTTATAGTAGCTCAGTATGGACGATCCATTATCTTTTGCGCCAAAAGCCCCACCACGTTGCATGGCGTGGATATAAGGAAAATATTTATCATGCACTCCAAAATGATTTAAGGATAAAAGAAATGCAAGAATTCAATCTAAACCTCAGCAAACGTGCGCATAGGTATTTCTGTTATGAAGAAACTCCCTCTTACTTGGGCTATTTAGTCAATCACACAAAAAAAATTGCTATTGACCTTTGTTATTACTGGCAAAGCTCAGCTTTCTACTATGATTTTGGAAAAATTGCTTGTGTTGATCCGATACCTGTACTAACAGAAACAGGAGGTGGTTCGAAACGCCTAGCATCTATCGGGATAAATTTAGAAATCTCGGGTATCATGAGTGGAAGTTGGTGTGGTGATTTATTACAAATTGTTGATGAGGTTCCATCTAAATATATTCAAATGATTCTTTCTTTCGGCAACTTGCAACGGGATATGACAAAAAATCACACCTACTGCACAATGTGACTTTTCTTATGAAGGCTAGAAATGGAAGAAACTTACTTGATACAAAAATATCGAAAACCGAAATCAAAAAACTTTCAAATGAAATTAATTTTAATTTTTATGTTGCATTCTTTCTTGTTTTAAGCTATCATATACGTGCATCTCTTTGAATTGAAAAAATTAGGAAATAGTCCTACGGAGATGAAGAATTGGAGGACATTATGAAAGCAAGTAGTTTACTTAATCAAATTTATTTAGCAATGCCAGAGTTGCCATTATCTGAAAAAAAAGTCGGTAAGTTCGTATTTGAGTCAGCTCAAGATGTCCTTTACATGAATATCGGTGACATAGCCAAAAAAGCAAACTCAAGTCCAGCTGCAGTTGTTCGTTTTTGCAAATCTATTGGCGTTGAAAACTTTGGTAATCTAAAAATAATCTTATCTGCTGAACTAAACCAAAATGAAAGTTTTGAGGGGACTGAATTAGAAAATTTTGATGTTGAAGATAATGAACCAGTTTCACACATTGTTGAAAAAACGTTGGCTAATACGATCCAGGTTTTTGAAGATACAGCGAAACAAATTGATTTAGTCATGGTTGAAAAAATTGTGGAAATGCTAGAAAAGACTGATATGATTTATATTTATGGTATCGGTGCTTCGTTTTTAATTGCAGAAGATATTGCGCAAAAATGGCGTAGACTTGGCAAAAATGCATATGCGACGTCAGACTACCATCTGCTAACCACTACAATGGCTGTACAAAACAAAGGTGCTGTCTTATGGGGGATTTCCTATTCTGGGATGACAAAAGAAGTGCTTATGGTTGTTGAAAAAGCTAAAGATTTTGGGATGAAAACGATTGGACTTACAAGAATGGGGCAAAATAAATTGGCTGGGAGTGTGGATGCATTAATTACAACAGCTCGTGCACCAGAGGCGATTCTTAGAAGTGCAGCAACAACCTCACGATTTGCCCAACTATTCGTTATCGATTTAATCTTTCTAACATATGCTTCTAAGCGCTATGATCTAACAAAAGAACAACTTGAAAGAAGTAGAGAAGCCATTTCCGACTTGTTTTGATGCCGCTTTCTGAAATAAAATTTTAAAATTTTAAAAAAGTGTTGACAAAATATTTCAAAAATGTTATAATAAACTCATTAAAAATGAAAGCGCCACACCTTTTTAAAAATGATCCGTGGTTATTTCGAAAAGAGGTGAATTATGAATATTGGAAGTTTGTCGACAGAAAAGCGAAATAAAAAAACTGTTAATCTCGATGAAGTATCAACAGAATCATTACTTTATGTCATGAATGAGGAAGATGCGAAAGTAGCTTTAGCAGTAAGAGAAAAAATACCTAATATCGCAAAAGCCGTTGAAGTAATAACGGAAGGGATGAAGGTAGGTGGACGTTTAGTCTATATTGGTGCTGGGACAAGTGGTCGTATTGGTTTGTTGGATGCTGTTGAATGTCCGCCAACCTTTAGCGTTGAACCAACTAGAGTTGTAGGGTTAATTGCAGGAGGTGAAAAAGCGTTCGTTAAAGCTGTTGAAGGCGCTGAAGATGACGAGGATTTAGCCAGACAAGAGTTAGAAGCCATCGAATTTTCAGACAAAGATGTAATTGTGGGTATTGCTGCAAGCGGCAGAACCCCATATGTTATCGGTGGATTAAAATATGCGAAAGAAATTGGTGCCAAAACGATTGCGATTGCATGCAATGTCCAAACTGATATTGGGAAAATTGCTGACATTAGCATTGAAGTTGATAATGGTCCTGAAATTCTCACAGGTTCCACGCGTTTAAAAGCAGGAACAGCGCAGAAACTTATTTGCAACATGCTCTCCACAGCGACAATGGTTAGAATGGGGAAAGTTTATGGAAACTTAATGGTTGATTTACAATTAACCAATGAAAAATTGGTTGATCGTGGCAAAAGAATTGTAATGAATGCCACGGAATGTGACGAGGAAACTGCTAGAAAAGTACTCGCGAATTCAGGAAATCGACCTAAAACAGCGATTTTAATGATCCTTGCCAACATTTCACGAGAAGAAGCGGAAAAAAAATTAATTGAATCCAATGGATTTATAAAAAAAGCCTTGAGTCATTAACCCAAAGCAATATCACAAATAAGTTTCGCTTATCTCGACGAGGACGTCTTTTGAGATATACATGATAAGATAGGGAGCAACGCTAGCAAATGAGACGATGATGATTGCAGGATAATGAAAAAATAGTAACAAAAAAGACACGACAATAACAAGGTTGAGTAATGTTCTCACCCAATGTTTATAAAGTGAAATAATGGCGATGATCCAAAGATTTTTCAAAGTAATGTGATAGCGAACTAGGATAGGATAAGCATACAAATTTGTTAATAACACACCAACGAGTAAGGCAAGGGTAAGTGGGATTAAAAACGACAAGTTCGGGGTAAGTCTCAAGTGTAGATAGTTGAACCCTAAGATAGATATGATAATGATTTGTGATATGCCATACTTGAGGGCTGATTTAAAATTTTTCTTGTAGCCTTTGAAAAAAGTTTGAGTTGCATTGATATCACCATCTTCAAGAAACCTGCCCATAGCAAAGAAACTTGCTGCAACAGCAGGTGCAGTTGGAATTAAACTTAAAATGTAAAAAAGCGCGTTCTCGGTTGTCAATTCAAGCAAGAAAAATACTGTGATGAATAAGCTGTTTGCAAATAGAAACCAAAAGTTGATCATAAAAAATGTGAGCGCAGTGTTAATCACTCGGTAATATAATTTATCAGTAAAATCTTTCATTGTAACATGTTCCTCTCTTATATGACTAACCAATTTTATCACAACAATGCAGATATTGCTAGCCAAAATAATAAAAAAACATAACAAACGCTACAAAGTCAACAAGGAGTGTGGTAAAAGTGGCAGATGAAAAAAATAAGAAACATAAAGTAAAAAAACCACTCAATTGGCGAAAAGTTGGCCAAAAAATATGGGCTGATAGATATATGTACTTAATGATCACCCCTGTAGTTGCCTATTATTTTATCTTCAGGTACATACCAATGGCATGGCTAAGAGTTGCCTTTTATGACTATCGAATCCTACATGGATTTGCAGGTAGTGAATTTGTCGGTTGGAGAAACTTTGAAATATTTTTTAGTCATCCACAGTTTGGACAAATTATGTTTAACACGATTTGGCTAAATATCCTAAATCTAATCTTCGTATTTACTGCTCCAATTTTATTTGCCATACTATTAAATGAAATTGCTAAAAATAAATTTAAGCGTATTGTTCAAACTATCAGTTACTTACCGCACTTCTTATCAACAGTCGTTGTTGTAAGTATGATAACAACCCTCTTGTCACCTTCACTCGGGATCATTGCTAGGATTACGAGAAGCTTTGGTGGTACACCAATTAACTTTCTTGGTTTGGCAGAATGGTTTAGAACAATCATGGTTTCAACTTCAATTTGGCAAGGAGTTGGATGGGGCTCAATCATCTATCTTTCAGCCTTAGCTGGTATTGATCAAGAGCAATATGAAGCTGCCATCATTGATGGTGCCAGTAGGTTTAAACAAATTAGGCATATTACACTTCCAGGTATTTCAAGTACAATTATTATTTTATTTATTCTTCAAATAGGTGCTCTGTTATCGATTGGTGTTGAGCGTGTTTGGCTCTTACAAAATCCACTAAACCGTACAACGTCGGAAGTATTATCAACTTATACTTTTAGGCTCATGATGGAACAAAGGAATTTCGGATTAGCAACAGCTGTCGGATTATTCAATGGTGTCGTAAGTTTATTCCTTGTTTTATTTGCCAATAGAATAAGTAAGAAATATTCTGATGGATTAATGTAAGGGAGGTTTAATAATGTCAATTCCAAATAAACACAGTAAAGGAGAAAAAGTCTTCGACATATTTAACTTGATTTTTATGGTAATTTTATGTGCTGCTTTTCTCTACCCAGTATTAAATGTATTAGCTATGTCACTCAGTGGATCTGGACCGATTATGCGTGGGGAAATCACTTTCTTTCCACAACAAATCACCTTCACTGGATATGAAAATGTATTTTCAAACGCAGCACTATGGCGCGCTTATGGAAACACAATTTTTGTAGCAACAGTAGGTACAACGCTTGGCTTAGCAGTGAATTGCTTAGCGGCCTATCCCATGGCCTTTGGGAAGTTTTACGGAAAGAAAATCTATACTTTTATGATTTTATTTACCATGTGGTTTGGTGGCGGATTAATCCCAACCTTTCTCGTTATGAGAAATCTAGGTTTAACAAATTCCCATTGGGCCTTAATTTTCTTGCTTTTAAGCTCACCTTTTAATGTCATTATCCTTAGAAGTTTCTTTGCATCAATTCCTGATGCCTTAATTGAGGCAGCAAAACTAGATGGTGCTAATGATATGTACATATTAATGCGCATTGTCTTGCCACTCTCAAAGCCAGTGCTGGCGACAGTCGCATTGTGGATTATGGTTGCCCACTGGAATGATTTTCTAAATCCGTTAATTTATTTAGATGATACTCACTTGCAGACACTACAGATTGTTCTAAGGGATATCGTCCTTACCGCAACTGGTGGTGCCCAACATGGTTTAGATACAGCGGCTCAGGCTGGAACAGGGGAACTCCTTATTCCACAACAAGTCCAAAATGCCGTTATCTTCGTATCAATGGTACCAATGCTTATTGTTTATCCATTCTTACAAAAGTACTTTGTTAAGGGGGTGATGATTGGCTCGGTGAAGTAGCCGATCACTCATTATATTTATAATCTTATAGTTTTACCAGTCTCAAAAACGAAAGGAAAGATGAGAAATGAAAAAATGTACGAAATTAATATTAATGATGTCAATGGCAATTACTTTATTGATTGCTTTAGTGGCTTGTGGAAATGACCCAGATGTAGCGGATAATGGCGGAGGCGATACAACAGCACCAGCAACAACCCCAACTCCTAGTGATGACAACGGTGATGACGCACCGTTTGAATTTAGCCTCATGGGAGCTGTCTGGGGGGATTTCCCAGAAGATGGTGGAAAGATTTTTGCAGCGCTGGAAGAAGCGACGAATACCAATGTTGATCTTAGAATGTTTCCTCAAGATGGATTTCCTGAGCGTATCACGACAACTTTAGCAAGCGGAGATTTACCAGATGTAATTGTTGCAGGTGCCGACCTTGCTATGCTTGTACATGAAGGTGCAATCATCCCGCTAGATGATTTATTAGAAGCTTATGGTCAAAATATTTTAGCAGCTCTTGGTGATGATATTGTTTTTAGTCGCTTTGCAGCAGATGGGAAAATTTATGCACTTCCAAATATCGTAGATTACAGACCAAACTTTGCGATGCAAGTTCGTACGGATTGGTTAGATCAATTAGATTTAGATGTACCAGACACTTGGGATGAGTGGGTTCATGCTTGGGAGCAAATGTTAACGCTCGATGCTAACATTGTTCCTTACGCTGGTGATATTTACGCGTTCTTACCTTCTTTCGGTTTATACACATCTTCTAGACAAATGTGGTTAACGGATGCTGCTGGGGATTTAACTATCGCACCAGAAATGCCAGAATTCCGTGCGTACCTTGAAGCTATGCGCGACTTACATGAGCGCGGAATTTTAGATCAAGAGTTTGCTATTCGCGGAACGATTATTGGAAACTTCGAGTCAGTTGAAAATGCACTTAACGCAGGTATTGCTGGGTCGGTTGTAACTTGGGCAACAAATACGCGTACGGTAACGCAAAATCTAATGGAAATTGATGAAGATGCCAGACTTCTTGGTGTAGCACCAGTTCCAGGTCCAGATGGTCACCGTGGAACGCCAGCACGTGCCCGTGTATCTGGTTCAACAGCTATTACAATTGCCGGTGCCGATCGCGCAAGAGAAATCATTCAATTCTTCGATTTCTTATATTCTGAAGAAGGTCGTAGATTAATGTCGTTTGGTATTGAAGGTGAAACTTTTGAGTTTATAGATGGTGAGCCGTTCTTACTACCTGATTTCTTAAACTTTACACCGGCAAGACAAGCTGGAATTAACTTTACAGCAATGGCGCACCACATGGATGGAGAAGCATTTGCTCAACTTATGTTTGGTGGAACAGTAGATCAATTAAATGATATGGAGCGTATTGCTTTTGATGCTAACTTTGCAAGTGCTGATTACTGGTTTAGCAATGTTCCAAACATTGGTGGAACTACTGCTGCTGCAATTGAGCATGGCGCTTTCATCTTCCCACAACTTGAAGAATTAATTGCAAGAACAGTTATTGGTGAGTTAACAGTTGATGAGTTCTTTGAGCAGTATGATGCACTTCGTCCATTAGGATTACAAGCAATTCTTGATGATGCAACAGCTGCGTGGGAGTTAGTTAGTCAATAATAAATGATTAACAAATTTAAATAGACTTATTCCTAAAGGTGGGAAAGAATGTGACTCATTTGTTGGGTACTTCTTCCCACCTTTTACTATTGAGGAGTGATAATTCATGGCAAAGGTAAAACTTGGAATTGATAATATTGATAGTTATTTGCATTTGTTTGACGGCAAGCGAGTCGGGTTAATTACGAATACGACTGGTGTTGACTCAAATCTAACAAGTACAATCGATATTTTAGCAAGAAAGACTAATTTAACGGCATTATTTGCTCCTGAACATGGCGTCCGTGGACATGTTGAAGCGGGAGAAAAAATTGAAAATGAAGTAGATATCAAAACAGGGATTCCTGTTCACACGTTATATGGTACTAGTAAGCGACCTTCTAAGGAAATGTTAGAGGAAGTTGATGTTCTGGTTTTTGACATTCAAGATGTGGGATCAAGGTTGTATACTTATCTTTATACAATGGCTTATGCCATGACGAGTGCAGCTGAATTAAAAAAAGAATTTGTTGTTTTTGACCGTCCAAATCCAGTAGGAGGTCTTGAAGTTGAAGGAAATCTTGTTCAAGAAGGGTTTACCTCTTTTGTAGGTGGTTATCCTATTCCTTATCGCTATGGATTGACCATGGGCGAGGCAGCGCTATTCTTTAACAAAGAGTTTGATATTAACGCAACATTATATATTATACCAATGAAAAATTGGGAGCGTCAGATGTCTTATGAAGATACAGGATTAGTTTGGGTTCAACCTTCTCCAAATATGCCAACCGTTGATACAGCGTTTATTTATAATGCGACATGCATCTTTGAAGGAACTAATATTTCTGAGGGACGAGGTACAACTAAGCCATTTGAACTTGTAGGAGCGCCATGGCTAAACCCTTATGACTTGGCAGATGTTATGAATGAAAAAGAATTAGAAGGCGTACTTTTTAGGCCTGTTTACTTTAATCCGACATTTTCTAAACACCAAGGTGTTTTATGCGCTGGTGTCGCCATTCACGTGACGGGTCGCCAGATATTTAAGCCCGTTTTAGTCGCTTTACATCTATTGTCAGAAATAAAAGCTCAAAACAACGATGAATTTGAATATTTAGCACCTTATACGGAAAAAGGCAAGCCGATGATTGATTACAACACAGGAAGCGACCTTATAAGAACAACGATATTTGATCCTGATGATGTTTATCAAAAATGGCAAGAAGAAGCTAAGCAGTTCAAAATCGTGAAAGAGAAATATCATTTATACTAAAAATAACATGATTAGTGAGGAGATACTATGAATCTACAACAAAAAATTGGACAATTAATCGTTGCGGGCTTTGATGGTTTTGAAATAAATGATCACATTGAAAATTTAATTGTAAATCATCATGTTGGCAATGTAATCTTATTCGAGAGAAATTGCAAAAATCCGGAACAAGTTTTTAAACTGACACAATCTTTGCAAGAATTATCTATGAAACATAATGGACTACCACTTTTTATTATGATTGATCAAGAAAATGGCATTGTAAACCGAATTTTTGATGGCATTACAGTGTTTCCGGGGAATATGGCACAATCTGCTGGTGCTACTTTAGAGGAAACAGCTGAAATTGCTTATTTTACAGCTGTTGGACTTAAGACATTGGGAGTGAATTTTAATCTTGCACCGAGCTTGGATGTGAATAATAATCCTAAAAATCCTGTCATAGGAAGCCGTAGTTTTGGTGACTGTCCCGACGTAGTTGCAAAAAGAGGAGTAGCATATATTAGTGGTATGAAAAAAGCTGATATGATCGCTACAGTCAAGCATTTTCCAGGGCATGGAGATACTGAGATAGACTCTCATTTATCATTGCCAGTTGTACCTCACGATTCTGCAAGACTGGAAAGCGTCGAACTTAAGCCTTTTAAAGCCGCCATTGATGCCGGCGTCCAGGCCATTATGAGCGCACATATCCAATTTCCTGCGTGGGAGAAAGATGGATTACCTGCAACACTTTCTCGCTCTATCATGACGACCATTTTGAGAGAAAAATTGAACTTTAATGGAGTGGTTGTTACAGATTGTACGGAAATGTTGGCCATAGATGACCTTTATGGGACAGCTTGTGCGGCTCCGAAGGCACTTGCTGCTGGGGTAGATATAGTTTGTATTTCGCATACAGAGGAAAAACAGGTTTCGGCGCTTGCAGAAATCCAAAAAGCGTTGGACGCTGGCACTTTGACGGCAGAGGAAATTGATCGTAGTTTGGATCGAATTTTGACATTGAAAAAAACGTATGATGTCAATAGCTTTTTGAAAACAACATATGACGAAGCGCTAAATAATTTATATATTTTAGAGGCTGAAGTCTTAGCAGAAAAAGTTAGTGAAAATAGTGTTGAACTCGTTAAAAATGGAAGAAATCTGCCGATAACCGACAGGAAAACTTTAGTTATAGCACCTGATGGACGACCATTAACAGGTGCGGATGGCTTGCGGATCACGCCAAATTTTGCTGATTTTCTAGCTCAACAACAGG
>JGI24703J35330_11748441_pt1 | contig 16323 bp, 20 predicted proteins | sample TergutNt197P1_FD_35330 | JGI IMG/M metagenome (IMG submission 35330) | reverse complement strand
TGTGGTTGGCGTAATGGACACCGGCGCGTATGGCTACTCCATGAGCTGTGTATACAATCACCGCGCCCGCCCCGCTGAGGTGCTAATCCAACTCGACAGCAAGCCAAAGCTAATCCGCCGCCGCGACAACTATGAAGATATGTTGCAAAACATGGCAGGGTGCTAAACAGTGTGGGAGTTTGAAGATTATGCATTTACCATCACGGGGGTTATTGTAGTTGTATTATTAGTACTGCCCGAACTATTGAAATCACTATTTGGCATAGAAATCTTCCCCGGAGATATAAACGAAGTGGTATACAACATGGTGGAGCAATTAGAACACGGCGAACGAGGATGGACATTAAATGAACTACGTACATTGTCACCGTTATTATTTATTGCTACCACTGCCATCTGCTTTTGCAAAGATGCATATGTAGCCAGGACAGACGGCGGATACAAAGGCTCATTGTTTACACATACATTCGAGTCTCTCCTTGAGGACGCTATTTACATGGTAATTACTACCATCATGTTGTACTCCGCCATTTTGTTTGGCGCTATGTATATATCTTGGCTGGCAGGACCCATTACTTTTATTTTATTTCTTTTTCTTCTGCCGATTCTAAAGAAAAAACGCGGCGTAGAGGATGAAATAAAAACACCGTGGCTACAAGTGTTTGTTTTAATATGCGGACTCATTGGCGAAGCTATAACAGGGACCTGGATTGCGTTCCCTTTGTCATGGCTTATTATTTGTGCAATAAATTTTATTTATTATATACGCAAAAAGAAATATTCTGCCGATATAATATTTAATATGATGTACTATGCCTTTTCTGTAGTTTTGATGGGGATGGGTATAGTCATGAGTTTTTGGCTTGCATCATGGATGGCTTTCCCGATTACACTTGTGATTGTATGGTTGCTTCGCAAAACCAATATTATCAAGGATATAGAAATTGACACGCCCCCACCAAATACGCTATAATACTCCATTGTGTCGTCCTCTACTTATTATGAAGGAGTTTGTAAATGCTGGGTACAGATATTGGAATAGATTTAGGTACTGCTTCGATTTTGGTATATATAAAGGGTCAGGGTACAGTACTCACAGAACCCTCTGTAGTGGCCATTGACAAAAGTTCAAATAAAATCCTTGCCGTGGGAGAAGAGGCTCGCAGTATGCTGGGTCGCACACCCGGCAATATCTCAGCGGTACGCCCTATGCGCGAGGGCGTAATTTCTGATTATCACATAACAGAAAAAATGCTTAAATATTTTATCAATAAAGCAATAGGCCGCCCCCTAATGCGCAAGCCACGCATAGCCATCTGCGTTCCGTCCAATGTAACGGAAGTAGAACGCCGAGCAGTAAAAGACGCGGCATTGCAAGCGGGTGCGCGTCAAGTTTATATAATAGAAGAACCCATAGCCGCTGCAATAGGCGCGGGCATTGACATATCACGGGCATGTGGTAGTATGGTCGTGGACATCGGAGGCGGCACTACCGATGTTGCTGTCATTTCTCTCGGAGATACAGTAGTCAGCCAATCAATAAAAACCGCAGGCGACCATTTTGATGAGGCGATTATCCGCTACATGCGCAAAAAACATAATATTTTAATCGGCGAACGTTCTGCCGAAGAGTTAAAAATAAGCGTAGGCACAGCCTATGCTCGCCCTGCTTCTATCAGTCTTGAAGTACGTGGGCGCAATCTGGTGACAGGTTTACCCAAAAACATATCCGTAACGTCAGAAGAAATGCAAGAAGCCTTGCAGGAGTCTGTATCCGCAGTAGTGGACGCAGTACACACAGTATTAGAAAAAACACCACCGGAGCTTGCCTCCGATATATATGACAGGGGCATAGTGATGACAGGCGGCGGCGGCCTCCTATACGGCCTCGACAAACTAATCAGCGAGAAAACAGGCATAAATACCATAGTAGCAGAGGACGCGGTTTCTTGTGTAGCTGTGGGAACGGGTAAATATATCGAATATTTGGCGATGGGCAAAATAAACCCACTTGATAGCCGCAAAGGAAGATAGCGATGATTAGAGGTCTTTACACATCCGCGCTGGGCATGATTACAAACATGCAGCGTATGGACATCACCACAAACAACATGGCAAACGTAAACACCACAGGGTATAAACGTGACCACGTTGTTTCACATCAATTTTCCGATATGATGATGGCAAGGATTAACGACCCCGGCCTTAGGATGTTTCAACAATGGGGCATAGGCGCGTTAAATCCGGGCGTTTTTGTTGATGATGTGTTTGCAGATTTTTCACAAGGAGCATTCCAAGAAACAGGAAATACACTCGATTTGGCACTGGCAGGGAATGGCTTCTTTGTTGTTAACCTAAACGGAGAAGAACTCTTTACCCGCGACGGTGCCTTTACCATGGCCAACGGAATGTTGCTCACTCCCGAAGGCGGTCGTGTACAGGGCATAAACGGCGACATCACCCTTCCCGAGGGCTACATCGTCATCAATGAGCAGGGGCGAATATATGTAAACAGCGAGTATGTCGCCACTTTGCGTTTCGCAAACTTTGACCGCGACGGCTTGCACAGCTTGCAAAAAATGAACGACAACTTTTTCCGTGCGGGTGAGCATACCCCTGGTACAGAAATCCCCTTCGAGGGCAGTGTAGTCCAAGGTTTCCTTGAAGGTTCCAACGTAAACATCGTACAAGAAATGGTACAAATGATAACAACTTCTCGCGCATACGAGACAAATGCGCGTATGTTAACCATCCAAGACGGCACCTTGCAACGCGCCGTAAATGACATTGCACGCAGACAATAGTATAGGGGGAATCTCACCATGATGCGTTCTTTATGGACATCAGCGTCAGGCATGACCGCACAAATGTTAAAAATTGATACCGTCACAAACAACATCGCAAACGTAAACACCACGGGCTTTAAACGCGAGCGTTTAGAGTTCAAAACCCTGCTGTATGAAACAATGCAACGCGCAGACCTTGACCCGGTTAACATGACAGGTCGTCCTGTCAACCTACAAGTAGGCCATGGTGTGCGTCCTGCCGCCACCACACGTATTTTTACGCAAGGCTCCCTGCAACGTACAGACCGTCCTGTAGACTTTGCCGTAGAAGGCGCGGGATTTTTCGAAATCCGCACAAACTTTGGTGAGTACAGATATACTCGTGATGGGTCATTCCATTTGATGCCTGTCGATGATGGGACTTTGGTGCTTACTACCTCTTCCGGATTCCATGTAATGAGCGTGGACGGCGACGAGATTATTATCCCGGAAGGCGTTTCTGCCTCGGATATTTCTATCTCATATGAAGGAATGCTTTTTGCAACCACTGCGGCAGAGGGTTTTGTTGACTTAGGCTTCCAAATACGCCTTGTACAATTCCCTAACCCCAACGGTCTCGAAGGCATAGGTGGCAACCTCTTCCAAGAAACAGTTGCTTCCGGCGCACCACTTTCTGAAGCAGACGGCGAAACAGGCCGCATAAGCCGCCTCATCCAAGGCTATCTGGAAATGTCAAACGTATCCATCGCCGAAGAAATGATTGGCATGATAACCGCACAACGCGCCTTTGATACAAACTCACGCGGCATCACCACATCCAACGAAATGCTGCAAACAGCCAATCAGCTCGTAAGGTAGGAGGTAAAATTTAATGGAAATTTCTAATATACTTTCTTCTACAGTAGACTCGCGTGCCGCGATTATGCAGGTACAAAACCGCGAAAATGAGTTTAGCCAATTCCAAGCGATTTTGGACAGGATGCTGGAAGAAGAACGTGGCACCATCGAGGAACAAGAACGCGCACAAATCCGACAAGCCGCCGAGATGTTTGAGTCTTACTTTCTTAACATGATGTTTACACAGATGAGAAATGTAAACTTTGACGAGGACGGATTCATCCCCAGAGGCAATGCCGAACGCATTTTTACAGAAATGCTGGATGAAGTAATTTCCGACAAAGCCGCAGCACAAGGTGGATTTGGATTAGCAGATATGCTATATGCACAGATGACAAGACAATTTGATTAATGCATGAGAGCAGCTATCTCAAAAAGAAGCTGCTCTTTTTTCGTGTAAAAAACACATAAGGAGAGATTTAACATGACAAGAATTTTTGTAAAAAGAATCACTGCGATGGTTTTAGCATTATCACTTTTTATGGGGTCGGCTGTAGGCCTGCTTGCGGCAGAGCCTGTTAGGGATGTTTTTGAGGCGGCGGGAGCTGTGGTCACATGGGACGATGACAACCGCATTATTGAAATAGAAGTCATGGGTGGCGAGATTATCCTGGAAGCAGACAGCAGGAACGCGCTGGTAAATGGTGAGGCGATGGAACTTAGCTATCCTATATCTATAAAAGATGGAGTAGCTTTGATTGAGGCGGACGACTTGGCAAGCTTGTCTCTGGCTTTGATGGGTATAACTGTGGAGGATACCGAGCATAATTTAGCGATTACCACATTCCGAGCTATGGCGGCTCATCTTATGGATGTTGCCCAAGTGCCGGATTTTAGCTTTGCCATCGTGGACGCTAATATGGGATTTAATTATACTACTACTATTAGCGATGAAACGGATGCGGATACGATTTTCCACCTAGGCTCGATAGGCAAGACCTTTACTGCTATAGCTGTTATGCAAATGGTGGAGCAGGGTTTGCTCGACCTTGATACACCCATCGTTGAGTATCTGCCCGCGTTTAGTATATTGTCGAATGCGGACGGACAGGGTGACTACAGAAATATAACTGCCAGGATGTTGCTTTCTCATACTTCCGGCATTTATCCGAATGATATGGGGCATGGGTTTATCACATATGGCGGGCATTATCAGGATTATATGAACAATTTCTTGGATAGATTTGCCGACTTTTATATGGTAACGGAAGAAGGCACGGCATTCCAATACGCCAACACGGGCTTTGTCGTTTTGGGCATCTTGGTGGCTCATCTGGCAGGGCATGATAATTATTTCGAAGGATTTAATCAGCATATGCTGGATTATGTGTTTTTACCGATGGGGCTTACGCGCACATCCTATGTATTGACATCAGAGCTTAGTGCGCATATTGCACAGCCATATACGATGGTGGGTATGCCTCGTGAGTTCCAATACTGGAATCCTCTGCCCACGGGTACGATGTTTTCTACCGCAAATGAAATGGTCAGCCTTATGACAATGTTTTTACAAAACGGATACTACAACGGACAGCAGATTTTGTCACCCGCAAGCATTGACATGATGTTTACAGACCAGACAGGCGAAGGCCACTATGGCCTTGGTATTGCTTTTATGGGCGACCCTACAGGCAGTGGCTACACCGTAGTCGGGCATAACGGCGGCATGATATATAACTTTGCGGCTATGTTTTTGGATAGAGAACATGGGGTGGGTGTGTTTTCTGCGAGCAACAGCACCATTTCACAGGGCTTTAACGAAGCCATCGCAGGTGCTGTTTTAGCCACTGCTGTAACAGAGGCAGGCGGCGTGTTTGAGCCGATTAGCCATGTTGACCCGGAAGCCGTACCCGTAGAAATGTCAGCAGAAGAAATGGAAGCACTCTCCGGGCTTTTTGTTACGGCATTGCAACATTTTTTTGTTGATTTTATTGATGGGCAACTCTTCTTGCGGATTCCTGCGCAGGGGCTAAACGTTGAACTTGTGCCTATGAGTGACGGACATTTTTCTACGGAAATCGGCATACCGTTTTGGATTTTTGGCGACGATGAAGGCGGAGTATCCTTTGTACAGGGCGTTAATCGTTATGCTGTCTCTGCTTTTAGGGTAGACGAGTCGCAGTTTATCCCTGATGACGACTTTATGGAAAACTGGTATGGATTCACATTTGTAGCATACAAGGCGCGTGATTTTTATGTATTTATACGCCCAAGCACAAGATTTGGGGTGACAGATGATGGTTTTGCATATAGCGAAAGTGAAATGCTAACTATGTTGCCGGGCATGACACTGACTATACTCCACCCTATGGATACCGGCATCGTACTGCAATACGAAGATGGTGTGTTCTTTTATGACTACATGGGATTGAGGTTTGTGAGGACGACCTTTTAGCCGGTGGAGTTTTATTTTTTATCTGCTATCAAGCAGAAGTGGTTTTCTAACAACTTTAAAGTGTTTTCAATTGTGCTTTCTTCGCTTCTCATTATGCTGAACAGGTTATGATTTTTAGCTTTTTCAGCCATTTCTTTCGCGCCTATTCTAAACAATTCGTTTTGCACTTCAAATTTTTGCTCAGAATTTTCTAACGATTGGATAGCCCTTGTAAAATCCATATGGTCGTCACGTTGATAATAATCACGGATTATCAACTCGCCTGGAGCCAGCAAACAAGCTATTCTGCTGTAATCAGAGATTTCCATAAGAAAATCAAAATTTTCTATCCAAATATCCGCTACAACAGTATTCTTATGCGCCAATTTGATGATTTCAATTATGGAAAATGCTATATTTTCCATATTGGCGGCTTGGCTCTTTTCACTTTTGCTGTCAGCATAAAATTCCTCAACAGACCTGCTGAAATATTCTTCATTACTAAAAGGCTTTCCGCCATTGTGTGAATAAGGCTGATATTTTTCATCAATTATAGATTCCCATTCTTTCCAGTTGGGCTCATTCCAGTTGTCGCTATAATATGTGAATCCATACTTTTTAGATAGTTCCCTGCCCATTGTAGTTTTGCCGCCACATGCAGTACCCACAAAAAAATATACATTTTGCAAGCTACGTCTCAAAATATTATTGGCTATATGCATAATGCTCTTCTCCTTTATATAACTTGTCACTTTCGCATATAATGCGGGCTTGAGCGGTTCAAGCCAAAACATCATTTGTTTTTGAAAGCATATGAAATAGATTTTTCAGGGCAGATGTCAATGCATTCTCCACACAATATACATTCAGCATTTTTCATATCTGAGTTATTAACCATCATTTTCACATCTAAACTCATAGGGCATTTTTTTGAGCATAGATTGCACCCATTGCAGCTATCCTTATTTGACTTTAGTCGTAGCCTCGGCAATCTTAGCCAATCAGATACCCTCGTTCCTACAATCATAAATGGTGCTATCCAGCAAGCATATTGACAAAAACTGCGCTTACCCAGCAGCAGTTGAAACACTAGCGCACCCAAAAGAACACCAAAGTAAATAACATAACGATAAGGGGCAAGTAAAAATATCCATCCATCTTCAAGGCCGGCAAAAAAATCAATATAACTTATACCGCCCGACCATATAAAAGATGTAATCGTAGCAATGATTAAAAATATCCATAAGATATATTTTATGACCCTCAGTTTCCCATTTTTTATCCCTTCATTATTAATTTGCATTAAGCACTCACTCATTCCACCTCCCGGACATACATACCCACAAAAAACCCTACCAAGGAACAGGGCAATAAAAAAATGCAACAAGAACATAATGGTTGCGCCAACAACAATTCCATAAAATCCATAAATAATCGGCATAGCCGGCGACATCAATGCAATTGTAACAGGAAATGTAAAAAATATTCCAATGATACTTGCTTTTCTAATACTTTGACGTTTGCTCATTTTTTATTACACCTCTCGATGGTATAGCGGATTAATTTGAAATCCGCATCAGTAGCAAAAATTCTTCACACGATACCAATATGAGTATATGGTTTTATAGCCAATTTTATTGTATAAGTTTACGGCGATATTATTGTTTTGCACTACTTGCAAATAAGCAGTATGCGCACCGAGGTCTTTTGATGATGATAATAGAGACTGGCATATTTCCAGCCCATAACCCTTGCCCCGTTGCATTTTATTAACAACAATATCTAAGAAACCCACAAAACCTCGCTCGATAACCGCTACGCCGAAGGCTACGGGTACGCCAGATTTGACAATGCGCCCACATATTGCGGCGACTTTTGTATTTTCAAAGATTTGCCGAGCCGTCATTATTTTTACCTTGTCGGTATATTCAGCAAATTCAAAATACGAATCCAGCCAAACATTATCAATATGGTTTGTCAATTCGCAATCACCCATGCTGAAGTCCCTGCTCTGCAAATCCATTTCCATAACATACGATGAATCATCAGTAATAGTATAGCCTTGTTCGGAAAGCAACTTGTCAAGGTTAGGGTCTGCCGCATCAGTCAGCTTGTAAATAATGGGCAAATCATACGTGGAGTAACGCTTTTCACATTCGGCTATTTTCGTTTCCAAGTTGATGGCAGATGGATAAAGCGGGTTGATTGAGTTCGCTCGTTTCGTATAGCCATTTGCAAAACGCAACACCCAACCGTCATAAAATTGTGTTTGAAGAGCAGGGTGTCCGTTCATAGACAATTCTTCAAACAATAATATTTTATTCATAATGTTTTCTCCTCATAGATACTATAATCATTATAACAAGGCGGAATATCATCGTCAAAGCAGATAAGAGTGGGTTGGCGAGCGCACTCTTATCTAGTGACCTGTCAAGTACCGTCTGACCCAAAAGGATTGGATGAAAACTTTACGAAATATAGACGACAGGATATAATGTATACAGATATTCAAGATAATGTCTTTACTATCTGGGTCATGAAAGTGGGTCACAGACGAGACTTGTCACCTTCGCATATAATGCGGGCTTGAGCGGTTTTGACCAAAACATCTACGTATTGTTTCGCTGCATTTGACATTTTAAAGTTTAGCAGGTATAATGCCTGATTGTTGGAATACAACAACCTGAGTCGGCTTGCGCCGGCTTTATACTTATTTATGGAGGAAATCATCTATGGCAGACAAAAAGACTGTTATCACATACGAGGGGCTTAAAAAGCTCGAAGAAGAACTGCATGAGTTAAAAGTTGTGCGCCGCAAAGATGTGGCTGCAAAGATTAAGGAAGCCCGCGGGCAGGGCGACCTTTCTGAAAATGCAGAATATGACGCGGCAAAAGATGAACAAGCCGAAATCGAAGCCCGCATTGCTTTGGTAGAAAAAATCCTCCGCAATGCAGAAGTCATAGATGAAGAAGATATTGACACAGACAGTGTGAGCGTGGGCAGCAAGGTGCGCATTCTTGACATGGAATATAATGAGGAACAAGAGTATCTAATCGTAGGCTCTACAGAATCTGACCCCATGGGTGGCAGGATTTCTAATGAGTCTCCGCTTGGTATGGCTTTGCTTTCTAAAAAATGCGGCGATACAATTACCGTGGACGCTCCGCAGGGAACCTTGCAGTATAAAGTTTTGCAAATAGCGTAAGGAGTAAGATATGGACGAACATGAACAGCTTCGCGTTAGGCGAGAAAAACTGGAAGCCCTGCAAACTGCGGGGCTTGACCCTTTTACGCATGTAAAATACAGCGTAACTGCACATAGTGCAGAAATACACGACAATTTTGAAAAATATGAAGGCAAACCTGTAGGGATTGCCGGACGTATCATGACTAAGCGTGTGATGGGCAAGGCTTCTTTTATTGATATACAGGACCGCGACGGCCGGATTCAGTCATATGTAGCTCGTGATGCGATTGGCGAAGAAGATTATTCGAGATTTAAACAATTTGATATTGGCGATATAGTGGGTGTACAGGGTACGGTTTTTCGTACGCAAAAGGGAGAGGACTCTGTAAAGGCCACAGAGGTTACACTTTTGGCCAAGGCATTGCAGCCCCTTCCCGAAAAATTCCATGGTCTGCGTGACACAGATGCACGTTATCGCCAGCGTTATGTAGACTTGATTGTTAATCCCGAAGTCAAAGAAACATTTATAAAGCGCACACAAATCATCAAAGAAATCCGTGCGTTTTTGGATAATCGCGGCTATCTTGAGGTGGATACGCCTGTTTTGCAGACCATACCAAGCGGCGCGGCGGCACGTCCCTTTGAGACGTTTCATAACACATTGGACATGCAGATGTATCTGCGCATTGCATTGGAACTCCCGCTAAAACGACTTATTGTAGGCGGATTGGAGCGCGTTTATGAGCTTAGCAAGGTTTTTAGAAACGAAGGCATAAGCATCAGACATAACCCCGAGTTTGTTATGCTGGAACTCTATGAGGCATACACCGACTATCACGGCATGATGGAGCTTGCAGAGTCACTAATCAAAACCGTTTGTGAAAAAATCAACGGTACCGCAAAAATCACTTATGGTGACTTCGAAATCGACCTCGGCAAGCCCTTTTTGCGGCTCACCATGGTGGATGCTGTAAAACAATATGCAGGCGTGGATTTTTCTGACATCAAAACCCTCGAAGCCGCACGCGAAGTTGCAAAAACACATCATGTTAAATTTGAACCACATCATGGCAAGGGCGACATCCTTTCGCTTTTCTTTGAAGAATTTGCCGAAAAACATCTTATACAGCCGACGTTTCTTCTCGACTATCCTGTAGAAATTTCTCCGCTTACAAAGCGGATTCCGGGCAATCCGGACTATACAGAACGCTTTGAGTTGTTTATTGCAGGACGAGAGATGGCAAATGCATATTCTGAACTTAACGACCCCATCGACCAACGCGCTCGCTTTAAACACCAAGAAGAGTTGCGCAAAGCCGGCGACGATGAGGCAAATATGACTGATGAGGATTTCCTCACTGCCGTAGAATACGGTATGCCACCCACAGGCGGTATGGGCATCGGCATCGAGCGGCTAATCATGTTGCTCACAAACGCCGCATCTATACGCGACGTGATATTCTTTCCTACAATGAAACCAAGGGACTGATATATGTGAATGCAACACCTGCAAGGGCGCAACTTGGGCAACACAAACGCGCTGTTGTGAAAATCGGCACAACATCGCTTACTTATCCAAATGGGACATTAAACCTGCAAAGAATCGAAAAACTTTGCTGGGTGCTTGCTGACCTTTATAATCAAGGCAAGGAAATCATCCTTGTCACCAGTGGCGCAATCGGGGTAGGCGCGAACAGCCTCGGTATGGAACAACGCCCACGAGACATCATCGGCCGTCAGGCCGCCTCTGCCGTAGGCCAGGCCATGCTCATGCAAATCTACCAACGATTTTTGCAAACATATAACCGTAACGCGGCACAAATCTTGCTCACTCGTGACTGCGTTGATAATAAACAAAGGCGTGAAAATGCGCAAAACACCGTAAAACAGCTTTTGGCGATGGGTGTCGTACCCATTGTAAATGCAAATGACACAATAGCCACCGACGAACTTACGGAATTTAGTGACAATGATAATCTTTCTGCCCATGTGGCCGCCTTCTCGGAAAGCGGTCTGCTTGTAATCCTATCCGATATTGAGGGGCTGTATAACAAAGACCCAAAAACACATCCTAAGGCGATTCTCTTTCACGAAGTAAACGAAATAACACCCGCAATGGAAGCCGCGGCAGGTGGTAGCGGCTCATCCTTAGGTACGGGTGGCATGACAACAAAGTTGGATGCCGCAAAAATCGCATTACAGCATAATATAGATACAGTGATTGCCTCCGGCGAGGACCCCACAATTTTATTGCGCATTTTTTCAGGCGAAAACGAAGGGACGCTTTTTACATGTATGACTTGATTTCTTTAGGGAAAAAGGCTAAGAATGTTTCCGGATATATACGTAGGCTTGGTGCATCGGACAAAGATGCACTTTTGCGTAGCTGTGCCGATTCTTTGGAAGCCAATGCCGAGTATATCTTGGCAGAGAATGCCAAAGATATGGCGGCGGCTGACCCTGCAAGGGCGGCTTTTAATGACAGATTGAGACTAGACACACAGAGGATTGAAGGTTTGGCGCAGGGAATTAGAAAGGTAGCCGGGCAGAGTGACCCCACCGGCGAAACACTCTATATGAAAACCATGCCAAGCGGACTGAAGATTGGCGAAAAACGTGTGCCTATCGGTGTGGTCGGCATGATTTATGAGGCCAGGCCAAATGTGACTACGGATTCTTTCGCGCTCTGCTTTAAGGCGGGCAATGCATGTATTTTGCGTGGGTCGCGCGAGGCTATACATTCCAACATCGCCTTGGTCAAGATAATCCAAGACGAGGCGGAGCGACTGGGTCATCCGAGAGAAATTTTGCAACTGGTCGAGGATACATCGCGTGAGGTTGCGACGGAATTTATGCGGCTAAATAAATATATCGACGTGTTGATTCCGCGGGGCGGAGCCGGTCTTATTGCAAGTGCCGTAGAACACAGCACAATCCCCGTAATAGAAACAGGTACGGGCAACTGCCATATATTTGTGGACGAATCGGCTGATTTGAAAAAAGCCGTGGATATTATTTTAAATGCAAAGACACAACGCCCAAGTGTATGTAATGCTTGCGAAAAATTACTCATCCACGAAAAAATCGCGGATGAGTTTTTGCCGAACATCTGTGGCGCGCTATATGGCGCGGGTGTAGAAATCCGAGGCGATGAGCCAACTTGTGCCGCATTTTCGCAAGCAAAATCGGCCACAGATGATGATTGGTATACAGAATTTTTGGACATGGTCATCGGCGTAAAAGTCGTCACCGATATGGACGCGGCCATCTCTCATATCAGTGAGCATTCTTCGGGGCATACGGAGGCCATCCTGACAGAAAGTTATACCAATGCACATGACTTTGTAAATCTGGTGGACGCTGCCGCAGTTTTTGTTAATGCGTCCACGCGTTTTACCGACGGTGAAGAGTTTGGACTTGGTGCAGAGGTTGGAATTAGCACACAAAAGCTACACGCCCGCGGGCCTATGGGGCTGACTGCACTCACCACGACTAAGTTTTTTATATTTGGAAATGGGCAAATCCGCTAGTCCTCGGTATTTCGAGATTTTATAATATGAGTGGCGGGCAGTATTAGTATTAAATTTATTGCGGCGGCGTACATGGGTGTTATTAGCATAACAGCAAACATCAGTCCTAACAGCCTCCAGTCGTTTAAATCAGCAAGCATAAACACAAATCCTGCGATGGTATAAAAGACCGCAGAATAATTTACTACCTTTGGCAACATCTCAAGCAATCGCACTGCTTTTTCTTTGTTTTCGGCAGAGATACGGTATCTTTTCGAAAACAAGGTGTTAAGGATAACGGCAAATGTCTTAAACTCGCCAGTGACGAGTAGTACCGCACCGATGGCCATTATAAATTGGAACAGTGAGCCTACATCAATGAAAAAAAACAATGTCCCAAGATGACCTCCTCCGGTAAGAAGTAGCGGAAGCGACAATGCCGCAGGGAAAAGAATAAAAATGCTAATTGCGTATTTCATAAAACCCCTCCTTTTTTATTTATTATGACATCCGAAAGATGAATAAATCATGTGTGGAAGATGAAGGTTTTATGAAGAAATATAAAAACTGATTGCGGTGCCTTTTCCATCGCTGTGCGCGCTTATTTCTCCGCTATGGGCTGTTATTATTTCTTGTGCGATTGCCAGGCCCAGGCCACTGCTTCCCGTTTTCCTGTTGCGGGATGGGTCTACACGATAGAATCGTTCGAAAATACGTGTCAGATGTTCTTTTGGAATGCCAATCCCATTATCTTTTACTGTGATTTCTGTTTTGCCGCTGTTTTGGACAGCGGTTATTTTTATTCTTTTTTCTGCTTCGGAATATTTTACTGCATTGGTCAGAAGAATTCTCATCACGCGGCGAATGGCGTATTCGTCGGCCTTGGCATGCCTAGGTCCCATAACCGTATACTCGTCGGAGCTTAGACCCATGGAACGCAAATGCGCGCTTATATCCGCCACGAGCATAATGTATAGGAAAAAAATCGAAAAAATCATAAGACCCGTAGCAAAAAGCGTGTACTGCGTGGCGCGTTTTAGTTTAAACATGGCACACCTCTAATCACATATCCCTTCCCGCGGACTGTCTCGATGATTTTTGCATCGGTGATATTGGCGATTTTTGCACGGATATTTTTTATGTTTGCGTCTACGACATTGGACTCTCCATAGAAATCGCCAAACACGGCATGTATGATTTCGTCCCGCGTTTTTACTTTGTCTGTATTAGTGTACAAAAAATTTAAGACCTCAAATTCTGTTTTTGTGAGGTGGATGTCTTTTCCGCTTATTTTTGCCAAGAATGCATCCGCATTGACCACAAGATTTTGTGGTGGTTTTGCCCTTTGAATATGTCTTTTTATACGAGCAATCAGCTCCATCGTATCGAAGGGTTTTGTCACATAGTCATCCGCACCCGCCGACAAAAACGCCACCTTGTCATAGACTTCCTTCCGTGCTGTGAGGATGAGTACCGGTATATCAGAAATTTTGCGAATCTCTCGCAAGCATTCCAGTCCATTTTTTTTAGGCAACATAATATCAAGCAGTACAAGTGAGTACTCGCCGGAAAACATACGCATGGCTTCTTCGCCATCATATGCCACATCTGTCTCAAAACCTTCGTACTCCAACTCCGCCTTTATAAAAAAAACGATGTTTTCTTCGTCCTCGCAGATTAGGATTTTGTCAGACATAACTTCACCTCTTTTTCCGTTAGCTCCCGCCATTCGCCTGTTGGAAGGTCTGCCAGTTTTATTTTGCCGATTTCTACCCGCTTTAGGCTTAGGAGCGGGTGGCCTATGGCTTCGCACATTTTGCGGACTTGGCGATTGCGACCTTCGCGGATGATGATTTGTGCTGTAGAAATTGTTTTTTCGTGTGCGATTATTTTTATTTTTGTGGGTAAAGTCAAACGTCCGTCGATTTCGATTCCCGCTCGGAACGCATTTAAAGCTTGCTCCGAAGGGATGCCATAAAACGTAGCGATATATTTTTTTTCTACCTCATAGGAAGGGTGAGTAAGCGCGTTGGCCCACTCGCCATCGTTTGTAAGAAACAGCAATCCGCTTGTATCATAGTCCAGCCGCCCTACAGGGAAAACCCGCACATCTGACGGCACGAGTTCCAGCACGCAAGAGCGGTCAAACTGGTCGCGAGCGGTGGTCACTACCCCTTGCGGCTTGTGCAGCATAATGTAGCGTTTTTTTTGTGGCGCAGAGAGTGGTTCGCCGTCGATGGTAATTTTGTCGGTTACGTCGGCTTTTGTACCGAGAGTGGCTACTTTCCCATTTACGCATACACGACCTTCTGCAATTAGCTCCTCCGCTTTGCGCCGCGATGCCACACCCGCCTGTGCTAAAATTTTTTGTAACCGCATTTTGACATTTCTCCTTTTGGTATGTAATATTATATTATTTAAAACCCACGCATTCATAAGGAGGTTTTTCAATGACGGCAAAAGAGTTGTACGACGAAATGAAGAAGATGAATAATATAGAGCGCAATGACTTTTTAGATATTTTGTACACAGAGTACTTCGATAAAGGTGTACCCATAGAGCGATTGATTGAAGAAGGGCGAATATTGGAGGCGTATTATAGTGGAGACCTTATCGAAGCATCATAAACCACGCGAAGTTAAAAAAGGAGAAGTCTGGCTTGCTCATGATAAAGAATCTCACAAGCCACGACCGTTTATTGTGTTATCCGAAGAATTATCCGGCATAGACGTAGACGTAAATGTCTCACCTGTAACCACGCATGAAAAACGCAATATCTTTGATGTCGAACTGGAATTTTGGCAGGAAGCAGGGCTTAGAGAATCCTCAATTGCTCGTTGCTCAAAAGTTCATTATATTTACCACACAATGCTCATACGGAAACTGGGTGTACTGGATGACCGTGACTTAGAAAAAATAAACCACTCACTGAGGAAATTTTTTGCATTATAAAAGGAGAATCCCTATGACATTAGAAATCATCAAGACTCGCCGAAGCATACGTAAATACAAATCGACAGAAGTGACCGGAGAACAAATCCATGCTCTGCTTGAAGCTGCCATGCTCTCACCGTCGGCGTGTAATACGCGCCCGTGGCGTTTTATTGCAATCACAAGCCGAGAAATGTTAAACAAACTCGCAGACGTACATCCCTATGCAAAAATGCTAAATACCGCGCCGCTTTGTATTGCAATCATCGCATTGCCAAAAACCCAAGAGCGCGACGATAATCTGCCGGAAGGTTTTTATCCGCAGGACTGTGGCGCGGCAACACAGAGTATTCTTTTGCAAGCCGAAGCAATGGGCTTGGGTACGTGTTGGTGTGGGGTCTATCCAAAAGAAGCTACGTCTAAGGCAGTGCGCGAAACATTAAACATCCCCGCCGAAGAAATCCCCTTCTGCCTAATCGCCATAGGCGAAAAGGACGAACACCCAAAACCACGCGGTAAATATGAAGAAGAAAAAGTTACATGGATTTCTTGATAATTACAATCGAGTGACTTAGCCCTTCTGCTATTTTTACATTTTCTACCCTGTCTACATGCCCGCCATATTTTTTTATGGCGGG
>JGI24703J35330_11748443_pt1 | contig 16340 bp, 15 predicted proteins | sample TergutNt197P1_FD_35330 | JGI IMG/M metagenome (IMG submission 35330) | reverse complement strand
AGTCTTACGTACGTCTGTGTACGTGCGACTTTCGCCTCCTTGCCCTCGAACAAAAATCCTTCGGGAATTGTAAAGTTTATTTCCTTACATTCCCTAAAAAGGTGCCGGTTTTTGTTTTGAGACTTTTGAGTAACGCTTTTGATTTGTCCACACACCCTAATCGGATTCTTGTTCTTCAATTAATTTCCTCAGCACGGGAATAGTCGCTAATGCCAAGCCAAAATCAAAGCTCTCAATTTGGCTGCACAAAGCGGCCGCTTCAGGTATCAAGCGTAATTCATCAAGAGCATCCAAGCATTTGATATTGCGGGATGCAAGCAAAGGAATCAACCTGTCGAGGACTGCCAAAGATTTAGTTTTATCAAGTTTTTTATTATTGGGAATGAGCGTACTTGCAGGCTTGCTGATGCTTTCAAGCACAGAGGTTAACTCATCGCCCAAGGTATTTAATTGAGCGCGTGAAGGTGTTCCGCTGTTGCTTAGAATATCTTCAATAACCTTCGCGTGCTGCGCCAACCTAGGCTCTTTTATTAGTCCCGCCAAGCCTTTAAGGTTGTGTGCCAGCCGATGTGCGGTATTAAAATCGCCTATGTCCAAAGCTATTTTTATCTCCGAGAAAGAATTTTTATATCTCTTCTCAAAATCAATCCTCAGTTTTTTTACCAGATTTTCGTCGTCTTGATAATCGTGAATGCCCTTTGTGTATTTGCCGGTTTTTTCTGTATAATATGCCGCCGCCTTTATTACTTCGGGCGGCTGTTTATCTTTTACATACTTTAATAAAATTGCATTCAAAAGCTTAGTTTGAATTGGCTTTGAAAGAAATCCGTCAAAACCTTCCTTTACAAACTCTTCTGCTTGCCCGATTAAAGCGTTGGCTGTAAGTGCGATTATGGGGTGTTCATAGTTCATTTCCCGCAACTGCTTCATTGTTTCTGTGCCGTCAATGCCCGGCATCATTTGGTCCATAAAAATAATATCGTAAATTTCTCCTTGCTTGATTTTTTCAATAGCCTGAAAGCCGTTTATGCAAGTTTCAATTTTTAGGTTATAAAACGCCAGCAACCCGCGGGCAACATACAGATTAGCGTCAATATCGTCAACCACAAGCACCGAGCCATAGGGCATTGGTTCCGGCGTAAACTCAAATTTCTTTGCCTTAACGCCAAACTCGAATTTCTCCAGACCCTTGGCGACTTCACGGCCTATGGTTTCACTGCCCGCAATTTCCTGCGGTATAAGAATTTTTACGGTTGTGCCCACGCCTACTTCGCTGGTAAGCTGGATATCGGCACCCATTAAATGCACCAGATTATACACAATGGGCATACCTAAGCCCGTGCCTGTAATGTGACGGTTTTTATCTTCGTGGAAACGGGTGTAATCATTGCTTAGGGATTCTAACTGCTCCGCGCTCATTCCCATGCCTGTGTCGGAGATGGATAAAACAAGTGTGGTATTGCTTGTTCCCGCTAGTTGGCACTTTAGCGACATCTCTACCGTGCCTGATTTCGTATATTTAAAAGCGTTTGACAAAACATTATTCATAATTTGCTCTATGCGAAGCGAGTCGCCTATAAGAAACGCAGGCAAATTTTCGTCTGCAACTAACTTAAATTCAATATTTGTGCTTTTTACATAGGAAAGATGCATATGCGCAACATCACTGATTAAGCTTGCTACATCGTATTTTTCGCTTACCAACTCCATTTTGCCTGCTTCAATTTTCGACAAATCCAGTATGTCATTTATTATGCCAAGCAACATTTTTGACGAGGTGTAAATTTTAGTAAAGGCTTCCTCTGTCTGCGGGGGCAAGTCTGCAGCTTGCATGTGTATTTCCGATATTCCCATAACCGCCGCAATGGGCGTGCGGATTTCATGGCTCATTCGTGCCAAAAATCTGCTTTTGGCTCGGCTGCTTTCCTCTGCTATTTCAATGCGTTGCGTAGCCGCCATAGACTCTTTAATTTGGCGTAAATCATGATTATATTCAACAATCATGACCTTGCCCTGAAGCTCTAACCGCACGAAAATAGCATCAACGGGAAATTCTTCCCCGTCTAAAGTCAGATGCATCCATTCACAGCGGGAATACCCATCTTGCAAAGCCTTCTCCAAAAAGGAACGGCCCTTTACTTTGGACGGCGTGCCGCAGGGCTGATATTCAGGCGAAAGCTCCCCATATCGCTCAATAAATTCTTCTTTACAAGATAGTTCAAACAGCTCTTTCACCCGAATGTTGCAATCCACCAAGTTTAAATCCTCGTCCCAAATTTCTATAAACGTAGGCGAAGCGTCTACAAGCGCGTTAATCATCTCATATGCCTCGCGCTCTTTTTCTTGGGAGAGTTTTACTTCACGCTCTATTTCTTTAAGCCTTGTAATATTTCTTGTGTACGTAGCCACAACGGTTTCATTATTATATTTTAAGCGAACGGCATCCACTTCCAAGCAAACAGGGTTTCCGTTTAGCTTCTGCTCCCAAAATTCAAAACTGCCGCTGCCGCTTTCGTAAATTTTCGCTAAATGCCGGTTCCATTCGTCCCAAGCATTGCTTTCATACATTTGCAGTTGTTGCCTGCTTGCATATTCTTCTTTGGTTGAAAGGCCGTAGTAATCAAGGGTTGTTTGGTTGCAATACAATCCCTTGTAATTTTTATCCCAATACTCAACCATAAGGGGGGTTGCGTCGAATAAAAGCCGTACACGCTCGTCGGCTTCTTCGTTACGCAATTTTAGCTCGAGTTCCTGCTCCCTTTGCATTGCAGCTTTAACCATGCTTAAATCATGGGTGTATGCCACAATCATAGGCTTCCCATGTCTCTCAAAACGCACTAAAGTAATTTCCGTGGGGATTGGCTTGCCGTCCAATGTGCAATGAACCCACTCGAAGCGGGCATATCCTTCGTCATAAACCTTGCCCATATAAACGGGAATCATCTCACCTGAGGCTGTTCCGCAAGGCTGAAATTCCGGCGAAAGCTTTAAAAATTGCGCGATATATTCTTCTTTATCGGCAACCTCATGTAATTTAATTGCATATTCACTTGTAGACATCAAATTCATTGCATCGTCCCACAAATTTATTACAAAAGGGGCAGAATCAAAAATCATTTGTGTTAATTCGTGGGCATCAAGAATAGCCTTTGTAACTTCTTGGGCTTCAAGTTCTTGCCTTGTATGTTTTATATTATTAAGCATCACGCCGATGGATTGTGATAATTCGCCAATTTCGTCTGCGCGCTCTGCCCCGTAAACCATAGAATTTTCCGAGTCAACATCGTCAATGTTTGAAACACTGTCTGATAATTTCGCAAGGGGTGTTAATACATAGTAACGCATAACCACTGTGCTTATAACCATAAATACCGCAAGCACAGCCACAAGAGGCACAATAAAAGGAAACATTGTGCCGATATTAAAAAGCACATTGCTGTTAAAAACAGTTACCAACATCCAGTCAGAATTTGCAATGGGCGCGACGGCGGCGTAATCAAAAGTGCCGTCGCGCAAAGGGATAACCTCCGGCACAGAATCATCAGAAAAAAACCGTTCGTTTCTGCCGACAAAATCATCTATGAAGTTACTAAGCCCCAAATCAACACTGCTTATATGAATTAATTCGTCATCCAAGTAGGTGAAGTGTTCGAGGGCAGTGCTTCCGATATGGATAAACCCGCTGCTGTCTATAACATATCCCCGTATGTAGTTTTCATCATGTTGGCTAAAAATATTATCAAGCAAATCGTCTATTCTCAGCGGAGTGCATATGACGCCTACAGCCCGCCCTTCATGGATAACCTCGTAATTTATCCATATGCTCCACCTGTGGGCAATCTTATCAACATCTATGTTAAACAGGAATTGTTTGTTTGAATCAATTAAATCAAAAAACCATGCATCCACAGGTTCGCCAACCGTCATCCGTCCGTATGAAGTAAAGTCTTCAATTGTTGTACTTGTATCAATGGCATACTCATTCAAAGAATCAAGAATACCAAAATAAAGCTCCATGCTTTCAAACGAGCCGAGGGAAGCTGACATGTAATTGAATGCAAGTTGCCTTTTTTCATCATTATATTCGTCTGCAAACCATTCGCGAACTATCTCTGAGTTTGCCAAGCTACGCAGAAGTGCCAAGTCGCCGGCAGTATTGTTCAAAAAACTCTTGACTGATTCCAGTGAGTGTATGTGGGCAAATCGCATGGACGCCGTTCTTGCAACGCCGGACATTGTTACGGCAGATATAACAACAATTACTGCCAGCGACAAAGCCATGATTAGCAGATTTATAGCAGTTACACGTTTCGAGATTTTACTTTTTAATAAATTACTCTTTATCATTTCGGGTAAATCCCTCTCTACTATGAAACAAACTCAAAACCTCGTTCTTCCAATTCCAAAAGATAAATTGCCCGCAACACTATAAAACCACTTTCGTTAATTTCCAAAGTGCCTGTTACTTCAACCCATGCGTTGTCCTCAAAGGATTCATTGCCGTTAAGCAAAACTTCAAAGCCAAGGGATTCCGAGGGAGTACAGCACGCGGGCACATGACGCACAACGGCGTAAAATGTCTCGTCTGCCCAAGTTTCCCGCACAAAAAGCCCTTCGTATTGGATGATTTGCCCTTCGTAAACCCGACGGTTTAAAAATATTTCCATCATCTCATTTATAAAAAATCTTTCGCTTATTACAACATCGGGCTGAACGGAAAGTGGTGGGCGCGCAGGCGACTCATCGGCTTCTGCGCAGGCGGCAAAAATAAAAAACACACATGAAAGCAAAAAAAATTTATTCTTCATACTATACCTCGTTTCTTTAAAAACCCCGCCGCGCAAAACAGAATAAACACGGCAAGGTTTACACCAACAACGCTTGCGCCCGGCGGCAAATCAAGCCCGAAGGAAAAAAGCATCCCGATAAAAAAGCAACCCACTCCAATCACCGCCGCGGCAATAACAACCGACAAAAATCGCTTGCAAATGCGCATCGCGCTTAAAGCGGGAAAAAGCGTAAGCGAAGCAATAAGAAGCGCGCCCATCATCCTCATGCCCAAAACGACCGTGACTGCGGTTAAAATCGCAAGCAAGCTTTTATAAATTTCGACTTTTACGCCGGTAGCCTTGGCAAAGTTCTCGTCATATGTTATGGCAAACAGCTGCTTGTAAAAAACAACAAACAGCCCGATAACCACAACACTCAGCGCGATTGATAAATACATATCCACTCGTCTCATTGCAAAGATGCTTCCGAACATTATATTGCAAATATGAAGCGTAAGCCCCGTGGTAAGGCTTACCACAATCACGCCTATTGCAAGCCCGCTTGTTGAAATAAGCGCGACCGCACTGTCGCCGTTTATCTTGTTGCTTTCGTTTAGGCGCAACAGCAAAAATGCCGTGCCTATAACCACCGGCATGGAAATTGCAAGGGGTGCCAGGTCTGCGGGTAAAGCAAGGTCAATAACCCCGGCTATTGCCATTGCCGCAAAACCAACATGCGAAAGCCCGGTTCCAATCATTGCATATCGTTTCAGAATTAAATTTACACCCAAAAGCGCGGCGCATAACGAAACCAATAACCCCACAACAATTGCCCGCACCATAAAAGTAAGGGAAAACATATCGGCAATCATGTCGAATAACGCCATCTGCGGCCCACCTCCGTTCGCAAATATTCATCCGTCGGGCCGAAGAAGATTTGTTTGTTTTGCAAATGCAAGATATGGCTTGCGTATTCCGTCGCGGCTTGGATATCATGCGAAATCATTATAATTGTAATGCCCTCTTCGGATAGAGTTTTTATTGCGGCGTAAAGTTCGCTTGTAACAAGGGGGTCTAAGCCGGCGGCAGGCTCGTCAAGCAGGAGGGCATTTTTTGTGGAGCATAACGCCCGCGCCAAAAGGACACGCTGCTGTTGCCCCCCGGAAAGCTCGCGAAAACTTTTATTTTTTAGTGGTAAAATGTTCATTTTTTCCATGTTTTCAAAAGCGGCCTGTTTGTCTTGCTTGGAATAAAATGGCAAAATGCCCCGGCTCGTTAATCGCCCGGAAAGCACGACCTCATATACACTTGCGGGGAAATTTTTTTGTGCGGAATTTTGCTGGGGAAGATAACCTATGCCCGCAGGCCCGCCGGCAGGCGAAATTTCGCCGGACTTGGGTTTGAGAAGCCCTAAAATCCCCTTCATTAACGTGGATTTGCCCGAGCCGTTTTCGCCCACTATACAAAGATAGTCGCCTTTTTTTACATCAAAATTAAGCCCGCTTACAACCTCTCGCCCGTCGTAGACAAAAGCGATGTTTCGGCAGGTTAACAAAAGCATTAATTCAGCCCTTCCCGCAGGCTTATGGCGTTGCGCCGCATCAAATCAATGTAAGTTACCCCTGCGTTAAAATCTGCGTGGCTTACATTGTGCGCCGAATGCAATTCTAAAAGCCGCGCCCCCGTTGCTTCTGCAATTACATTGGCAATCAGCAAGTTGGAAAATTCTATATGAAACACGAAAGGTATATTTTCGTCGTTAACTTTGTTGATTAAAAATGCGATGGTTGCCGGGCTTGCTTGCGTTTCTGCAGAACATCCGGTAAAGGCCGCATATGCAGTAAGACCGTAGGTGTCTGCAAAATATCGGAACGGGAAGCGGTCACCGAAAATTATCGTTGTGCGCACGGCATCTGCCGTAATTTGCGTAAACTCTGCGTCAATTTCTTGCAGCAGTGAGATAAACTCTGCCGCGTTTGCACGGAAATATTCCGCGTTCGCCGGGTCTGCCTCCGCTAAAACTTCGGTAAGCCCCTGCACAATTAGGATTGCGTTCCGCGGGCATGTCCAAACATGCTCGTCATAATGGGGTTCGTGGTGATGATGTTCGTGGTGATGCCCATGGTCGTGGTGATGATGTTCGTGGTCGTGATGCCCGTGTTCGTGGTGATGATGTTCGTGGTCGTGATGATGCCCATGCCCGTGATGTTCATGCCCGTGATGGTGATGCTCATCGTGATGATGTTCATGGTCAGCCATTACTGCGTCCACAAGGTCAAGCAAGGCAACGGTTATCAAGTCTTCGCGTTCAAGGGATTCTATTATTCGTTCCACCCAATCATCGCTGTGGCCGCCGATATAAATAAGCAAATCGGCATTGTTGATTGCAACCATATCCCGTGGTGTAGGTTCAAAACCATGGCTTTCCGCGCCCGGCGAAATAAGCATACTAAGCTCTACCCTGTCGCCCGCGATTTGCCTTACAAAATCAAACTGCGGGAAAATTGTCGCAATTACATTCAAAGGCTCATCTGCGCCCGTCGCGCCGGTTTCGTCCCCGCCTGTGCCGCAACCGACTGCCAAAACAAGCAAAAATAACGCCATCACTTTTAATTTTTTCACTCTTGTAACATCCCTTCACTGCCAAGGTTTCTTTGCCAAAGCCGATTAAATATAACATCGTGGTCGGGGCTTTGGCAACTAATGCACCGGCATTCGCATGAGTGACCGTTTATGTGATGGTGATTATGAAGCGTTGTGTCAACAAAAAGCATTAAAACAACGCCAAAAAATACGCCAATCGCAGAAAAATATGAAACAACAGGTTCGGAACGCTTTGGAATAAGCTCGTGAACCGCAACCCAAATCATCGCGCCGCCGGCGAAGCCCATTGCGTAAGGCAGTACCACATTGATGTTTACGGCAACAACAAAGCCCGCAACGCCCGATAAAAACGCCAAAAACCCCGATGCCTGCCCAAAAAGAAAGCTGCGAGTTTTTGTCATGCCCTGCTCTCGAAATGCCGCGGAAACAGCCGTACCTTCGGGGAGTTTATGCAGGCCGACGGCAAGAAAAACCGGCAAAATCGCCCAAATTTCGCCAATATCAAAACCCCGCCCAAGTGCGCCAAGCAAAACCCCCAGCGCAAGCCCCTCCGGCACGCTATGCGCGGAAAGCGCGCCAAGAAGCATCACGCCCTGCTTATATTTAAATCGCCCGGATGCCGCAGTACTTCGGCGGTTTATGTACATATCAAGAATTAACGCGCCAAAAAAACCAATCGCAAATGCCAAAGGCACAACAACCCATGCAGGCAGAGGTGAAGCTTCTTCTGCCAAGTGAATCGCAGGATGAAGCAACTCGACAAAACTAACCATAAGAATAACGCCGGCGGCAAAACCCGGGATTAACCGCATAAACAAGCCGCCCTTTTTAACAAATGTAATCAACGCCGCCCCAAGTACCCCCGCAAACCAAGTGCCGCCTGCCAGTACCAGCAGAATTAAAAAAATTTCATTCATTATTTTGCTCCCCAAGCGTCCAGCATAACTGGAATTATTTTCCTACTTTAGCAAAAGATTGTCATTTTGGCAACCGGTTTTCTTTACCTTCTATCCTTATCTTGGCAACCGGTTTTCTTTACCTTCTTTATCAAGGTCGCTGATGAAAACAAGAATTTGTGCCACAGCCTGATAAAGCTCGGGGGGGATAAACTCGCCAAGGTCCAGGCGGGTTAAATCATCGGCAAGTGCGGCATCTTTATGTATTTCAATGTCCGAATTTTGTGCGTTTTCCAAAATTTTTTCCGCAATAACCCCTGCCCCCTTTGCCAAAATTGTAGGGGCAATTTCATCGGGGTCGTATTTTATTGCAATTGCTTTTTGGCGAGGATTTTTTTTTGCTTTGTCGTGGCCGGCATTTTCATATTTATTCTTCACATTTTTCGCCAAGCCTTCGGCACTAATGGGTTCATGATATTTATTTTTCACATTTACACCCTCATGTCAAATGTTTTTCCATTGCCTTGTTTTACTATTTCAAGAACAATTCTGCCGTTAAAGTCATTTTCCTTTACGAAAAAAAGACAGTCTTCACCGATTCGCGCCGAGGGCAGAATTGTTGTGCGTGCGGTATAAAGCTGCCCGTCATCAAAACGGATTGTAACCTCGCCCGGGCAGATATCCTTGATTATAGCCCGAAAAATATCGCCGGGCTGCAATTCGTAAAACCGCCGCAAACCGATTACTTTAAAATCGCTTTGCTTCATATTATAAACCCTTTGCAAAAACTTTTTCTGTGTACGGGGGAAAGTCCGTATTCGCGCAATGCCGCCATATGCGCTTTTGTGCCATATCCTTTATTCTTGTCCCAGCCGAAATGCGGGTATTCTTTGTGGAGTTCCTTCATTATATTATCCCTTTCGACCTTGGCTAAAATACTTGCCGCCGCTATTAAATGGCTGGCAGAATCTCCCTTGGGTACGCAGATAACTTTGCACGCGCAAGGCGGCCTTGTTATACCGTCTGCCAAAACCACTGCCGGCGTGATTTTTAAAGCCTCTACAGCGGCGGCCATTGCCTGCATTGCGGCTTGCAAAATATTTATTCGGTCAATTTCCGCCGGCTCGGCGATTCCGAAAGCGTAGGAAATTGCGGCTTCTTTGATTTCATCCGCCAATTTTTCGCGTCGTTTTTCCGTAACCTTTTTTGAATCATTTACCCCGTTTATAATCAGCCCCGGCGGCAATATTAATGCACATGTCATAACGGGCCCGGCAAGCGGCCCGCGCCCTACTTCGTCCACACCTGCAACGGGGGACATTCCTTCGGCAAACAAAGTGTCTTCTATAATGCTTGGCGCGGTTTTCATTTTCGACATGCCTTCGGCACAAATGGATTCATGAAATTTATTTTCATGGGTTCCCCGCCCCTTCTATAGCATCGCAGATGCTTGAGTCGCCTTATCGCCGTGCGCAAGCACCTTTCAAAAAATAAGCAATCAATCCCATGCCGATTAGTGCGGCGAAAGCAATTTTAAATACCGGGGAAATTGGCAGTGGGGTAAAAAATCCTTCGATAAAAGCAGCCGCCGCAAGCATTATAATTATGGCGGGAATAAGTTTTACGGCTTTTTTTGCGTGAATGACAAGGGAATGCCTGCGCGAATATTCGCCCGGAAGCAGAAAGCCCTTGCCAAGCATAAGCCCGCCGCCACCCGCAAGAAAAATTGCAGAAAGCTCCGGCACACCATGGGGGAGAATCAGCGAATAAGCAACCAACAAATCAGCATTTTCGGCGTGAAAAAAGCCAAAAAGCCCGCCAACAACAAGTCCGTTGTATACCAAAATTATAATCGAGCCAATCCCGCCAAAAACCCCCAAAGCGAAAGTATTGAACGCCACGGCGGTATTGTTTGTGATAAAAAACGCGCTCATCAGCGAGCCGTCCCAAGTAATGCCCCCATCGCCTAAATCGGGGGTTTCTCCATAAGCGAAGCCCATACCCTCCGGCATAATCTCGGAAAGACGCGAAGTATCACCCGAAACATAAAATGCCGCGAAAAAAACCCCGAATACAAAAAAAGCTATCGCCAAAACATGATAACGATAGGTTTCGCGCACGGTACGCGGCAAAATTTCGGCAAAAAAATTTTTTACTTCGCCAAAGCTTGACACATCGCGTACATAAAAAAAATTGTGGCTTATGCCAACAAGTCGGTTCAAATAAGGCACAACTTCGCCGTGGGGAAAGTGCGTTTTTGCGTAGGCAAGATGATGGCTTGCAAGCCGAAAAAGCCGCGCAAATTCGCGTACATCTTCGGTTGCAAGCCCGGTTATTCCACTGTGATTAAAAGTCTCTAGGGCTTTCCAAGAATTCTGATTTTTTGCGACAAATGCAGTTTCCTTCATTGTTAATTACAGGCGATTACAACGCCAATTGGTCAACGGAAATGTTAATCAGCTCGCTGTACCAAAGCATGGCTTCTTTGTAGGCGTAGTGTATGTGGTCGATGGAAATATTGCGCACAAGCGCGACGCGAGATATTTCTTTCCAGTGGCCCATTTCATACTGCTGCACGAAGAATAAAACGCTGTAATATTCGCCGGTTTGGTTAACAAGCGCGCTGTAGATTTGCGGCGGAACAAAAACCATTTTGAAAGCTTCTTCAATGGGAATGTCTAAAACAACGTCAAGCACAGAGAAAAGACCCATAAGGAAGAGATTTTCCTGCGCAATAGCCATTTCAAAATGGCGTGCAAGGTTTTCGCAAAACTTTGCGCGAATCAGCGAAAGCCGCGTAATTTCAGAGGGGCTGTCCACACAAAGGGCGTTTGAAACCGCCGTGGAAACCCATTTTTTAATTTCTTTTTGCCCAAGCATTGCGGCGGCTTGGTTTAGGTTTTTAACCTCGGAGCGCGCCTTGGAAGCGGTGTTTACAAGCTTCATAAATTGAATGGCAAGCGCGGTGTCTTGCCGCACAGTGCGTGTAAATGTTTGGAAATCAAAATCGTCTTGCGAAACGATGTTTAAAAGTTGGATATAGTTTGTTTTCAGCGGCGAAAGTGCATTTTGCTTGGCGTTGGATGGGATATGCACCTTGTAAAACGCGCCGTCAAACAGTTTAATTCTGGAATCGCGGTGGCGTACTATTTGGTCGAAAACGGGTTTTTCGCTTATATCTGACGCAACAATGGTAACTTTAGGAAATGCGCGGTTAACCAAGCCCGAATACTCAACCAATTTAGTAGCGGGAACTTTTAAAAATATATAGCTTAAAACATCACGAATAGATTCAAGCTCTTCCATTTTGCCCTTAAAAAACGCCGCAAACTTGTACCCAAGCGAGTGGAAGTGATTGCATCTTTCAAGCACAAGGGCGTCGATAACAACCCTGTCGTCTAGCAGGAAAACGATTTTTTCGGGTGATTCTTTTATATCGCGGTTAAGCTCGGTAATGAGCTGAATTTGCGTGACGGGAACAAAAACGGGCTTGCTTTGCGTAAGCGCGTCCAGTCCGATTTCGTTCATAAAGTCAATGAAAGGAGAGTCCATCGCACGGTCAAGCGGGTTGGACTTGGTGGATTCCAATATAGCGTTGCCGTACTGCGCCGCCATAAAATACCCTTCAACTTTCATTTGGTCGGTAAACAGGGGCTTTGGCACTATTAATAAATTCATGGACACCCTTCTTTCCATCGTTGTTTCCTGTGAATACTCATACTATATCAAATGTTGCAAAGGTGTTCAAGGTTTTTTGGAAAAATGAAAAAAAATGTCTTGACAAACTGAATTCGCATTCATATAATTGAATCATCATTCAGAAATGTGAACATTAATTCAAAGGTGGTGATGCGATTGCCAAAGGAAACTTTTTTCCGTTTGCGTGACGAGAAGCAGGAAAGTATTTTGCGCTCTGCCATACACGAGTTTAACGAATTTGGTTATGAACGCGCAAAAATTTCCGACATTGCAAAAAATGCGCATGTTGCAACGGGAAGCATTTATCAGTATTTTGCGGACAAAAATGAATTGTTTATGTATTGCGCGCAGTGGGCTTTTGACATTTTCATGCAAAAACTTGACACGCGGCTTGATATTAAAAACATGGACATTTTTGAATATTTCCGCGAAAACCTTACGAAGGTTGAGGTGTTGAAAGAAGAGCGCGAACTTGTGAAATTTATGCAAGTACTTTCGCAGCAGCCACACATGATGAAGCTTTCGATGAAGGAAATGTATGATAAAAGCGACATTTTCATACAAGCACTGATTCAGAATAGCAAGCAAAAAGACTTTATACGTAAGGATATAAACGACGAGCTTTTGCGCGACTACTTTGTTGCAGTAACAGAGCGTTTTAAGCTTAGGTGGATGGAAAATAAAACGGATTTTTTGGACGGCGATTTACAATCGGGGCAAATTTCCGAGGAAGTAAACCAAATGATGGAACTGCTAATCAATGGAATGGGAGGCGACAAAAATGGCATTAAATGTAGAAATTAACAATGTGACAAAAAAATTCGGAAAATTTACGGCGTTGAAGGGGGTAAACCTTCAAATTAAAGAGGGCGAAGTTTTTGCCTACATCGGGCCCAATGGCGCGGGCAAATCCACAACCATTCGTATTTTGCTGGGCATTTTGCAGGCGACGGCAGGCACCGCGAAGGTTTTTGGCAAGGATGCATGGAACGATGCTGTTGAAATCCATAAAAAAATTGCCTACGTACCGGGCGATGTTAACCTGTGGCCAAACCTGACAGGCGGCGAGGTTATAGACCTTTTCGTAAACCTTCGCGGCAGCCACGATAAAAAATTGAGGGAAAAACTTGTGCGCGATTTTAACCTTGACACCACGAAAAAATGCCGCACTTATTCCAAGGGAAACCGCCAGAAAGTCGCGTTGGTTGCGGCGTTTGCAAGCGAGGTTGATTTGTATATTCTCGATGAGCCGACAAGCGGACTTGACCCGCTTATGGAGCAGGTTTTTCAAGAGTGCGTGCTGGAGCAGAAAAACCGCGGCAAGGGTGTGTTTCTTTCGTCGCACATCATGAGCGAAGTCGAGCGGCTTTGTGACCGCGTGGGTATTATCCGCGAGGGCGAGGTTGTGCAGGTTGGCACCCTTGATGAGTTGCGACATCTTACACGCTATGTAATCACTGTTTCTACGGAAAAAACAATTGAAGGGCTTGAAAATTTACCCGGGGTTTTTGATGTTTCGCGCATGAACGAGAGTATTCGCTTCCATGTGGATACGCGCAAGATGGGCGAAATAATCAGCCATATATCCGGCTATGGCATCAAAAAACTTGAAAGCACCCCGCCGTCGCTTGAGGAACTTTTTATGCAACACTATAAAAAGGAAGAGGGGGCATAACAATGTCAAACACTCTTGTTCTTACAAAATTTATTTTGCGGCGCGAAAAATATATCGCGCTTGCATGGGTCGCGCTTCTCGCGCTGGTGATTGTCGGGGTTGTGCCGGTGCTTGAACATGCATTTTTTACAGGCGGCTCGGAAGAAATTGCAGAAATGCTGAGTATGCCCGCGCTTGTTTTTATGGTAGGGCCCAATTTTGCCGTAGAATCAGGGAATTTCGGCGCGCTGTACACAACTTTTATGATGCTTTTTACCGCGCTTACAGTGGGGATAATGAACATTTTTCTTGTGGTGCGCTACACCCGCGCCGACGAAGAACGCGGCAGATATGAAGTTTTGCGCAGTTTACCCCTTGGACGGCTTGCCAATTTGAATTCCACCATGATTACCGCCGTGATTGTTAATGCAGTTTTGGCTGTGGTGATTGGGCTTGGGATGTTTGCCGCAGGCGATGAAAGCATGTACTTTCAAGGCTCGATGCTTTGGGGTGCTTCTTTAGCTGCAACAGGCCTGGTTTTTGCCGCCGTTGCCGCACTTTTCAGTCAACTTTCGGCAAGCTCTCGCGGGGCTGTTTCGTATTCCTTCATTATATTAGCTGCAATGTACGTGCTTCGCGCACCGGGCGACATGAACATGTGCGTTGTTTGCACCTGTGATTACCCCGCCGGCGTAACAGCTATGGAAATTTTATCGCTGATAAGCCCTCTTGGTTTGGTTTTGCGCACTCAGGCATATGTACAAAATAATTGGTGGCCCATTTGGATTATGCTTGCAACCACCGCAGCAATAACCGCAATTGCATTCAAAATAAACGCAATGCGCGATATCGACCAAGGCTTAATCCCGGCGCGTGCGGGGCGTTCGCATGGTTCATTCCTTATGAAAACAACCTTTGGGTTATCCTTCAAGCTTTTGCGCACAAGCTTAATATGTTGGATTATCGGCATGTTTTTGCTTACCGCATCCTATGGCGCGGTTTTGGGCGGGCTTGACGATTTTATCGCCCAAAGTGAAATGTACCAACAGTTGATGCTGGGGCCTGTGGGCGTGGACATTGACGCGCTTCAAGAGCTTGAACCCGAAGCCCGTGCCGCCGAAATGCATTCTGTGGTTAACGCAATGGGCTTCACCATTCCCGAGTTGTTTGTGGGCATGATTACAAATATCATGGGGATTTTTGTGACAGTGCCCGTAATTCTTTTCGCGCTTAAAGTCAAAGCCGAAGAAAAGGATATTCGCGCAGAGTCCATTCTTGCCACCAAGGTTTGCAGAAACAAATATTTGGCAGGGTTTGTCTGTTTAGCATTCGCTTCGGCGGTTATTATTCAGCTTGCGCAGGCAATAGGAATGCACTCTGCCGCCGCCGCTATGCTGGATAACCCCGCCGACCTCTCATTAGGTTTCCTTGTGCGCGCTAACCTTGCTTATGTTCCCGCGCTTTGGACTATGATTGGCTTCACCGTTTTCCTTATAGGTTTTATGCCAAATGTTGTTGGTGCAGTTTGGGGATTCTTCGGCTATTCATTTCTTATGATGTTCTTTGGCAGGCTTGGCGCATTCCCGGATTGGTTGGCGTGGCTTTCACCCTTCCATCATACACCCGTGCTTCCTTTGCCCCCGGGTGAGTCAATAAGCATCGTCACACTTTCTCTTTTAACCGCAATCGCCGCCGCTTTAACCATTTGCGGGTTTGTCTTTTACAATAAAAGGGATATAAACGCCATTACGCATTAAGCTCGCAAATTAAATTTTCATAAAGTTACAAAAAAAGCTTGCTTTTTATTTCATTCAATGGTACGCTTGTCCACGTACAAAATGAAGCAGTCAAGCAGTGGCTGGGGTCGATGTGTTCATGCCTTGCCGCTTCTGCACTCTGCATCTGTAAAAAAGGGGATATTTGGTGCTTTTTAGGCATACGTTAGTTTAGATATGCCGGTTGGGAGACACCAAATGGAGCATGAAGTAACAGTACCGGAATACACATTGGATTCCAAAGGGAAGAAGGAGGGGAAGATGAGCGTGTTAGCCGATATCAAGGTTAATAATGATTTTCTGTTAGCAGCCATAAGGAACGATAGAAATGTTACAGACGAGGAATTTAACGAGCTTATGAAATTCAGCAATGATGACTCAATGCTTACAGATGTTATGGCTCGTATTCCCTTGGTTGGCAACTGACAACAGGTTAGCGTTTCTTTTTATGAACTAAAATTGATTTTGGGGCGCGTTCAGCGAGTTTCTTTAGGGCGTGCTGCCACTACGGAAATGGTACGAATTTGAGGAAATTTTTCGCTAATCGAGGAAGTTTTGACGCGACTTGCCGGAGGCAAGCAAGGAAAAACTGACGAAGAGTGGCGGAAAATTGACCAACAAGCGTACCGTTGGAGTAGTGGCAACACGCCCTCAGAGGAACATTGAATGCGCCCTGTTAATTATAAAGCTAGGGGGATATGAATGCTATACAGCGAATATGAGGAATTCAGGGATAAATTTATCGAACCCCATGTTAAATTAATCAGATATTCACTACCTGCGATTATTTTTGAAACAGAACGTTACGGCATGATTTTTGATAAATTCAACAAGCGTCAAGAAATCTTTTCAGACAGGATGAAACATCCAACCAGCCCTTTGTTGGACAGGCATAAAATTGCGGCGTGCATTTGCGTAGCAATTTGTGATGCCCGTCCGTTTG
>JGI24703J35330_11748444_pt1 | contig 16386 bp, 23 predicted proteins | sample TergutNt197P1_FD_35330 | JGI IMG/M metagenome (IMG submission 35330) | reverse complement strand
ACAGGCATGCGAAAAGCTGAAGGCGGCAGACGAGTTGGCAGCATTAAAGGGTGTTTTTCTTTCGGAAACGGGGAAGTAAACAAATTTAACCCAATTTTATACTGGTCTGATGCAGACAAGGCGGTCTATAAGGAATGGCGTAATATTCGTTACTCAGATTGCTACGAAATTTATGGACTGAAGCGTACTGGCTGTGTTGGATGCCCATTCAACAGCAGAGCGGAGCAGGAACTCAAAAAGGCAGAGCCGTATGAGCCATTGCTTGTAAAGGCGGCTCGAAATATTTTTGCAAAATCCTACGAATACAAACGGCAATATATAGAATTCAAAAATGGGAAGAAGGGTTGATATGTGCGAGGACAGATTGGTTTTTAGAGCATGGAACGGCGGTAAAATGGTTTATTTTGGCGAGGGAAGCATAACGTGTGCAACCAAAGACGAGGACACTATGCACTACGGTATGTTTTTCCCACTGCTGTCTGAAAAATTCAGCATGACAAATTTTGATGTCATGCAGTGTACTGGTCAATCGGATTACAACAGCAGGATTTCATACGAGGGGGATATTGCCGCATTAAGATACACTGATGGTGTAGAGACCGTTGTGCAAATTTGTTGGAATGTAAGGGATTGCGGGTTTTATTTAAAAGCACTCTATGGGATAAATTCTAGCGGAGAGCGTGAGAAAATGCTTGTTGATATTCCAAATATGGGCAACTTTGGCGAATATGTAATCATCGGCAACATATATGAAAATCCAGAACTATTGGAAGAAAGGGTGGAATAAATGCCTAAAAAGCGAAATTGCAGAAGAAGCGAAATTGAGCGAGAAATCCACGAAAAAGCGGTATCGCTCCGCAAGTTAACCGACCATCAGCTTATAGAGCGATTGGAACAGCGGTTCTCAGCAGGCTTTGAAGCCGGAAAGCGTGAAGCTATGCCCCCAGAAGAAAAACCCCGGCATTTAACCGAGCAGCTTCTTTTGGCACTAGCGGAGGACGTTAAAGGTGTCGGTCCGGCTCTGCTTTCTAAAATGAAGCCCGTTATTCAGAAAGTTGTAGGCGAGGAAGTGGCCAATGAGTAATGATTCTGTGCAAAAGGTTTGTGGTAATTGCAAATTTGACAAACATGACAGCCAAGATTTCTACTGCGCCAACGAAGGTAGCGAACATTTCACTGATTACATCAAATATGGTGATTCGTGTGAGCATTGGGAGGGTAAAGACCCATGAACAAAACAGACATAGAGTGGTGTGACCGCACATGGAATCCAGTTACGGGTTGTTTGCATGGTTGCGAATACTGTTATGCGAGAGGTATTGCACGGCGGTTTGACGGAAAAACACAGCCGTCCATTGATTACTGCGATACCTTCGGTGATGAGCCGCTTTACGAACTTTATGAAAAAGTATACCGCACTACAAAAAAGGGAAAAACGGCTGTTGACATCTTCCCGTGGGGATTTTCGCCTACATTTCATGGCTACCGCTTAGATGCGCCACAAAAAATAAAAAACCCTCAGAATGTTTTTGTCGGAAGCGATGCGGATGTATTTGGGGAATGGGTTTCGGAAGAATGGCTGAAACAAGTATTCGCCGCTTGCGAAGCTGCACCTTGGCATAGGTATTTGTTCTTAACCAAGAACCCCATTAAATTGCCGTTGTCCTCGTACCTTTTTAATGGCATTTTTGATAAACACAAGCCAAATTACTGGTTTGGGATGTCAGTCACCAATCAAAAATCCCTGCAAAATGCTTTAGATTTTAAGCATTTTATAAACATAAACGGCAGCACATTCTTGAGCATAGAGCCATTGCACGAGCCGATTGACCTTACCCGGATTGACTTGGGCGATGTAATTTGCAACTTGGCAAAAGGAGTCTCATCCTCACTTTTCCACGGCCAAAGAATGCCGAAGCCTAAGTGGGTAATTATCGGTGCAGAAACCGGGAGTAAAAATTGTATTGTGCCGAAGCGTGAATGGATTGAGCGCATCGTGAATGATTGTAAAACTTCCGAAATAGCTGTTTTTATGAAAGATAGTCTTACGGATATATGGGGAGAGCCACTTCTGCGAGAGTTCCCATGGGAGGTATAGATATGGCTGAGATAAAACGAAATTGCAACACATGTATGCATGGACTTTTTGCCAAGTGTGATGCACTAAAAGGTAACGAGGACTACCAAAAAATAAAAGATACCTTTGCCGATGGGTGGGTTAAAAAGCGCGAATTTAAGGAGTCATTTATTTGTGACCTGTACGAATGTCTCTACATTGAGTACCCGCTAACAATAGCCGGAATTGAATACGACACAAAGCTAGGTGGATATAAAAATAAAGATGTCGGCAAGTTCGCACAGATACGCCCATGCGGTGAAGAATACGAGGGCAAAACATTTTTAGGTTTATTTTTGGGTGATTTGCCAATTGACATTCATATTTCACACAGCAAGAAAACGGACATATTAAACGCCGGATTTGAAACAAACCCTGCAATATTCGTATTCGATATAGGAAAAATAATCTACGGTGTTGAAAGTTGGTGGAGCATCATAGAAAACGAAAGCGATTTAAAAGGGATTTCCGACATTGACATTGAAAATGTGTGGTATGTAAAAGCATTAAAATCTTTAGCAGGGGACGTGTAAACACCCTACGGTACACAATTAAGGAGATGGAGGCAGAAATTCCATGACGGCAAGAATAATTTGTGATTGCGGGATGAATGTTCAACTTGTGCTTACTCCCCTGCAAGCTGCGCTGGTGGTCGTGGGCATTATCGCCGCCGCTGTGTTTGCCGGGTGTTGCATTTATGAAGTTTTCAATAAAAAGAAAAATAGAGAGGGTAATAAAGATGGCAAAAATAGTGTTTTGCATTGAAGCCAAGGGGTTTGCTGAGGATGAAAATGGAAACCCCGATTTTGGAAGCATTAAAGTGACAATTGGCGAATTTAAACCCGGCATGGAAATACCTTATGCCGAATTGATAAAAGATAAAGACCCTATTGCGCTTCTACATGGCATTTTGCCATCGAAGGTTTGGGATAAACTTACCGAGGTTAGGTTTATCACACCGCAAGAGCATGAGCGCGAGTACGGCGAAGATGAGGAGACATGAATATGTTGCTTGAATGCAATGAAGAGTGTGTCCATCTCGACAAAGTAAAGAGCATTTGCAAAGAATGGTTTCGCCACAAACTCGAATTTACGGTCAAAAAGCTGCCCGATGGCACAAATCAAAAGACATTCATACAGTGCGAAGAATGCCGCGCAATTGATGATGATGAATTGTTTGCAGAAATTATGCGGAGGGAGAGTTTGGTATGCAAAATATGACTGCAAAGGACGTAATAGATGTACTTCAAATTATTAAACGTAAAGAACTAAAAAGCAGCATCAAAATTAACAAACTTTGCACGAATCCTTCTGAAAGTATAGGGGCAAAAGCAATTGACGAAGCCATCAGATGCATTGAGGCTCTGGGAGTAGAAACCAAGCGTACTAAGGCATTAGAAGCAGCAATAAAACACGAATCACTTAACACTGCATCTGACTATTTCGCCGCTTGCGGCTCATGTGTTAATAACGGACCATGTTATGAAAATTTTGCGGCTTGCTTACATGCTACGCTGAAAGACTGTGAGAGGTTTTCGAGGTGGGAATTCGATTATGCGCGATTTGCTGACGGAGGTGGGAAATGTGACAAGGCGTGAAACAACCAGATTTTTATCGGAACTCTTGAGAAATAAGCTGCAAGGTAAGTATTTTGCATCAGAGGTAACATTCAATTGGGGACGGCAAGGCGAATTTCGTTTAGATTTTATGGCATTTGCTCCAAGAAACCAAACCGTTGCAGGAATTGAGGCAGGAACGGTTACGGCATATGAAATAAAGTCTTGCATAGAGGATTACCGAAGCCCCAACGGACACAATTTACACTTCGATAAAAATTACTATGTAATGCCTATGGCTGCGCGAAATGTAATGATTCGTGAAAAGCCTTACCAGATAGGTATTTATGTGCCGCACAGAATTGATGTTAGCTTGATGGACGAGTGGGAAAATCCTACTGATTTTTCAGAGTTGGAATATGGCAGTATGCGTTTTAGCGAATGGACACTCTCTTGCAAGGACAAAGCGTACCTTAAAGACCGAGATATTCCAATTGCAACTTGTTTATTTAACATGATGAGAAGCGGCTAATAAATGGAGGGATTAAAGATATGAAACCGATTGATAGACCGGGTATTAGACGTTGGTTAGCTGAAAGGGTAGAGTCGTTGCTTGTTTGGCTTCGGAAGCCGGAGTTTCCCGAAGCAGTATTTGTTATGTATGTGCCGGTTAGCGAAATAAGAAAAGCTGTGAAGAAACATGAAAACGAAAACAGAACAAATGAAAACAACAAGGCAAAATAAAAAGCCCCTCCCTCCGAAAACAGAAGTAAGCGGCTCGTTATATAACGCCTCAACACCGTTATTATAGCGAATCGGTTGCCAAAAAGCAAATTTCTGGAGGGGAAGCGTATGTCAAAAAAAGTTCACAAAATAGATGATGCAATGATGGACATGATTGTCGGTGAGGTCATGGAAAGGCTTCGCAAAGAAGAATCAGTAGCAAACAAAGCGCGGCACGGTAAAATAAAGGCTAATACTAAGCGTTTATTAAGGAACTACCGCGCATTAAAAGACCACTGCGAGAGGTCTGTTTATAATGCAGATACTATTGATGAAGGTGACGGTTACACCTTTGCAGATATCATTGACCTTATAAACGGCGGCGGCGGTTCGAGTTTCAAAATTGAAAGCATACGCCAAAGCACGGTGAGAACACGGATTATCATTGACCATATCGACACCATGATAAATTTGTACAAGGTGTATTGCGACACTTCCCCAAAGGAAGAAGATACTCGGCGGTATAGGGTTATATATTGGCTGTACATTTCGGAAGAGCCTCGCACCCATGCCGAAATTGCAGAGGATGAATATGTTGCAAAAAGCACAATTTACAATGATGCCGAAGTAGCCATTGAACGGCTGACCGCGCTAATATTCGGCATTGATGGGCTTAACCGTACCGCAAACTGACCATCGGAAAAAGACAGGAATGACATTGTAAAGTAAATGTGGTAAACTTGTAGCGTGAAAAATTAGCGATTTAACCGCTGTACTCGCGCCGACAAGGAAGCGAGTATTTTTATTTCAAATTATCCCCCCGGAAACGGCGCAGACCCTACCACTGCGCCGCTTTTTATTTTTAAGGAGCAGCTTATGAATGGTAGGGAAAAAAGCACCGAGCGCATGGAGAGAGTTACCGTCAGCAAACTAATCCCTTATGCAAGAAATGCCCGGACACACAGCGATGAGCAGATTCTGCAATTGCGCTCAAGTCTACGGGAGTTTGGCTTCATTAACCCCGTCCTCGTTGACCATGACTACAATATTATTGCAGGGCATGGGCGAGTAATGGCCGCGAAAGCCGAAGGTATGGCAGAAGTTCCTTGTGTCTTTGTCGAGCATTTAACCGAAACCCAAAAGAAAGCCTACATTTTAGCTGACAACAAACTGGCGTTAAATGCCGGTTGGGATGAGACAATGTTGGCATTGGAAATTGAGGAATTACAATCCCTTGATTTTAATGTTGACCTTACAGGCTTTAACATGGAAGAAATCGAAAAATTATTCGCTGACAGCGGTGGCGGTGGAGATTCTGCTGAAGCCCAAGAAGATGACTTCGATACTGAAAGCGCAGCCGCTGAAATCGAAAACCCTGTGTCGCAACGTGGAGATGTTTGGTTACTTGGCAATCATCAGCTTATGTGCGGTGACAGCACTTCTGCCGCTGATGTAAAAACACTCATGGACGGCAAAAAAGCCAGATGCGTATTTACAGACCCTCCGTGGAACGTGGATTATGGCTCTGATGCCAAACACCCAAGTTGGAAGTCACGGCAAATAATGAACGACAAGATGAGTACCGAGAATTTCGGTGCTTTTTTATTTAGTGCGTTCGAGTGCATGGCAGGGGTATCAGAACCCGGTTGTATGACCTATGTTGTAATGTCTGCCCAAGAATGGGGCAACATTATGAACGCCATGCGTGAGGCAGGGTATCACTGGTCAAGCACGATAATATGGGCAAAAGACTCTCTGGTGCTTTCAAGGAAAGATTATCACACTCAATATGAGCCGTTATGGTACGGTTGGCTTGATAGCGGGAAGCGGCTATATCCGCTAAAAGACCGCAAGCAGTCCGACCTCTGGCAAATCCCTCGCCCAAAAGTGTCACCCGAACATCCAACAATGAAACCCGTGACGTTGGTGGCAAAGGCATTACAGAATAGTTCCAACAAGGGCGATATTGTTCTGGATTTGTTTGGTGGAAGCGGTACGACAATAATCGCTGCCGAACAGACCGAGCGATTATCACGGCTAATGGAACTCGACCCCAAATATTGTGACGTTATTGTGCAACGGTATCATAAACTTACCGACAGCACCGATAATATATATTTACTGCGGAACGGAGTGAAAACTCCGTACTTCGATGTGTAGCCTTACCCTCGGCTCTCTCTTTGATGGCTCTGGCGGTTTTCCGCTTGCAGGGTTGTTACATGGGATTACGCCGATATGGTCATCAGAAATAGAGCCGTTTCCCATTCGAGTCACCACAAAGCGGATTCCGCAGATGAATCACGTTGGTGACATAAACGAAATAAGCGGTGCAACTATTCCCCCGGTTGACATAATAACGGGCGGCTTCCCTTGTCAGAATCTTTCAATGGCAGGCAAGCGTGACGGTCTACACGGTGAACGCTCCGGGCTTTTCTTTCAAATGGTGCGTGTTATCCGTGAAATGAGGGAAGCCACAAATCGCAAATACCCTCGGTTTGTAGTTGTAGAAAACGTGCCGGGCATGTATTCCAGTAACCAAGGCAGAGATTTTAGAGAGGTGCTGAGTGAACTTGTCAAAATCAAAGACGAAACCATATCTGTCCCTATGCCTCAAAAAAAGTGGCTTGGCGCAGGTGAAATCGTGGGAGACGGTTTTTCCCTTGCATGGCGAACCCTCTGTGCGAGTATGTGGGGAGTCCCCCAACGCCGCCGCCGTTGTTTCCTTGTCCTCGATTTTGATGGCGAACGTGCCGGAGAGATACAATTTAACGAGTCGCGCCTGCTTGGGAATCCTCCGCAGGTCATCAGCCAACGGCAAAGAACTGCCGGCGATACTTCGGATTCCCTTGGAAGCCCAAGCGATAAGCGGACGGCAGTAGCCGTTGAAAGTCATCCAAACGACAGTCGTATAAAATTAAATGAAAACGGCACAGTCCAAACTCTTACGAAACGCATGGGAACAGGCGGCGGTAATGTGCCGTTGGTGCTGAAAGAAGAAAACGCGCAAGCGCATTTGTTTGGCATATGCTCACAGGGCAGTAATTCTATGAAATCCGATAACCCGAACAGCGGTATATATGAAATGGAAATCAGTCGCACGCTCGACACAGGGGCTTGTTCCGGCAACGGCGGCCAAGTGGTTGTGTGCATGGAAGGGAACGCAACACGCCCCTCACACCGTGGTAGCGGAATTAATGAAAATATTTGCTTCACCCTTAACACCGTAGAAAGGCACACGGTTATGGTTGAAAAAGACCCTGCCTATGCCATGACCGCAGGCAGTTTCACAAGGGTTCTGCAAGAACAATCGCCTACATTGTGCGCTCGTGATTTCAAAGACCCTCCACTTGTAGGTCAAAGCCGATATATTGTACGGCGATTAACTCCGCAGGAATGCGCTATGTTACAGGGCTTCCCCTTTGACTGGTGTGTCGGTCTGGGAACAAAAGACCCAACCGAAGAAGATATTGCTTTCTGGACGGAGGTATTTGAAACCCATCGGAAAGCCATGGGAAAATCCAAGAAGCCGAAAAGCCGGAAGCAAATTATAAAATGGCTAAAAAATCCGCACACGGACGGGGCAGAATATCGCCTCTGGGGTAATGGTGTGGCTCTGCCATGTGTAGCCTTTGTCCTTGGTGGTATTGCACACGAAGTTATGCAGAATCCCCCTTGATTTTGGTAGATTTACAACCACTTTAACGCTTGCTTTCACAGCCAAGCTGAGTGATTAATGTGTCAACCAAACGGGCAGCAAGCCCCAAAAATCGAGGAGGTCATCATATGACTATAAGATATGAACTAACCGGCGCAAAGCGCAAAGCATTAGTAGAAGCAATCAGCCAAGAACTTAATACCCCTTCCAAATACCTCGGCGCACCACACTTTGCCTACCAAGTAGGCGATTACATCATTGACAGAGACGGCACTCTCACCGGGGATGACAATTGGGAACTGGTGGCCAACCTGCAAGGCTTGCACAGCTTAGTCCCGACCAGTGCGGAGTATTCTGCGCCAACTGCCGAAGAAGCCCCAGAAGCTACCGATAACCTAACCTTTGAAGAAGAACTCGGCGCAGGAAGGCAACGGCGCGATTACCCCGGTGAAGATGGTATGCTTGCGAGTGACTGCCAAGAGCCACAATGCTTAACCATAGAAATGCCCTTAGACGGCTTCGACCCTGCGAAACTGGATAACCTTTGCAAATTAGTAACTGCCAAGGAATCACTCATAAAGGCGGCTCTCGGAACAGATGAAATACCCATCCAAGTGAACGGAACAATAAAGTTTCCTTGGTTTAAGGAAGAAGAACTCATGTATTGCGAAACCGTCAATGCATACTCCGCATTTATAAGTCTTTTGTGTGAAAACGCAAAAGCCAAAAAGCGCATCACGGCAAAAGAGAAGCCCATAGACGGCTCACCTAAATATGCCATGCGGTGCTTCTTGCTTTCCATTGGCATGATTGGAGCGCAATATAAGGCAGCACGGAAAATTCTTCTCTCAAAATTGGAAGGCAACAGCAGCTGGAAGAACGGCGCACCAATCAAAGAGCAAGAAGCTACGGCAGAAGAAACCACCCATGCCGAGGCAATATAAAACCATTCTGCATGAGTCGGTCAATATAAAGACCAGCTTGTGCTTGTTACACATAAAAATGTGCATCATAGCCGAAATGATTGTGTAGTATACGCCCCACAATTAACTTGCTATTAATGCCCTCCTGAGTGATTAATGTATACAGCGGAAACGCAAACAAAACCCCAAGGAGGAAAAGAAAATGACAACAGCAACCATGAAAAAGGTAACGGTAGACAACCACAACGAGGAATTGGTGACCTTCGCACAAACCATTGACTTCACACAGCTTTTTGAACACACAAAGGAGTTTACGAAAATTGACTGCACTTTCCACCAACCGGAAATAACAACCATTCGCGGCAACGTACACATAGGCTTTATGTCAACCGATATAGCAAACCAGACTGGAGCATTTGCGCCAATACTTGAACGATGCTGCTTGGCAAGTTTCAGCAATAGAGTTTTCAAAGACGAAAAAACAAATGAACTTGGTTACTGGGTGCAAGTTAGCATTCAATACGAACATAAAGGTGGCGGCTCTAACGGCATGGAAATAACAACAGCACGGTATACCAAAAACGGCGGCTGGGCTTTCAGAAACGCCGGGCAATATTAGGAGGAGGCAACCAGATGAACGAAAAAGCATTGCAAGCATTTATGGTAAACATAGAAGAAATAAGTGACAGGCTAGTAGAACTTAAAGCCTTTACAGATAACCACATGGAAACAAACCCCGATGATATAAACTGGGGAGATGTTGGAAGCGCAGGCTATATGCTTGAAAAGCTAACCGAATTAACTGATTGGGCTTACAAGCGAGGCGAGTACGCCGAATAAAACGATATTAAGTCGAGGACAAAGCCCAAAGGGGCTATGCCTCGTATTATAGATTAACTAGACCCCTGTTGTGGTCTTTTTTTATGTTCCTTTAGTAAACGGGGTGAGGTGATGCCACGACCACGCAGTCCGAATCGGGATAAGGCATTAGAGATATTTCTTAAACACAAAGGCAATATTGAAAACCGCCGCATTGCAGAACAGCTTGACGAGGATGAGCGGCTTATTGCTGTATGGAAATCCCGTGATGGTTGGCTTAAAAAAAACAATGATGTACATCAAACGAATGACGTGCATCAAACATCAAATGAAAGTTGTACAACAAAATCTCGGAAAAATAAACCTTCATCTAATACTGCAAAAATATCCGCTTCAAAAAATACGGAAAACACCGAGGGCGGCACTCCCGACAAAACAAACTTAATTAAACGTGTTGGTGCGCCGCTCGGCAATAAAAACGCCGTTGGAAATAAAGGCGGTCTTGGTGCGCCACTTGGAAATGCTCACGCTGTTACAACAAATGAATATAGGAACTTGTTTTTTAAAGGCGCGAATCTGGATGTTGACGATGCAAAACGAGCCGTTCTCGAAGCCCCGTACAACCAATATACCCGGCTACTTCTTCTAATAGATACCCTAACATATAGGGAAATGCTTATATTAGAAGAAATGCGTTCATTAAAAGAACATCCAAGCGGCATGGTTATTGAAAGTGTCACTAAAACTAAAGGCTCTACCGACAATAACTACACCAACCGAAACAAGTCCAAAGAATCGTGGGAAGGCAACAGTTCCACGGAGGTAGTGGATATGGCTATTCATGTAGCGCGTTCGGAGGCGGAGCGCAGGGATAGGCTCGGTGAGGCTCTTCTTAGAAACCAAGGCAGAATGCTTAGGGCATTAGAAGTATTGCACAAAATGGAAATGGATATGGAACGTGTCGAAATCGAACGCGCAAAACTCCAACTCCAACGTCAGCGCATAAGCGGACAGATAGACCTTGACGTGGTGCTTGATGGTGATGACTTTGGGCTTGACCTTGACGAGTAGTGTGCGGTGCTGTCTGCCGTGTGGGGCATATATATAAGGCTGTCCTCGGCTTGCCGCCGCGCCACGGTTCCTTCCGGGGAAATTTGTCCCCTGCGGGTGCGCGAGGCGCGGGGGTTTTTTAGTTTTCAAAAATTTTTTACCATTTTAGTTTTCTGGGGGAGGTTTTGGCCGTGGGCAAACAAGGCATGATTTATACTCGCAAAATAATAGCCCAAGTGCTAGGCGTTTCCGAAATGCGGGTAAAGCAGTTAACCGATGACGGCGTTATTGAAGAATTTTCTCCGAGGCATTACAAGTTACTTCCTGCCGTGCAGGGTTATATCGGTTATTTGCAGTCGTTGACTTCCGATGATGACCAGTCCTCAGATTATAACCAAGAAAAAGCACGGCTCACTCGTATCAAGCGTGAAGATGCCGAGTTGGATTTGCAGGTTAAGCGGAATGAGTTACACCATGCGCACATCGTGGAATTTATTGTGACAAATTATATTTTGGCGTTCAAAGCCAAAATGGAAACGCTCCCGTTCAAAATTCTGCCGCAACTCATGGCAATCCCGGACGGCAACGATAAATCCGAGAGCATCCTCGAAGTGTTAAAAAAATCAACAGCCGATGCATTAAAAGAACTGGCAGCATATAACCCAGAAGATTTTAGCGAGGGTAAATATAACGCTGGCTTGGATGAGCCGGTTGAAAGTGAGGGCGAATGATGGCGCAGCGGTCACATATCGAACCTCACACAAGCGAACTTTTCAAAAGAATATTTCGCCGCCTGCAACCTATTGATGATATGACTCTGGCTGAGTGGGCGGATAAATATAGACGGCTTCCTGCCGAAAGCAGTGCCGAACCCGGACGCTGGCAGACTTCAAGGACACCATATCTGAAAAGGATTATGGAGTGCCTTACGGACGAGAAGGTTCGTGAAGTGGTAATGATGTCATGTGTGCAAGTTGGAAAGTCCGAATTTTTGTTAAACGCAATGGGATATTACTCTCACAAAAGACCAACGTCCGTTTTGATGGTGCAGCCTACTGTAAAAACCGGAGAACAATTTTCCAAAGAGCGTATAGCACCCACCATCAGAGACACACCTATTCTTCGCTCCATCTTTAGCCCAGAAAAAAGCCGCAGTGCTGCAAGCACAATTATGCAGAAAATGTACCCCGGTGGATATTTGGCTATTGTCGGTGCGAACTCTCCCTCGGCTCTTGCTTCTCGCCCGGTGGAAGTTGTTCTCGCAGATGAAGTTGACCGCTGGCCGGAAAGTGCAAAAACAGAAGGTGACCCGTTAACTATTGTTGAAAAGCGCACATCAACATATCCGTATACAAAAAAATTGCTAAAGGTTTCCTCCCCAACCATAGACGGCATCAGCCGCATTCAACATGAGTACGAATTAGGCTCAAAGGAAAAGTGGAAACTTCCATGCCCTGCCTGCGGTGAATTTCAAGAATTGATGTGGGCGAATATTGTCTTTGGCAAAGACGAGGACGGGGAGTTTGATGAAAAGCAAGAAGTTCTATGTGTGTGTGAATCATGCGGAGAACTCAATAACGAATTTGCGTGGAAAGCAGGCGAAGGTGAATGGTTTGCAGAAAATGAAAACGAATCTGTAAAAAGTTTTCGTCTCAATGCTCTTGTTAGCCCTTGGATGTCATGGCTTGCCATCGTCAAAGAGTTTTGGAAGTCCAAAGGCGATAGCGAAATGATGAAGGTGTGGACAAATACAGTTCTTGGGCAAGTGTGGCTTGTTGACGGAGATTCCATTGACCCGGACGCATTATATAACCGCCGCATCGAATACAATGCTCTTGTGCCGGAGGGTGCTTTGGTATTGACTGCCGGAGTGGACGTTCAAGATGACCGCTTTGAAATGGAAGTTGTTGGCTGGGGTGAAAATAAAGAAAGTTGGGGCATTGAATACAAAACCATTTATGGCGATACATCGGAGTCCGACACTTGGGAAAAACTCGACCAGCATTTACGCAAGGCATACAAATGTGAGGACGGCTCCGTTATACCGCTCTCCACTGTGTGCATAGATAGTGGCGGTCACCGCACTACCGAAACATACCGCTTCTGCAAGCCTCGTGAAATTCGGGGGATGTGGGCAATCAAAGGTAAGGGCGGCGCAGGTATGAATATTGTGCATACCTATTCCAAAACAAAAAAAGTGCAGAACCATTTATTCACAATCGCTGTAGATGCTGCAAAGGCAAGGCTTTTTTCACGCCTTGCCGAAAAGGATGCAAAGAAAGCAGGATATTGTCATTTTCCAGTAGAAGATGATTATGACCGTGGCTATGATGAAAAATATTTCGAAGGTTTAACTTCCGAAGTTAAGATTGTAAAACTCGTTAGGGGCAGGCCGAAAACAGAATGGAAATTGAAGCCCGGTACTCGAAACGAGCCGCTAGACTGCCGTGTTTACAATATTGCCGCCATTGAAATCCTTAACCCTAACTTTGAAGAAGTCAAAAAACGTAAGACCGCTGGCACGGCAAAACCAAAAAGGCGGCGCGGAACTGTAAGTAAAGGGGTTGAAATTTAATGGCTGGTAATCAACAGGCATTAGCTGATGCAAGGGAAATACTCAAAGGTTGGATGGCGGCTGAACAAGCTGTTATGACCGGGCAAGAGTACCGCATTGGTTCACGCAATTTAAGACGCGCTGACCTGCGCCAAATTGGGGAGCGCATAAAGTATTGGCAAGATGAAATTGCAAGGCTTGAAGGTGTGCCACGAATCCGTGTGCAGCAAGTAATTCCAAGAAGTATGTAGGGGTGATTTTTTTATGGCAAAAAACAAAGAAACTGCATTGCAAGGAAAGCGTTCTGTGCGAGAGCCTCCCAGCGTTCTTGACAGGGCAATCGCTCGGATTGCGCCAGTCACAGCACTCAAGCGAGAACAGGCTCGTCAAAAGTTGGAATTCTTAAACTCTGGTTATTCCCATCATGGCGCAGATACTCGCAAAAAATCTATGAAGGATTGGGACAGCGAGAGCAGTTCACCTTCCGAGGACATAAACGATAATTTAACATTGCTTCGTGAGCGTTCCCGTGACCTTTATATGGGCGGGGCAAATATCGCAACCGGGGCATTAAAAACCACACGGACAAATGCCATCGGCTCCGGGCTTGTTTTGAAACCATCCATAGATGGAAAATACCTCAAGCTATCAGATGAAGAAGTCGAGGCATGGGAACAAAATGTTGTTCGTGAATTTGAATATTTCGCCAATCATGTAAACTGTGACAGATTCCGACTTAATAATTTTTACGAACTTCAGCAATTGGCGTTTATGAGCAAACTCATGTCTGGAGATGTTTTTGTCCTTCTTCCTTTTAAAGCGAGGCATGGTTTTATTTACGACCTACGCATACAGCTAGTGGAGGGTGACCGGATTAAAACTCCACCCGACAAAGAGGGCGATGCAAACATTAGCCAAGGCGTGGAAACAATCGGTGGCGAAATTTCAGCTTACTACATTTCAAACGTATTTCCGGGAACAGAGAGTGACGAAGGTACATTTCAGCGTGTACCTGCCTTTGGCAATGCAACTGGGCGGCGCAATGTTCTTCACCTCATGGAAAGCGAACGGCCAGACCAAACCAGAGGGCTTCCGATTCTTGCCCCTGTGATAGAAAGCCTGCGCCAACTCGGAAAATATACAAATGCAGAATTGACGGCCGCTGTAGTAAGCGGTCTTTTTACTGTTTTTGTAACTTCGGAATTTCCCCAAAGCGGACTTGGTGAAAGTATGCCTCGTGAAGAGCAGATAGACCCGGACAACGAATTCACATATGAACTCGGCTACGGTGCTGTGGTAACTACTGCGCCGGGGGAGAAGATTGAAACAGCTACGCCGGGCAGACCAAATGTGGCATTTGATGGGTTTGTAAATGCCATCATTCGCCAAGTCGGAGCAGCGTTAGAAATTCCGTATGAGTTGCTTATTAAACATTTCAGCGCGTCCTACAGCGCAAGCCGAGCGGCGTTATTGGAAGCATGGAAGATGTTCCGTATGCGCCGTAAGTGGTTTGCAAACGATTTCTGCCAGCCTATTTATGAAGAGTGGCTTGCTGAAGCTGTAGCACTTGGACGTATATATGCCCCCGGTTTTTTTGATGACCCTATCATTCGTGCGGCATACAGCAAGGCAGAGTGGCACGGTCCCTCGCAAGGGCAGATTGACCCCCTACGAGAAGCGACTGCAGCCGAAAGGCGTATCGGCTCCGGCATAAGTACACGAGAACGAGAAGCCGCTGAAATGACCGGCACAGATTTTAACTTTAACCATAGGCAACGTGTGAAGGAGGAGACCATGCGACAAGAATTGCGGGAATTAGAATCTGCGGAAGGGGGCAGAAGGTAATGGATATCACAGCGGCAGTTTATGATTTCGTTTCTGTGTCCCTGCATACACAGGCTCTGGTCAATATCATTCTAATTAGTGCGATAACATGGCTCGTTTTTGGGATTATTAATCTTATTTTATCAGCCATAAAACTTGCGCTGGAGTTGTTCGATTACATCAGAGCAAGACGGAAAATTTCAAGAGGTTACGGGGCGCGGCGGTTGGCTGCGATAGCCGCGCTCGATGACGGAGGTGAGGACGATAAAAAAGCCAATCAGTAACACGCCGTTTTGGGAATTTAAGAACAGCACTGAGGGCGATACTGGTGAAGCAACATTGTTTATTTATGGGGATATTGTGACCTATGATTTGGGGAACTGGAACTTCCCCGATGATGTTGTTCCCAATAAATTTAAGGATGAACTTAACGACCTGGGCGATGTAAACACAATCAACGTGCGGATAAATAGCGGAGGTGGCAGCGTATTTGGCGCATATGCCATTATGAATTTGCTGAAAGCGCACAAAGCCCAGATTGTTGTTCACATTGATGGTATAGCTGCAAGCGCGGCAACACTCATCGCAATGGCTGGTGATAAAATTATTGCAGCTTTAGGTTCGGTGTTTATGGTGCATCTGCCGTCAACATGGGCATGGGGAAACTCAAACGAAATCCAGAAAACGATAGATGCGCTCAAAACCATTACAACTTCAATGGTGGATGTCTACCACAAAAAAACTAAAATCCCCAAAGCGGATTTGATGCAGATGGTAGAAGCAGATACTTGGCTTACTGGAACGGAAGCCCACGAAAAAGGCTTTGTTGACGAGGTCGAGGATATGGAAGTCGAGGCTTACATCAGTGATGATAAAGCAACGGCTTTTTTTAATGGCTTAAACATTGACCTAGAAAATATCCGTAATAAAGAGCGTTTTATTGCAATGTTACCGTCCAAGTCGAAGGCAGCACCCATAAGTCCACCAACCAACCAAGAACCCCTAAATATTCAAAATCAGAAGGAGGAATTTGAAATGACACTTGCAGAATTGCAAGCAAAGCATCCCAATTTATATGCCGAGGCTGTAAATGTGGGAACGGCACAAGCCACAGGCGCATCAGCAGACGCAATTGCACAGGCCAGAAGTGAAGGGCACACCGAGGG
>JGI24703J35330_11748445_pt1 | contig 16395 bp, 16 predicted proteins | sample TergutNt197P1_FD_35330 | JGI IMG/M metagenome (IMG submission 35330) | reverse complement strand
ATACGTGTAGCAGTAGCACCACCTATTTATAAACAACTTTTACGGTGGCTAGACTAAAAGATTTTATTGCTACTCAGCGGTTTTCGGATGTCTATACGTATATCACATTTTCAGAAAAAATGTCTCTCAATTGGGTGTATATCTCCTTTTAAAATGTTCATTACTAATAGCAATTAGAGAATACATCGCTGACTTGAGAATTTAATCGATATGGCGATGCGTTTTCACGACATTTCAAAACAAAAAGAGCTATTTTTTAGGCGAAAATGATATACATTTCTAACATCAATTGCTATAATGGTTACAGTCAAAAATCCCTTACTAGCTCTTAAAACTGGAGGTGTTCATGAATGCGTGTGTATATTTTACTTACTCAAACCACATCGGTTTTAACAAGAATGATCAAACTCTGTACAAAAAAACCTTATAACCACGCGTCTCTCGCTTTTGATGAACGCCTAGAATATACCTACAGCTTTGGTCGTGTTAATCCTGACGACCCATTGATTGGTGGGTTCTCTCACGAACGTTTAGATGCTGGCGTTTTTAAAGATGCCACTTGTCAATTATTAAGTTTGCATGTAACACCGTCCCAGTATTCAGCCATGCGTAATCGTGTCGCCAAAATGGAAGCTGACCAATTAAAGTACAAGTTTAACTTTATCGGACTTTTCGGGACAAAGTTTAACTTTGACTTGAAACGAGAGCATGCCTATTTCTGCTCTCAGTTTGTTTCAACGGTGTTGCAAGAAGTTGGGATTTTTCCTGAAGACTTCCCCGTCCACCTTGTAACACCGTGTGACCTCACCAATCATCTTGATTTAAAGGTTGAATATCAAGGGCCTTTAGCAGATTACTTAGAGAATGCAGGTTTTCAATCCTTGCCAAATGAGCGAACACCTGTCATGTTACGTCGAAGATTGTTTTATATGCCATTTCGAGCACTCTTTGTTCCTTTCCGAGTAGTACGTGTTGGAAAATCTACCATTAAAACCGGTGGTCGTTATTTAAATTCATCCCGGAAATACATTTCAGAAAGAATCTTTCAAGCAGAGAAATCTAGTTGATTACAGCGTCAAAAAAGGGTATAATGTTAAGATATTAAAAGGTCTATTATTGATAGACTTTTTTTATTCTACTAAAGAGGTGAAAATTTATGAAAACCGTCATTAGACAACTGTTCCGAAATAAAGAAAAATACATCGATCAAGAAGTAACTATCAATGGTTGGATCCGGAATAATCGCGCCCAAAAATCATTCGGATTTTTAATGCTAAATGACGGCTCGTTTTTTGAAACACTGCAAGTTGTTTACTCAGAAGAAAACCTGGCTAACTTTAAAGAAGTTCAGAAGTTTAGTGTTGGTGCTGCTGTCGCGGTAACAGGGAAGCTTATTCTAACTGGAAAAGATGCCCAACCAATTGAAATTCAAGCAACATCTGCCGAGATCCTTGGCGATTGTCCGGAGAACTATCCAATTCAACCAAAACGTCATACCCGAGAGTTTCTACGCGATGTAGCTCACCTTCGTCCAAGAACGAATTTGTTCTCAGCCGTTTTCCGAGTGCGCTCTTTAATCGCCCATGCCATCCACTGCTTCTTCCAAGAGCAAAACTTCGTTTACGTTCACACCCCAATCATTACAGGATCAGATGCTGAAGGGGCTGGTGAAATGCTAGCTGTTACTAACTTCGATTTAAACAACGTTCCAAAAACAGATGAAGGTGACGTCGACTACAAGAAAGACTTCTTTGGTAAGTCGACTAATCTAACGGTTTCTGGTCAATTAAATGCAGAAGCTTACGCCATGGCATTCCAAGACATTTACACCTTTGGCCCGACCTTTAGAGCTGAAAATTCAAACACAACTCGCCACGCAGCAGAATTTTGGATGGTTGAACCGGAGATTGCTTTTGCTGATTTAGAAGGTAACATGGATTTAGCTGCAAGCATGATTAAGTACATCATTAACTACGTCTTAGAGCATGCTCCTGAAGAAATGACCTTCTTTGATAAGTTTGTGGACAAGGGACTACTTGACCGTCTAAAATTAGTAGCTAACTCTGATTTCCAGCGGGTTGATTATGGCGAAGCCATCGATATCTTACTTGACTCAATCGCAAAAGGTAAGAAATTTGAAAATCACGTAGAGTGGGGAATCGATTTAGCAACTGAGCACGAGCGCTACTTAACGGATGAACACTTTGAAGCGCCGATCTTCGTTACTAACTACCCAAAGGATATCAAAGCGTTCTACATGCGCATGAACGAAGATGGAAAAACCGTTGCTGCTATGGACATGTTAGTCCCTGGTATTGGTGAGCTGATCGGTGGTTCTCAACGTGAAGAACGTTTAGATGTTTTAATCACTCGCATGGATGAAATGGGTGTACCGAAAGACGATTTAGAATGGTACTTAGATTTACGTCGCTTCGGTGGCGTAGAGCATGCCGGTTTCGGTTTGGGCTTCGAGCGCATGGTTATGTATGTAACTGGCGTTGAAAACATCCGCGATGTCATACCGTTTCCGAGGACACCAAACAATGCTAAATTCTAAAATTAGTTTAAGTATTCGTATTGTCCAAGACAATGAAAAGTCAGAAACCACCTACTTAGCCGATGGGAAATTTGCTGTTAAAGATGGCATATTCAATCTTTCTTTTGATGAAGAAAATGTCGAAGATAATGGCATAACAAAATGCCGATTTGAAATAAGTGACGATACACTTCTTATGAAGCGAAATGGTCCCGTTGTCGTTGAACAGACGCATGCCACAGGTAAAAGAACACCGGGTGTCATCAAAACACCTTTCGGTCGTATGGACACAGAAATTGAAACCACTCATTTCACGTTTACTGAAAAATCTCCCTCTGAATACCAACTGCATCTATCCTATGACCTCTACATTGGGATGGAACGTGCTGGTGTTTACAATTTAGATCTAAACGTTCAATTAAATAACGAATAAGGAGGTATTAGCATGATTCAAACCATAAAGAACAACCTCAAAAATGAAATTAAACAAGCTTTGATCAAGGCTGGTTATAAACTAGAACCTAACTTTTCTCCAATCCTTGAAAACACAAAAGATTCTGCCCATGGTGACTTTGCTACCAATGTTGCTATGCAGTTAGCGAAAATGGCAAAAAAAAATCCACGCTTAGTGGCTGAAGATGTGATCAACCATCTAGATTTAGAGGTTGCTAACATTGAAAAGGCCGATATCGCTGGGCCAGGTTTCATTAACTTCTTTATTGATAAAGGAGCTTTGACCCAGGTTATTAACACCATTACTTCCGAGGGCAGCGAATATGGAACCTCAACTGCTGGAAACGGTCTAAAGTATAACGTGGAATTCGTATCTGCCAATCCAACAGGTGACCTACACTTAGGCCATGCTCGTGGTGCAGCCATTGGCGATTCTGTTTGTCGAATTTTAGACGCCGCTGGATACGTAGCGACCCGTGAGTATTACGTCAACGATGCCGGAAACCAAATTAACAACTTAGTTCTCTCCGTTTACGCCCGCTACATGGAAGCATTAGGTGAAACCATTGAATTCCCAGAAGACGGTTATCACGGTCCAGACATTCAAGGCTTTGGACAAAAGTTAGTCGAAAATCATGGTGACTATTTCAAAAATAAATTTAATGAGCATTACGCTGAGCTACGTGAGCTTTCACTAGCATTCGAACTTGAAAAAATCCAAAAAGATTTATCAGATTTCAGAGTTGAGTTCGACCTATTTGTAAGTGAGCAATCTTTGTACGATAATAAGTTTGTTGATGAAGCACTCGCTCTATTAGAAGCGGCTGGCTATATTTACGAACAAGATGGTGCCAAATGGCTTCGTTCGACAGACTTCGGTGACGACAAAGACCGCGTCCTTCAAAAGTCAGATGGATCCTTTACCTATTTAACCCCTGACATTGCTAACCACATTGAGAAAGTGAAGCGTGGCTTTGACAAACTAATCAATTTATGGGGAGCCGATCACCATGGTTACATTGCTCGTATGCAAGCAGGGCTACAATCTCTTGGCCATGCTCCAGATTTATTGGAAGTTGACATCATTCAAATGGTTCGTCTCCTTAAAGATGGTCAAGAGTTTAAAATGTCAAAGCGAACAGGCAAGGCCGTCACCATGCGTGAACTAGTAGAAGATGTTGGACTTGATGCCGTACGCTACTTCTTTGCTAGCCGTAGTGCTGAATCCCCAATGGACTTCGATCTGGATTTAGCGACTAAACAGTCCAATGAAAATCCAGTTTACTATGTGCAATACGCGCACGCACGTGCTTGTACCCTACTATCACGTGGAAAAGAGCAAGGCTTCGAGCCAGCAAAGCTGGATGTTTACACCCACCTTACTCACGAGAAAGAACTTGATGTGATCAAACGTATGGGTGAGCTTGCTGCTATCGTTGCAGATGCTGCCAAAAAACGCAAACCCCATCTTGTTGTTAATTACTTACATGATTTGGTCACTTCTTTCCATAGCCTATACGGTGCTAAAAAATTCATCGATACTGAGGATGCCGAGGGAACGAAAGAACGCCTTGCATTAGTTGCTGCTTTACGAATCACCATCAACAACGCATTAAACCTAGTTGGGGTTAATGCACCAGAGAGTATGTAGAAAGGATGTTATCATATGCCTAAGAACCAAAATGTAGAGTTATCAATGCTAGAGGCAGTTGAAAAGCTCATTAAAAGAAAAGTTAAGCCACAGAAATTTTCTAAAATCGCTCAGGAAACCTTTGAGCTAATGGATGTTACCGATGATCTTGAAGTTCGCACAGCACAACTATATACTGACCTATCCTTATCAGGAAAATTCGTTGCCCTTGGTGATGATATGTGGGATTTAAAGTCTCGTCAAGCATTTGAAGTGGCTGATTACGATACGTATGACCTTGATTTTGAAGAAGTTGAAAATCCAACACCACTCCTTGGAGAGGACGTCCCAGCTGTTGCTGCAATCCTTGCTGGTGATTCTCCTGTAGATGATGAGGAGGAAGAGGAAGAAGCACCAGTTTCTGATGACTACAGCGATGAAAGTGACGCTGAATCAAAAAATGGCGCTAACGAAGATCACGCTGGCTTATCGATTTACAAAGAAGAAGAAATGGAATAATGAAAATCTGTCTCCCATGAGGCAGATTTTTTTATTGCCATGATACCCCTGACTTTGTTGGCATGATAGGTAGTTTCTCATGTTGCTTTTTCCCGCTACCTTGAACTCATCAAAATCCACCATTTTGATATCAATTTGCTGGGCTAAAGCCAGGAAATGGTTATTTTCTTTCAAATCTTGGCTCTCGAAGCGATAAATTCCTTTAATTTCCCTCTCTTTCTATCCTTATCAAGCATTTTAGAGCCAGGATTTAGGTGTTTTCAGCCAAATCTTGGCTATTTTGCTCTTATCCGACAGTATGAGAGCCAGGATTCACCCCAATTTCCTAACATCTTGGCTTTCCAGCTTAAGATTCTCACAAGTAGGTCTTTCTTCACCAGGTAGCCTCATTTTTTTGGCACTATTATTTTCTGTACCCTTCTATCGAAATAGAAAGGGCCATTAGGAATTCGTCAACCTAAATTCGTAATTTCGCCTAAAGAGCCTCTCATTATTTCATCACTTTCTTCACCCAGCTCAATGCCTTATCCGATGAGTCGTAACGCATTGATAAGTCAAATTTCGTCGTTTGCTTAACAATCGATTTCTGATGAGTAAAGGTCTCGAAACTATACTTCCCATGATAGCGCCCCATTCCACTATCCCCTACGCCACCAAATGGAAGCTGTGGATGAGTCAAATGAAATAGTGTGTCGTTAATACAGCCACCACCAAAGGAAACCTTTGATAGCACGTCTTTCTGAATCTTTTTGCTCTCTGTAAACAAATACAATGCCAATGGTTTCGGCTGTTCGATAATTTCCTCTAGCACGACATCTAGATTAAGGTACTCCACAATCGGTAAAATCGGGCCAAATATTTCCTCTTTCATCACTGGATTTCTCCACCACACATCGTGTATGATCGTCGGCTCAATCAGTAACTTCTCCGCGTCCACTCCACCACCGATTTCAATCTTATCCTTATCCGTTTCAAGAAATGCCGTCAGCCTTTCAAAATGAGCCTGGTTTACAATCCGCGTATAGTTTGGATTGTTTAGCGGCTCTTTACCATATAGCTTTTCGATTTCTTGCGCCAAAGCATCTAAAAACTCGCCTGCAACACTTTGATAAACGTACACATAATCAGGTGCCACACAGGTCTGACCTGCATTTAAAAACTTTCCAAATGCAACTCGTCTAGCAGCCAAGGCTACGTTGGCATCTCGATGAACGATGACTGGACTTTTACCACCTAGCTCTAAGGTAACCGGGGTCAATTTTTTAGCTGCTGCAACAGCCACACTTCGTCCGATCTCAGTACCGCCAGTAAAGAACACATAATCGAAGTTCACTTCCAACAACAGCTCACTAATTTCCTTACCCCCTTCTACAACGGCAACCAATTCCTCCGGGAAAAGTTCCCTTAGCATCTTTGCTAGTAACTTTGAGGTTTCGGGGGTCAGCTCAGAGGGTTTTAAAATCACTGTGTTTCCAGAAGCAATAGCTCCTACCAAAGGGATGATCGCTAGTTGAAAGGGATAATTCCATGGTGCAATGTTTAGCACAACGCCATAAGGTTCGTTAATGATCCAACTCTTAGTTCCAAACAGATAAATCGGTGCTTTCCTAACCTTCTTCGGTTTGTCCCACTTGGGCAGTTGCTTGATCGTTTGACTAATCTCTTTTAAGGTATAGCCAATTTCTGTCACGTAAGCATCGTATTCGGATTTATTTAAATCAGACTTCAACGCATCGTAGATTTGCTGCTCGTAAGCTAAAATCCCTTCGTATAACCTCCGCAAATGAGCCAATCGCACTTTGAGAGGACGTGTTTTCCCTCTATAGAAATATTCCCGTTGCTTAAAAGCCAAAGAATTTAATTCCCATACTCTCATGCTTACCCTCCTTTCACGCTATGCAAAATCCAAAACCCCTTTTTCCGTTCAATCATTTCCACGTTTCCAAAGACTTCTAACATTTTCTTCTCAGCACTTGCTGCACCATGTTGCTTTCCGATGACAATCGTCAACGTCCCCCCCTCTTCCAAATGATCAATGGACTCCTCCAAAATTTGATGAACCACCTTTTTTCCTGCCCTGATCGGTGGGTTACTAACAATATGAGAAAATTTCTGGTTAACCGCCTCATAGCAGTCGCTCTCGTAGACGACCACGTTTTCTACCTGATTCAAAGTAGCATTGCGTTTAGCTAGATCCATCGCCCGTAGATTGACGTCAATCATATGTACCTCAGATTCAAGTCGCCTAGAAGCTAACACAATCCCAACTGCACCGTAACCACAACCAACGTCTAATAAACTGCCTGTCAACCCCAGCGAATCAAAGGTTTCAATTAATAAACGACTTGCAAAATCCAGCTCACCTTTTGAAAAAACACCAATATCCGTAATGAATTTAAACTTCTGTCCTAATACCTCGACTTGAAACTCTTTCTCATCACTTTTTGCTTGCTCATTGTTAGTAAAATAATGTTCCACTGTCAATCACTCCTAGAACCTTAAAGTAAAAGCCTAGGCGATTGCCTAGGCTTTTATCATATCACGTTAATTACTTCAATTCAACAGATGCTCCAGCTTCTTCTAACTGAGCCTTTAAAGCCTCAGCTTCTTCAGTTGGAAGCCCTTCTTTGATTGGAGCTGGTGCTCCGTCAACTAATTCCTTAGCTTCTTTTAATCCTAATCCAGTAATTTCACGAACTACTTTGATTACTCCGATTTTCTTAGCTCCAGCAGAAGTTAAGACTACATCGAATGAAGATGGACCAGCATCAGCAGCGTCTCCGCCTCCAGCTACAGCCATAGGAGCAGCAGCAGTTACACCGAACTCTTCTTCGATTGCTTTTACTAAATCGTTTAATTCTAATACAGACATTTCTTTGATCGCTTCGATCATTTCAGCGCTAGTTAATTTAGCCATAATATATTTACCTCACTTTATTTTTTAGTTTAATTTTTTTTACTCTGCAGGTGTTTCTTCTTTTGTTTCTTCAACCACTTCTTCTGCGGTCGCTTCTTCTGTTGCAGGAGTTTCCTCTGCAGCTTCAACTACTTCCTCAGCAGGAGCCTCTTCTACCACAGGCGCTTCCTCAGCAGGAGCAGGTTCTAGTTCTACACCAGCTTCTTTCTGATCAGCAACTTGTGACAATGCGTAAGCCATGTTGCGCATTGGCGCTTGAAGAACAGAGAGTAACATTGATAATAATCCGTCGCGACTTGGTAATGTAGCAAGCTCCATTACTTGTTCATGGGTTGCAACTTCTCCTTCAATGAAACCAGCTTTTAATTCTAATGCGTCGTTTTCCTTAGCAAACGTATGAAGAATACGTGCAGGAGCAACCACATCATCGTTTGAATAAGCAACAGCTGTTGGGCCAACAAAGCTTTCAGCTAATCCTTCGTAACCAGCTTCAGTAACCGCACGACGAGAGATGTTGTTTTTCAATACTTTGAACTCAACACCTTCAGCACGAAGATTTTTTCTTAGCTCAGTTACCTGATCTACGTTTAATCCACGATAGTCAACTACTACTAAAGCAGCAGCGTCTTTGAATTTGGCAGCATAATCACTTACTAAATTTGTTTTTGATTCAATTATTGCTGTACTAGCCATTTTTACACCTCCATTTTATTTTAACATTCTTACTCACAAAAAAGCCTGATATCAACCGTCGACATCAGGGCACAATTTATCAAGCACCAAAAAGGTGTTTGTTTCATTTGTACCTCGGTAGGATTTATGGAATACCTACTGTCTTCGGCTTTTTATAAATTATAATAAACTTCGTATCTCTTCGTCAACTGCGTCACTCGATATCCTCACGTACCTAATGTACGCTGCGTCATCTTGCTCCTTGTTTCCTCGACCTACTCGTTTCTTAAAATTTAGTATATTTAGCTTTTAAGTTCGTAATAAGAATTACTTTTCTAAGGATTCACCAGCAACTTTAATCCCAGGTCCCATTGTCGAAGCAATAGAAACGTTGTGTACATACGTACCTTTAGCTGCCGATGGCTTAGCTTTTAGTAACACATCATAGATTGCTTTCAAGTTATCTGCTAACTTTTCATTATCAAATGATACTTTACCGATTGGGACGTGAACATTACCAGCTTTGTCAACGCGATATTCAACTTTACCAGCTTTAATCTCGTCAACTGCTTTTTTAACATCCATTGTTACCGTACCAGTTTTAGGGTTTGGCATTAAACCACGTGGCCCTAACACACGACCAAGTTTACCAACTTCAGCCATCATGTCTGGTGTTGCAACAACAACATCAAAATCCATCCATCCGCCAGTTACTTTCTCAATGTACTCAGCATCTCCAGCATAGTTTGCACCAGCTTCTAAAGCTTCTTTCGCTTTTTCACCTTTAGCAAAAACTAGAACCGTACGATCTTTACCAGTACCGTGAGGAAGAACCATTGCTCCACGGATTTGCTGATCTGCTTTACGAGGGTCAACCCCTAAACGAATTGCAGCATCAACCGTTGCGTCGAATTTTACTGCGCTAGTCTTTTTAACTAAATCTACTGCTTCATTTACATCGTAAGCAGTCTCTTTATCAAAAAGCTTTCTAGCTTCAGCAATTCTCTTACTAACTTTAGCCATAATACTTTACCTCCTGTGATTCTAACGGGTATTCACCCTCTCACCATATTATTAAGAACCTTTTGTCAAAGATTACCCTTCAACAACGATTCCCATTTGTCTTGCTGAACCTTCGATGATCTTCATCGCCGCTTCAATTGTGTTTGCATTCAAGTCTGGCATTTTCGCCTCTGCAATTTCACGCACTTTATCTGATGATATCGTCGCTACTTTCTCAGTGTGCGGAACACCTGAACCTTTTTGAATACCTGCTGCCTTCTTCAACATATCTGAAGCCGGCGGAGTCTTCGTTATAAAGTCAAACGAACGGTCGTCGTATACACTAATAACAACTGGGATAATACTTCCCATTTGATCTCTTGTACGGTCGTTGAACTCCTGACAGAAAGCTTGAATGTTTACACCCGCTTGACCAAGTGCTGGACCAACTGGCGGTGCAGGGTTTGCTTTCCCAGCAGGGATCTGTAGTTTAACAACTGATTTTACTTCTCTAGCCACCTAATACACCTCCTTAAAGAAATTTTTAAAAACTGCAAAAAATTAGCAACCATACTATTATATCAGTTTTTTTAATATTTTCAAGGATTAATTAACGTAACCCTTGTTGAGCTTTGGATGTTAGTTCCAGCGGATCCCCTTGAAAAGTAACAATTGCATTTGCTCCACCTCTACCTGAACCTGTGACTGTATAGCTAACTGTATGAAGATCTCCTGAACCAATGTCCGCTGTACGGGTGGCGTGTGGTCCGATAATTTCCATGGCTGCGCTATGAGACATTCCCTCATAAAGGGCGTTGTATTCCTCTAAGGTTAAACCACTGTTGCAACTTGCAAGAAGCATTAGTCCACATGAGACCATCGCAGATATACCTAGAATTCTCAACCTTTTCATCAGAGTCACTCCTTGTTACTCAATTTCACATACCTGATCAAGTCCTAATTCAACTGGTGTTTCTTGACCAAATAAATCAACTAAAATAACCAACTTTTGATTGGTAACGTCAATGGATTCAATGGCCCCTACTTGATCCGCAAATGGACCAGCAGCAATTAGCACTTGTTGACCGACTTCAACGTCAACGGTCACTTCTGTGTTAACCACACCCATTTTAGCCAAAATTGGCTGGATCTCATGGTCCGACAACGGAACAGGTCGTGTCCCTTTACCACTGGATCCTAGAAAACCAGTAACTCCAGGTGTGTTACGCACAGTGAACCAAGAATCATCCGTATCGATCATCTCAATTAAGACATAACCAGGAAATGTCTTCTTCATTTTTTCCTTGCGTACACCGTCTTTAATTTTAACTTCTTTTTCTTCAGGTACTAAGACACGAAAGATTTTTTCTTGCATGTTCATGGTCTCAATACGTTTGATCACATTTTTTAATACTTTGTTTTCGTATCCTGCATAGGTCTGTACGACATACCAACGTTTTTTAGTTGTTTCCATGCTTGACCCTCCTTACTCAGTTGATTCCTCATCTCCACTAGTCTCTTCTTCTGAGCCAGTTTCTTCTTCATAATCCTCACCGTTGTCATAATCATACTCTTCTACAATTGGCGTTGGATTTGTCAAGGCAATTCCACGAGCAATGGTTCCATCCACTACCGCAAAGAATAAGATCATAATTGCCATAAACGCAAATACTTGTACTGAGTAGGTTTTCATTTCCTTGTCGGTTGGCCACGTTACTTTTTTAAATTCAATACCAATTTCTTTGAAAAATTCTTTCATCTTAATCACCAGCTTCTCTGTCTTATTTCGTTTCCTTATGAACGGTATGCGCATTACACCTTTTACAAAATTTCTTGATTTCCATGCGCTCGTCATTGGTCTGTTTGTTCTTCATGGTTGTATAATTGCGACTTAAACAATCTTCGCACATCAAAATAACCTTTGTGCGCACGTCATCACATCCTTTTATAGGCTATCCTTTATCTTACCAAATAGGCATAGCCTTTGTCAATTATGAAATTAGGTCACGATAAGTCGCTTCGTCCATTAGTACCAACCTTCCCTTACTTCCATCTGACGCTCCCACGAGTCCTGCAGCCTCTAGTTCATCTACTAGACGAGCTGCTCGATTGTACCCCATCTTAAACCGGCGTTGCAGCATAGACGTTGATAATTTTTGTGCTTCAAAAGCAAATGCTAGTACATCCCGGATCATCGGATCATCGGAAGGTAATGCTGAATTAGAATGAGAGGCTGCGATAATACTATCTAAGAAATCTTGCTCACCGTGGTCAAGTTCCTGACCTTTAATGAATTCCACAACGCGAGCGACTTCGTCGTCGGAAATAAAGGCACCTTGCACACGAACTGGCGCAGATTCTCCCATCGGTAGAAACAGCATGTCTCCACGGCCAAGTAACTTTTCTGCCCCAACCGCATCCAAAATTGTCCGTGAGTCAGTTCCTGAAGATACACCAAAGGCGATTCGCGATGGAATATTAGACTTAATGACGCCTGTAATAACATCTACCGACGGTCGCTGAGTCGCCACTACTAAGTGAATCCCAGCAGCTCGTGCCATCTGGGTCAGACGCATAATGGAATCTTCCACCTCACCTTTAGCCACCATGATCAAATCTGCTAATTCATCTAAGATCACAACAATAAATGGCAACGGTTGGTGAGAGCTAACTTCTTCATCCGTTCGCTTCTTTGCACGCTCAACGTAAGCATTATACGAAGCAATATCCCGAACGGTCACACTAGCAAATAACTCATAGCGACGCTCCATTTCAGCAACGACCTTTTTCAAGGCAGCGCTGGCTAGTTGTGGGTCGGTAACAACTGGCGCTAGTAAATGAGGCAAATCATTGTATCGGGCAAGTTCCACTTTTTTCGGATCAACCAACAATAGTTTGACCTCCTGAGGACTAAATCGCATTAGAATACTACAGATCATGGTGTTAATACACACAGACTTTCCAGATCCCGTAGCACCTGCCACTAGCAAGTGCGGCATTTTATTTAGAGAGGCATATTTGCTTAGACCAGCGATGTCACGGCCTAAGGAAATCAGTAAATCATCTGATCCAGCCTTAGGCATTTCTTCTATGATTTCTTTGAAAGAAACCATCTGGGCTTCCTTATTAGGGACTTCGATTCCAACAGCTGACTTGCCTGGAATGGGCGCCTCCATTCGGACACCCTTAACTGCTAACGCAAGAGCAATATCGTCAATCAAACCGGTAATCCGATTCACCTTGACACCACTCTCAGGAACTACTTCGTATCTGGTAACCGTTGGACCAATGTGGACCTCTGATACCTTTGCCCGCACGTCGAAGTTAACAAAGGTCGCTTCTAGTTTGGTCGCTTCCTGCTTAGCAAGTTCCATCATTTCTTCTTTATTGGTTTGGTTATCATAATCTTTTAGTAAATCCATTGGTGGTAGTACGTACTGTTCGTTGGAAGTTGATACCGCTGGCGTCGGATTTTCCATTTCAGTCGATAAATTCTCCGTGAAGTCGCGAATTTTGAAGTGAGGTTCTCCCTCTTTAACTTCTGACTTTTTTGGTTCTGGTTTAGATCTTGTCACCACTTTCTTCTCTAACTTTTTGTCATTAGGAGTTGGTTCTGGCTTTTCTTTTTTAAATCGGGCAAAGAAGTTTCCTACTGAGGCAAATGCCTCTTTGATAACCCCTTGTTTGCGGTTGTCGTAAAGGGATTTAATGGACACATTAAAGAAGAGTAAGATTCCATACATCATCATCAGTACAGCGATGAGCCATAACCCTTGCCAAGTTACTAAGTCAGCAAAGACGAAGTAGATAAATGCACCGTAGATGCCGCCACCAACGTCAGCATTGCTAGCTAAAACATCGGCTTGTAAGTAAAACTGACCGATCCCTTCGGTAAAGGTTAATCGCTGCTCGATAAAAGCTTGCCAAATGGGTGTATGCCCCAAAATAACAACGGCGGTAAAGGCAAGGAAAACACCGATGTTTTTTTGATTGATCAAGGTTGGTTTCTTTCTAGAGACAATCATCTGGCAACACAGAGCGATTAGGATCACACCAAGAAATGCGAAAAAGTCACCGAAGATGACAACGGTTGTTCGACGCAAAAAGACACCAATTAATCCTAGATTACCTAGCATCAACAGTGTCAAAACAAAGACAGCGATCCCAATTAACTCGTATAGGAAATCACCTAATCCTGATTTTTTTTTGTCTTTTTCGGGTTTCTTTTTTGCCATAATCACATGACCTCTTTGTTTAAAATATCCTTCCCCTGTCCTCTAGAGGTTGAACTCTTCGATGATTGGGATGACGATCGGACGATGTTTCGTCTTACGGTATAAATGTTTCCCTACACGATCACGAACATCAAACCTGAGCTCCTGCCAATTGAAGAAACGTCCGTTCTCTTCCACTTGCTCTGCTAACACCTTACGGACGATGTTTTTGATGTCTTCAAATAAATTCTCATCTTTTGTATCGTAAACAAAGCCTTCGCTGACGATTTCTGGTCCCGTCAAAATTTCTTTCGTCTTACGTTTCAGGTTGACGACTACCGCAACCACACCATCGTTGGATAACATTTGACGATCTTTTAGTACAACCGTGCCGATATCGCCAACCCCATGTCCATCTACTAAGACAGATTCTACTGGAATGGACATTGGGCTGGTTTGGTGTACACCCTCTTCAAATAGAGCGATCTCACCGTTATCTGAAACAATGATCTTCTCTCGATCATAGCCCATGGACGTTGCCACTTTAGAATGTGCCATTAAGTGACGGTACTCACCATTAACCGGCATGATGTAAGTTGGCTTTAGAAGGTTAATCATTAATTTCAAATCTTCGCTACTTGCATGAGATGGCGGTAGTAAATCTTTCTTAATCACGATAACATTAGCATCCGTTCGATAAAGAAGATCCATCGCACGAGCCGCACGAGTCTCTGTCCCTAATTGCGGTGGTGTTGCTAGAATGACCGTATCCGTTTTAAAGATGCGGATAAAACGGTCGTAGTTTTTAATCATGCGCGTTAAATTATTAAAGGGCTCCGCTCGAGTTCCAGTTGTGATCACCACGAGATCTGAGAAGTTATTATCACGATCACGGTTCATAAAGGATAAATTTTGCAGAACTGGCTTTGGGATTTTTAAATAACCCATCTTAACTGCTGTGTCCACAAGGCGTTGCATACGACGTCCGGTAATAGCTACTTTGCGGTTGTATTTAATGGCTAAGTCAACCACCATTTGAATTCGGTTTAAATCTGAACTATATAAAGAACAAATAATCCGACCATTGGTACGGGAGAAAATTTCTTCAAAGGTATATTCTAACGTATCTCCCGTAGATGCGTGCCCAGCACTTTCTGCATTTACACTTTCTGCTAGCATACATAAAACGCCTGACTTAGCAATCTCACTAATTTTATTATAATTGGTTTGGTATCTGCTTGAAGCACTGTGATTAAAGACAAAGTCTGACGTATAAACAACAGCGCCCATGTTGGTATGAATGCAAACACCAATGGTCCCTGGAATACTGTGAGTCGTTTTAAAGAAGGAAACTTTGATTCCATCAAAATGCAAGGTGTTGTCGTCACGAACTTTGTAAAGTTTGAAGTCCTCGATGTTCATTTTTGCTTCTTTTAACGTGTCTTCAACCATGGCCATGGTCAAGCGTGTCCCGTAAACCGGCACGTTAATAACCGTTAACAAGTTGGCAATCGACCCCATGTGTTCATCTTGACTTTGAGTTAAAAAAACACCTTTGATTCGCTTCTCATTTTCTACTAAATAGGAAAAGTCAGGGATAACTGCATCAACTCCTAACATTCCGCCTTCAGGGTGCTTCATCCCTGAATCTAAAACGAACATGCGATCGTTAACTTCAATCACATATAAATTATTCCCGACTTCATCAAGCCCACCTAGGGCAAAAACTCTTACTTTATCTGGTTTGTTTGGCATACTAAAAAAACTCCTCTTTCTCTGTAACTTAATCTATAGGATCATCAAAAATGGCGATAAATATTTATCGTTAAACGGTCTTGATTTAAATCCCCTTATGGTGTTTGAACTGTTAGGTGACGTTCAAACGTAACGTCCATTGATTATGTAAGTTACATTATCGCATAAATGCGACGTTAAAACAAGAGGGGGATGCCATCTCTCCTTAGAAGTAGACGTATTGAACTTCGTCCGATCAGGCGTCTTTAGCTCAAAACGCCATAAAAACTCTATTTTGAGCTAATTTTAGATGCGAAAACTCATTATTTTAGCTCAAATCAATCGAAAAATTAAGACTTGGGCTATGATGTGACGGAAAAGAGGGTTGGACGACCATCAGTAACGAGATTCTTATGCGAGAATAGCGACAAATCGGCGATTTTGGTCAAATGTCGATAGTCTAAAGCCGATTTCGATAACAAAATAGCGACAAATCGACGATTTTAGCCAAATGTCGATAGTCTAAAGCTGATTTCGATAACAAAATAGCGACAAATCGGCATATTCGCATATTTGTCGCTATTTTGCCAGACCGAAGCCTCATTGCTGGTGGTCAACAAGAAAAACCTGCTAAGGAAAGTCAAGTCCTTTTGGAAAGATATTAAAATTAAAAAAACCAAATCATAACTTTGCCAAAACGCCAAAAAGACCAGCGTAT
>JGI24703J35330_11748446_pt1 | contig 16399 bp, 12 predicted proteins | sample TergutNt197P1_FD_35330 | JGI IMG/M metagenome (IMG submission 35330) | reverse complement strand
TTCCCCCGTCGGGGGTATCTCGACGGAAGCAGAACAAGAGTACCCCCCAGAGGGGGAATTCACTTCCCCCGTCGGGGGTATCTCGACGGAAGCAGAAGCAGAAGCCAACGCTTCTTTTAATATTTCTAAAACTTCCGTCTCGCACGAAACGTCGCTTACAGTCAACAGCTTTGAATAATTTATGCCCTTCAGTGCTTTGATACACCCATCATAATCCTTGCCGGACTGTGTTCCGAACATCACGATTTTGTTGGTGTGAGGAAGCTCGACAATTTGCGAAACGAGTGCTTTAATAGCATCTGGATTATGCGCCCCATCTACTATAACAAGCGGATTTTCGCTTAATCGCTGCATCCGTGCAAGAGGGCGTGCGTTTTCAAGGCTTTTATCAGTTGCAGTAACCCCGAGTAGTTTCAAAGCCGCAATTGCCACCGATTTATTACATTCAAGAAAGTGTGCGTGAGGGGTTTGGAGGTCGCCTAAAACCAGTTGTGAACCTTTGCGCTCTGCTGTATCGGATATAACTTTCATAGCATCAGCAAGCTGGGTAGGGTCAGTCACTACTGGAACGCCAGACCTTATGATTCCAGCTTTGTGAGTAGCGATTTCTTGGATTGTGTTCCCCAAAATTTCCATATGGTCAAACCCGATTTTGGTGATTACACTAAGTACTGGCTCAAACTCGATTCTAACATCAGTATTGGTGCAATCGTGTAGCCCACCGATTCCTGTTTCGATTACCGCATAGTCAACTTGTTGTTCTACAAAGTATTCGAGTGCGATTTTCCACAAAGTCTTAAAAAAACCAGTCTTACTAAGCTCTGACAAGTCGGGGATTTTGCTTAGCGGAATATGCTCATCGTTTACAGTAATCCTCTCAGTGATTTCGATGACGTGAGGGGAGGTAAATTTCCCGACACGGTAACCAGCATAAATCAATCCTCTTGCAATAAATGCACAAGTACTGCCCTTGCCGTTAGTTCCAGCTACATGGATATATTTAATTTTTTTCATACTCAAATCACCTTGCCTGATAGCAAAAATCCTTGCAATTCATCTTCGCTAATCACTGAAACACCCAGCCCCACCGCTTTGGTGAGTTTGCTACCCGCGTTTTCACCAGCTAAAAGATAACTTGTCTTTTTAGAAACCGAACCAGTGCATTTCCCACCGTGAGATTCTATTAACGCCTTGGCTTCATCACGGCTCATGCTTGAAAGCGTTCCAGTCACCACAAAAGTAAGCCCCTCTAATTTGTTGGACTTTGCGGAGGTGGTTTTATCAGCGTATTCCATACTAAGCCCACTTTGTTTTAGCTCATCTATGAGATTTAGCATAGACGGAATTCGCATTGCGGTGTGGACATTTTCGGCGAGAACCTCCCCAAAATGTTCGATGCTTTGAAAGCGTTCTAAATTAGCGGTTTTGATTGCTTCCATACTCTCCAATTCGTCGCATAAGAGAGTAGCAGAACGCCTGCCAATTCCTCTAATTCCAAGTGCGAACAACACCCTGTCAAGTGACTGAGATTTAGATTTTGTAATCGCATTTACTAAATTATCGGCAGACTTTTGTTTGAACCCCTCAAGCGTCAGCAAATCTGAAACGCTTAGTTTATACAAGTCAGCCACAGTTTGAACCAGTTTGTTTTGTACAAGTTGTTTTACAATTGCAGGACCTAACCCATCAATGTTCATGGCATCACGAGAAGCAAAATGTTCGATTGAACGCAAAATCTGTGCAGGGCATTTTGAGTTAATACAACGGATTGCCGCTTCTCCGTTGTCACGAACTGTTTTACCGCCACATTGCGGACAGATATTCGGGATTTGATAAGTCTGCAAGCTGTTACTATTAACTTTTACGACCTCTGGGATTATATCTCCAGCTTTGCGAACGATCGCGGTGCAACCAACGTTCACGCCAAGGCTGTCGATTAAATCTTGGTTATGCAGAGAAGCTCGTGTAACAGTAGTTCCCGCAAGCTCGACTGGTTTTAGAACCGCCACTGGTGTAAGCACACCAGTCCTCCCGATTTGGATTTCTATGCTTTCGATTATCGTTTCTTTTTCTTCTGGCGGATACTTGTAAGCAACCGCCCACTTGGGTTTGGATGACGTTTCGCCCAAAACCTCACGCATAGAAAAGTCGTCAACTTTTACGACTGCCCCATCAATATCATAAGGCAGATTATGACGATTTTCGCCGATTATACGAACACGTTCGATTACGCCATCGACATTGTCGAAAATTTGCACTTCAGGCACGATTTTGAAGCCCAGTTCTTCTAAAAATCTAAGCGACTGAATATGCGAACTTAGTACATCACCCTCCCACTCTAAAAATCTTTGAACATTGAACACAAATAAATCAAGTTCACGTTCAGCCGTGATTTTAGCTTGCTTTTGTCGCAAAGCACCGGCAGCTGCATTTCGAGGGTTTTTGCTGAGCTGTTCGCCACGTTCTTCTTGAATAGAAATCAGTTTCGCAAAACTCGATTGCGACATATAAACCTCACCACGGACGATTATGTCAACTGGTTTAGTCAATCTAAGTGGCATAGATTTGATTGTACGAAGGTTCGCCGTAACATCTTCGCCAATTAAGCCGTCTCCGCGAGTAGCACCTCGAACAAATTCGCCTTTGACGTATTCGAGCGACACCGACAAACCATCGATTTTAGATTCAACAGTATATGACGGAGCGTCTACCAATTTACGAACACGCTCATCAAAAGAACGCAGTTCGTTTTCATCAAAAACGTCCTCCAAACTCCCGAGTTTTACTGGGTGGTTAATTTTAGCGAAAGTACTCGAATCAGCTTCGCCCCCAACTCGCTGTGATGGCGAATTAGGGGTACAGAGTTCTGGAAAATCCGTCTCAAGCTCAACTAATCTCTGCATTTTAGCATCATAATCATAATCAGAAATCGTGGGGTTGTCTAAAACATAATAATTTCGATTATGTTCGTCGATTTTTGCAGACAGCTTGGCGTGTTCGATTATAGCTTGGTTTATATCCATGTTCACTCCTGCAATTCCACAATAGCATCTCGATAATAAGCCGCCGTCTCAAAATCTAAGACCTTGGCTGCTTCTTTCATGAGCTTAGTATACTTAGAAACAAGCTCTTTCTTTTCGGAAGGTGTGAGCTTTTTTTTAATTTTCAGAGACTTCTTGCCTTTACCAGTAGCCTTGTCAATTTCCTCGCGTTTAGTTATTTCGAGAACATCGCGGATTTCTTTAATAATCGTTTTAGGTGTAATGCCGTGTTCTTTGTTATACGCCATCTGGATTTCACGGCGGCGATTGGTTTCTCCGATTGCCGCTTCCATCGAACGTGTGACGACATCAGCATACATAATCACCTCACCATCAGCATTTCGAGCGGCTCTGCCTATTGTCTGAACTAATGAAGTTTCGCTTCTAAGAAAACCTTCCTTATCAGCATCAAGAATAACTACTAACGAAACTTCGGGCAGGTCTAACCCCTCCCGTAACAGATTTATTCCTACCAGAACATCAACCTCACCTAATCGCAGGTCACGAATGATTTCCATACGCTCCATCGTATCGATATCGTGATGCATATAGGTGACATTTATGTCAAATTTTTTAAGATAATGCGTTAAATCTTCCGCCATTTTTTTAGTTAGCGTTGTGATTAGCACACGTTCTTTAGGAGAACGCTCAACGCGTTTGTTGATTTCAGAAAGCAAGTCTTCAATTTGACCTTCGACTGGTTTTACCGTGATTACAGGGTCTAAAAGCCCAGTCGGGCGGATAATCTGTTCGGCGATGAAAGAGCTGTGTTCTTTCTCATAAGGCCCTGGAGTTGCCGACACATAAATCGCTTGATTTACTTTTGCAGTGAACTCAGAAAAATTCATAGGGCGATTGTCGTATGCTGATGGTAGGCGAAACCCATAGTCAATAAGGTTCTTTTTCCGACCAGCGTCCCCGCCGTACATTCCACGAACTTGAGGGAGGGTGACATGGCTTTCGTCTACCAGCAAAAGATAATCATCAGGGAAGTGGTCTAAAAGCGTAATCGGAGTACTCCCCGGTGGTCTGCCAGCCAAAATGCGTGAATAGTTTTCGATGCCTTTGCACATCCCTATTTCACGAAGCATTTCCATGTCATAGGTTGTACGCTCGGCAATTCGTTGAGCTTCAATCAAACGGTGATTGTTTGTGAACCACTCTACACGTTCGTGCATTTCTGCTTCGATTTCTTTTAATGCCTCTTCCAGCTTGTTCTCGTCAATAACATAATGAGTAGCAGGAAAAATCAAAACGTGCGACATTTGACATATGACGTTACCAGTCACCACCTCAATTTCTGAAATCCTATCAATTTCATCGCCAAAGAACTCAATGCGAATAGCTTTTTCGGTAGGGTTACTGGCAGGGAAAATTTCAAGAACATCTCCACGAACACGAAACTTATTTCGCACAAAGTTTACATCATTACGCTGATACTGAATTGCGACTAACTTTCGCATAACAGCATCGCGTGAAATTTCCATGCTTTTTCGCAAAGACACTACGTTAGAACGATATTCCTCAACTCCACCCATGCTGAATATACATGAAACACTGGCAACTATAATTACATCACGGCGTTCGGCCAATGAAAACGTCGCCGAGTGGCGAAGTCTATCGATTTCGTCGTTAATTGCACTGTCTTTTTCGATGAACGTATCCGTTCCGGGAATATATGCTTCTGGCTGATAATAATCGTAATAGCTCACGAAATATTCAACAGCGTTGTCCGGAAAAAACTCCTTAAACTCACCACAAAGCTGTGCGGCGAGGATTTTGTTATGAGCTAAAACCAGAGTAGGGCGATTAAGTTCAGCGATGATGTTTGCCATAGTAAAAGTTTTACCCGAACCAGTAACGCCCATTAGAGATTGTGCTTTTGAACCAGAAATAACCCCATCGGTCAACGCACGAATAGCGGCAGGCTGATCTCCCATGGGATTAAACGGAGCAGTTAGCTTGAACTTATTTTCCATGTTAGAACAACCTTTCTGAAATATTGCTCAAAATATGCCTGTTTAAGAGCTGTTGTCAACTAGCCAATACCTGTGTCCAGAAATTATCGAAAGTAGCCACAAACTCACCTAAATGGGAAAGTGTTTCTGCATTAGCAAGAACATCTTCAGATGGCCAGTAGACTGGGTCGTTTCGTTTATCGTCAGAGAGCAGTTCAAACGCCGACATATTAGAAACACTATATCGAGTAAACTCAGCGTTCATACGAGCTATATCAGGGCGTAGGAGGAAGTTTATAAAGGTTTCAGTTTCAGCCTGATTGCGCGATGTGTTTGGAATAACCATAGAGTCATACCACTGCATTCCACCTTCTTTTGGAACGGTGAATCGCAAGTCAGGATTATACTGAATTGCCCAAATTGCATAGCCATTATAAATCGCCGCCATTGCCCCTTCTTCTGCAATCATCTTATTCATACCATCAGTTGCGACGTATGCTTGAACTAAAGGGCGTTGTTCGATTAACGAATCGCGCGCACGTTCTAATTCCGATATATCAGTAGAGTTAGCAGAGTAACCCAATCGCTGTAACGCAACTACAAATGACTCTCGTGCGATATCATACATAAAGATATTTTGGCTAAACCGCTCGTCCCACAAAATCTCCCAGCTATCGACAGTTTCATTCTCGAAATCAAAGCCTAAATCTTCGAGCATTTGTGGGTTATATAAAATCCCAAAAGTCCCCCACATATACGGAACGCTGTAAAGGTCATCAGGGTCATACTGAAGCCCTCTAAACCGTTCGCCGAGGTATGAAACGTTCGGGATATTATCCCAGTTAATGCGGTTTAGCATTTCTTCAGAAATCATGCGTTCTATCATATAATCTGATGGAAAGACCAAGTCAAATTCAGCTGCACCACGTGACAGGACTGTATGCAGACTCTCGTTATCGACAAAATAAGCATAATCAACACGGATGTGTGGATACTCTGCTTCAAAAAGCCCGATTACATCAGGGTGGATATAATCGTTCCAGTTGCGAACAATTATGGTGGTTTGCCCATCTTCTCTGCTGGTTTCGCTATTTCCACAACCTGTGAAAATAAGCGTGAATATCATTGCCATAATACAAACTATTAAACCGTAACAAAACGCTTGAGTTTTATTGCGGGGCAATAGTGCCGTTGTTTTTTTGAATGTTTTCATATTTCGAGTACTCCTTCATTATTATCATCTTGAACATTCTTTTTAGTTTTTTTGTCAATTGCGTTTATAACGTAAAGTAAAAACATTACGACAATAAACATAATCGTCGAAAGTGCGTTAATTGACGGGTTGACACCTCGTCGTGCCTGCGAGAAAATCAGAATTGAAAGATTAGTCGTTGCCCCTGCTGTAAACGTGCTGACTACTACATCATCAATCGACAAAGTAAACGCAATCATAGCCGCAGAAATAATCCCTGGTTTTAGTTGAGGCAACATAGTCTTCCGAAACGCTGTGAACGGTGATGCCCCTAAATCCATTGCGGCTTCATAAATGCGTTCATCAATCCGACTAAGCCGAGGCAATACCGACATCACAACATACGGTACATTAAAGGCAATGTGCGATAAAAGCAGAGTTTGAAATCCCATATTAAACCCTATTTCACGCAATCGAAAAGTGTTTATAAAAAAAACAAACGACACCATAAGCGACACGCCGAGAATGATTTCAGGACTCGACATAGAAAGCCGTGTAAAACCAAGCAATGTTTTTTCCTGAACCGTATCAAGTTTTTTACGAGTGCTTCTAAGCCTATGAATGGCAATCGCCGCCATCGTTCCGATTATTACTGCAAACACAGTCGAAAGTATACCGACTATTAGTGTGGTGGTGAGTGCGTCTGCGATTCGTGGGTTATTAAATAGCTCTCTATACCAATCGAACGTAAACCCAGTCCAACGTACACGCGAACGCGACTCATTAAACGAAAATACAACCAAAACCATAATCGGGGCATAAAGAAAAAACAACATAAGCCCGATATAAGCATATTTTAACGCTTTTTTCATTAACGCTTCTCCTTATGGATTATTAATTTCCAGCACGACGACCAATCAGCGAAAACAACCCGATTGAAATCAAAACAGTCACCATCAAAATTACTGATAAAGCCGACGCAAACTCCCAGTTGCTTGCTGTCATGAACTCACGTTCGATTACGTTTCCAATCAAAAACACACGACCACCGCCGAGTAGGTCAGAAATCACAAAAGTCGAAACCGCTGGCATAAACACCATAGTCGCCCCAGAAATCACCCCCGGTAAACTAAGCGGAAAAATCACCCTAAAAAAAACTTTGACTGGATTCGCCCCCAAATCCTTAGCCGCTTCGATTACTTTTGTGTCCATATTTTTAAGAACGGTGTAAATCGGTAAAATCATAAACGGAATAAAATTATAAACCATCCCGAGCATGACCGCTTCCTCGGTGTTAATCATAGCAAGCGGAGCGATACCGAAACGCTCTAAAATTGAATTTATTACACCGTTGTTTTCGAGAATAGTCATCCACGCATACGTCCGTAACAGGAAATTCATCCACATCGGCATCAAAAACAAAAATATGATGAAACCTTTTTGTTCAAAATCTTTACTAGCTAAAATATAACCCGCCGGATATCCGAGGACGAGGCAAATCACAGTACAAATCACTGCCAATCGAATAGAACGCCAGAACACGTTTAGAAACAGCGGCTCAAACACACGTGCATAATTGTCTAAACCCAAACCTTCTGGGGTGTTTAGGCTGTAGTACACGATAAAAAACATCGGAATTGCGATAAACGCAATCACCCAGATTAAATACGGATATGCGAATAGTTTTTTCGGCAATCTTTTGTCCTCACTTTCGATTATTTTTTCTATATTGTGGTTGTCTCTTGAACTATAGTCGGTTAAATCGAGAATGGGCGAAGGATTTTCGAGGATATTTTTCGTCAGACAAGGCAGTTTTGCCCTATCAAGCAGGCAAAGCCTGCTCTCATGGGCTTTGTGCAAATATCCGTTGATATTTAAGAAATTTTCAACGCAGTATGGCGGAAAATAGACCGACAAGACAAGCCTATTCTTGATTTAATCGACTATAGTATTCAGTGGCACAAAAAAGTTCGGTAAAAACCGAACTTTTTTATAATCTGAAAGCAAGACAAGAGCGGAGGTGTCGGCAGAGCCGCCCCTCCAGCTCTTGTTTTGCTTGCCGTCGTCGAGCTTCGGGGTCGGCAGAGCCGCCCCTCCAGCTCTTGTTTTGCTTGCCGTCGTCGAGCTTCGGGGTCGGCAGAGCCGCCCCTCCAGCTCTTGTTTTGCTTATCTCTTCGAGAACTGTGGTGCTCTTCTCGCTTTTTTAAGACCGTATTTTTTACGCTCTTTCATACGAGGGTCACGAGTTAGGAATCCAGCTTTTTTCAATACAGGGCGAAGTTCTTCACTATATTGCAACAAAGCACGTGCCACTCCGTGGCGAATTGCACCCGCTTGACCAGTTACTCCACCGCCCGCTACTGTGCATACTATGTCGAATTTTTCAACAGTTCCAGTAAGTGCAAGAGGCTGACGTGCAATTAGTTTTAGCGTGTCAAGCCCAAAATAATCTTCAATATCACGGTTATTTACTTTAATCGAACCGCTACCTGGGTATACACGCACACGTGCTACCGAGTTTTTCCTTCTGCCAGTTCCGTAATAGAACGGTTTAGCATTATAGTTTACTGCTGACATTATGCGTCACCTCCCCAAATTTCTGGTTTTTGAGCTGCGTTGTTATGCTGGTCATCGCGATAAACACGAAGCCTTGTTGCGGCTTTACGACCAAGCGTTGTGTTAGGGAGCATTCCGTTCACTGCTAACGACATAGCTTTATCTGGTTTTTCTTCCATTAGCCTATCATAGCGAATTTCTTTCAAGTTACCAATCCAGCCTGTGTGCCAGCGATAAAATTTCTTTTTGAGTTTATCACCAGTGAGTACCGCATCTTTACAATTAACGATAATCACATGGTCACCACAATCACAGTGTGGTGCGTATATTGGTTTGTGTTTTCCACGAAGCAGTGTAGCTGCTTCAGTAGCAACACGCCCGAGCGGTTTTCCTGCGGCATCAATGATATACCACTTACGCTGGACTTCGTTTGCCTTAGGCATAAACGTGTTTGACATTTTGGCTTTCCTCTTTCTTTAATTAAAATTTATCTATTTATTATATTGCTATTATTACGCAACGAACTTTTCTAACTCTTCTAAAACATTTTCATATTCAATTACCTCAACACATAAAGCCCATCATTTCACTTGCAAAAGCTATTATACCGCAAACACAACCTCATGTCAACCGAATTTTGGGCAAAAAATCGAATATATCTCGACTTTTTGCCCAAAATCTCTTGTTTTCGCCCGAAATCGCCGTCACACCTTCCAAATTTCATTGGCGTATTCTTTGATTGTGCGGTCGCTCGAGAAGAACCCTGCATTAGCGATATTGTATAGACACATTTTAGCCCATTCTTCACGGTTTTGATACGCTCGATTGGCTTTGATTTTAGTTTCTACATAATCCTCAAAGTCGAGTAGCAGATAGTAGTGGTCTGGGTTACCGTAAGACGCAGGCCCAATAATCGCCGAGTGGAGTTCTTTGAAGAAAAACCCGCTTTCATCGACAAAAGTTCCATCGATTAACGTATCAAGAACTCGTTTAATACGAGGGTTGTTTTCGTAGAGTTCGCGTGGGTTATAAGTGTCGGCAATTTTTTCAATATCTTCCACTTTTGCCCCAAAGATAAAGTTATTTTCTTCGCCTGCTTTTTCAACTATTTCGACGTTAGCGCCATCGTAAGTCCCAAGCGTTACCGCACCATTAAGCATAAGTTTCATATTACCAGTTCCGCTCGCTTCAGTCCCTGCTGTAGAAATCTGCTCAGAAATATCGCAAGCCGGAATCAGCTTTTCGGCATAAGACACGTTGTAATTTTGCACGAACAGGATTTTTAGTTTTCCACCGACTTCAGGGTCATTATTCACAAGCCCAGCTATTTCGTTTAAGAACTTGATAATCGCCTTTGCACGAACATATCCAGGAGCAGCTTTTGCACCGAACATGAAAGTCATCGGAGCAAAATCCTCACGGTTGATTCGCCCGTCTTTAAGTCCAAAATAAATATCCAAAATTGACATAGCGTTTAAAAGCTGGCGTTTGTATTCATGCAAGCGTTTGATTTGTATATCAAAGATGCTGTCCACATCAAGCTCCACTCCATATTCGTGGAATTTGACGTGCCATGAAAGCTGTTCTTTTTTTGCACGCTTGATGTCGTTTAGTTTCTTGAGTGCTGCACTATCATTAGCGAACTTTTCTAATTTTTTGAGTTCATTTAAGTCAATCAGCCATTTATTTCCGATTTTTTCCGTAATAAATGCTGACAGTTCAGGGTTACACAAACCTAACCAACGGCGTTGAGTAATCCCGTTAGTTTTATTGATAAAACGTTTCGGATATAGCTGATACCACTCATTCAATGCGGTTGACTTTAGTAATTCAGTATGCAGTGCCGCTACACCGTTGGTTGTATGAGTGCCGAAAATCGCCATCCGTGCCATATGAATAGTGTCTTTTTCGATGATGTTGTATTTCTCCCACTCCGCCTCATCAAGCCCTTTAGTGAATAGCGTATGACGCAGTTCATTTTGAACCATTACAACATAAGGATAGATTTCTGGCATAACCGAGCAAAACAACTCAACCGACCATTTTTCGAGAGCTTCAGGGAGCAAGGTGTGATTGGTATAAGAAAGCGTTTCACGTGCGATTTCAAAAGCCTCAGCGAAAGTAAGGTTCTCAAGAATTAAAAGGCGAATAAGTTCAGCAACTGCGACTGCTGGGTGAGTATCGTTTAGCTGAATCGCATAATTCTTTGCGAACGCTGTAAAGTCTGGTTTACTCTCTGATTTTTCACTATGACTCATTTTATAATCACGAATCATGCTCTGTAAAGACGCACTCGTAAAAAAGTATTGTTGCTTTAGTCTGAGGCGTTTGCCATCGTCACTGTCATCGTTTGGATAGAGTACACAGGAAATAGCTTCCGCTTCATTGCAGGCACGAAATGCCCCCGAATAATCCTGATTGCTGAATGCTTCAAAATCGAACTCTTGTCCACCGATTGGTTCTGATTGCCATAATCTTAGGCGATTAATCGTTGGTGCAGAATCTCCAGAACAAAAGCCGATTACTGGCATATCATAAGGAACTGCCCATACCGACTGGTTCTTGAAATCGATTCGCACCCGTTCTTCTTCGCGGCGAATGCTCCATGGGTCGCCAAAACTTGTCCAGTCATCCGGAATTTCGTTTTGGAAACCTTTGTCGAAATATTGCTTAAATAATCCGTAGCGGTATCGGATTCCGTAACCATCGAGCGGGATTCCGTGAGTTGCCGCAGAATCGAGAAAACAAGCGGCGAGCCTGCCCAGCCCTCCGTTACCAAGAGCGCAGTCTTCAATTTGTTCAAACATATTCGGGTCTAACCCTTGGTGTTCAAACACTTTGCGAGTATCTTCCAAAAGCCCTAAGTTAAACATATTTGAATAAACCATTCTACCAATCAAAAATTCCATTGACAGGTATGATGCACGTTTTCCGGTTTTTTGGTTGTTCATACACGTTAAGTGAGGGACAATATCCTCCATCACCGCAGTTGAGATGACGTTGTACAAAGTCTTCGCTGATTTGTCTTCAGAGTGTAATGAATGTAGAATATGTTCGAGCTTTTCTTTGTAACCCCCACAATTATTTTCTTTGTAACCCCCACAATTAGAGTTATCATAGTTTGGCATAATTTAAAATTCCCCTTAATATTATATTATTCAACGGTCCCATACAGGACATTATACCATAAAAATTTAAATATGTCAAGCCAAATAAAGCCGAAGCACAGCTCCGTCTTTATTTTGCTCTTGTTTGCTATTTTACCACATCTTAAACCAAAAGTCAAGCAAAATCAAGTTTTTTATGGTAATTTAAGTCTAAATTTCTGTAAAGTTAATGATTTCCGTAGAGATTTAGGCAAAAAAAATACAAAAACACTTGTAATTCTTGAAAATTTGTTGTATAATAGAAATTGAAAATCACTTAATCGTCTTAAGGACTTGAAATGGTTCTGGGAATAAACTTGGAAAGAAGGGCTGCGAATCATGGATAAAACAATGGCGTTTACATCGGTTCACCGCGAACGCGAAACCGAAATGAAAGACATCCTCACCACCGTGTATGAGTCGCTTCAAGAAAAAGGCTATAACCCGATTAATCAAATAGTAGGGTATATCCTGTCTGAAGACCCGACATACATAACCACGTATAATAATGCAAGAAGCTTGATTCGTCACGTAGACCGTGATGAATTATTGCAGATTCTTGTCAAAAAATATCTAGAGAGTTAGAATAGACCTCCTCGGGGATTAACTACGAGTGGGTCTACGGGCGAAATTTACGCCAGACGAAGCAAAATTTGCCCTATCAAGCAGGCAAAGCCTGCTCTCACGGGCTTCGCAGTTGGCTTTGTGCCAAATCAAGAAATTTTAACGAAATATGGCGTAAATTTTGTCAAAAAACCGCCGTGTGTTAATTTCCGAGGAGGTCTAATAGGTGTACGTAGGAATAGATGTAGGCGGGACAAACATTGCGTGTGGAATTGTTGATGCAAGTGGAAAAATCCTGCATAGAGAGTCAATCAAAACGGAGAGCGAAAAAGGCTATTCGGTTTTAGTTAAAAATATTGCACAACTGGTCAAGCATACCCTCAAAAAAGCGGGTGTGCTTGAAAGTGATGTTTTGCGAATCGGAGTGGGATGCCCTGGCTGTTGCAACAAAGAAAACGGAATTGTTGAGCTTTGTATCAACCTAAACTGGCGTAACGTTCCCCTCGTGAAAGATTTGTCTGAACTGACTGGAATCACCAATATAACAATCGAAAATGATGCTAATGCCGCCGCATACGGCGAATTTGTAGCAGGTGCCGCTAAAGGTAGCAATTCGGCAGTGGTGATTACGCTCGGAACTGGGGTTGGTTCTGGCATTATTATTGACAAAAAACTGCTCCATGGTATGAATTTTGCGGGTGGTGAAATAGGTCATATGGTTCTTGAAGTAAGTGCTGACGAACAAGGTGACGATATCTGTGGTTGTGGAAGGTATGGATGTTTTGAGAGCTTTTCATCAGCAACGGCGTTGGTGAAAATGACCACAATCGCTATGGAAAACGACCCATCATCAGAAATGCACAGGCTGGCTGGCGAATACGGAAAAATCAGTGCACGAACTGCGTGGCAGGCTCAAAGGCTCGGTGATAAAGCTGGGTCTGAAGTTGTGGAGAAGTACATCAAATACTTAGCGGCAGGGATTACTAATGTCATCAACATATTTCAGCCAGACATAGTCTGCATAGGCGGTGGTGTCTGCAACGAGGGCGACCCGCTCCTGCTCCCGCTAAGAGAAGCAGTTGCAAAGCAGGTATATTCTCGAGATAATGCCTCAAACAAGAACACACAGATTGCGATTTGCAAACTGGGCAACGAAGCTGGAATTATCGGAGCGGCACTCTGCCAGTGATTCCTTAGCTTTACCTGTTTAACAGAGCTAAGAATCACTAACACCTACCTAAATAATTTAAAAAATCGAAAAAATTTGCGAAAAATGCTTGACAAAATGATTTTTATCTGATATAATAGTTACGGTTATGTAAATGATGGGCTATCGCCAAGTGGTAAGGCACCAGACTTTGACTCTGGCATTCTCAGGTTCAAATCCTGATAGCCCAATTCCGCAATCTCGCTCTATGAGTGGGATTGCGGTTTTATTTTGCCTCAAAATCGGGCATTTGATACTTGAATGATACTTATTGTAACCTATCACAACCTACGCTAACTCGTCAAAACCTATGCTGACTCGCATTTTTCGCCATCGCCCGTCCTGTGGGATTCCAACGCCGTCGCAATCGCTCCTGTGGCTATCGCCTGCGCTTTTTGGAACGAATGCAAGTACAAATTCATTGTCGTACTTGGAACTGAATGTCCGAGAACTCCCGAAACTGTGCGGACAAATATTTATTTCCCGATTCAGTCAATATATATGTGGTACAAGCATATGATTGAAACGTATGGTTGATTGGTGAATTAAAATAAATTTGTGAGGTAAATAATATGTCTGCATTTGAAGATGTGGACGTGAAAAGCATAGGAAGAGCGGAGGTGTCGGTGGCTTTGCCGCCGAGCAGTCCGCTTGACAAAACAACTTCTGATGAAGTGGAGTACATAAAAATCGGGAATACAATGTTCAAAGTTATGTCATATTATTCTGATAAACGAACGTATGAGGACATTGTCAAAAGTGCTTTGTTGCGTGAAATGGAAAACAATTCGTAGCCCCGAAAGTCGAATATAGCTTGCATTTCATGCGGATTCATGGTATAAGAACCGCACGCCGTTAGCGACAGCATAGCTGTCGACGGCTGAGCGAACCTTGAATCATAAATCAATTTGCCTTTGGCAAATTTTAGCGGCTAAACCCGCTTGCATTTCATGCGGATTCATGGTATAATGAAAAGGCAACTAACCCGCTTGTTGCCTCGGATTTAAGGAGGTTGTAGTGAAAAGGCAACAAAGCAACATGGCGGCAATATATCTCCGCCTAAGCCGTGACGACGGCGGCGATGCTGAATCCAACAGTATCGCAAATCAACGTGAGATGTTACTCAATTATTGCAAGCAGAACCAATTAGCAATTTACGGTGAATATGTAGATGACGGAGTCAGCGGATTAACTTTCGAGCGTAACGGATTTAAACAAATGATTAGCGACATAGAAAACAGCAAGGTTGGTGCGGTAGTATGTAAAGACCTAAGCCGACTCGGACGGAATAATGCTTTAGTCGCTTACTACACTGAAATCTACTTCTTGGAAAACAATGTGCGTTTTATCGCAGTGAACGACAATATCGACAGTGCGGTCGGCGAAAACGAAATTATGGGGTTCAAAAGTGTTATAAACGAATTTTACGCACGAGATATTTCCAAAAAAATCCGCTCGGTAAAATCTGTACTGCAACAAAAAGGCAAACGCACAGGAGGGCAACCGCCGCTCGGTTATATGCCCGACTCACTTGACAAAAACCACTACGTCATTGACCCCGAAAACGCACCGCTTGTTCTGCGAATGTTTAATATGGCGGCAGAAGGTGCAAGTATCCATTCAATTGCACGGACTTTTACGGAAGAGGGAATCCTTTCTCCACGTGATATACAGCAAGGGAGCGACACAGGTGTTGAGTGGAGTGTTACGAGTGTGGGCAGAATGTTGAAAAACAAAGTCTATCTCGGGTGCATGGTTTACAACACGCATTATAAGCCATCGTTTAAGTCGAGCAAAGTAATCAAAGTCGATGAGGCAGATTGGATTGTTGTTCCCGACAGACACGAGCCTTTGATTAAACAGGAACTTTTCGACTTGGTGCAAAAGAGAATCGGTGTCAAAAAACGCAAGCCGAAACTCGACTTTGACAATGTTTTTGTTGGAATCGTAAAGTGCTATGACTGCGGAAACAATATGAGCCTCGGCAGAGACAGCCGAAAGGGAGACCGCATATTTTTTCTCAATTGCCATCGCTATAGGCAGTTTAGCAAAGAGAAAAGATGCACCATGCACTACATCAACTATGAGTTTCTGTACGAGTTGGTACTTAAATCAATTCAGCAAAACATTACAGTGGTGAACGCAAACGAGCAACGCCAAGAGCAATTCATACAAGCTTTTATTCGTGAGGCGGTTGCCAAAACGAGTGTGAAGTTTCAAAACTCGGATGAGGCGAACTTCGACAGACTTACCCGCCGAAAAGACGAACTCGACAAAATCATACAGAAGCTTTTCGAGAGCAGTGCGGTGCAGAGTTTATCTTCAGATGCGTTTCATGAAATGTTGGCGAAATACGACAAAGAACGAACCGAGGTGCTTACACAGCTCGGCGAACTCAAAACAAGGCTTTCCGAAAAGACGGACGATGGTTGCGATTATCGGCGATTCTTTGAACTCATAAAGAAATATCGTGGCGAGGAAAAGTTGACTGCTACAATGGTAAATGAACTAATAGAAAAAATCGTGGTTCATGAATCGAATGGGTGCAGAAAGAACCGAGAACAGCAAGTGGATATTTATTATCGGTTTGCTAAAAACGGACTCACGGGGCTTGGTCTTTAGCGAATCAAGGCGGGTTTCCAGCCGCAGATGAGGGGGTTTGGGGCGTAGCCCCATTTGAAAACGCCCTCGAAAATTAGGCAAATTAACCTTCCTTATAACAAGCCACTTTGGAG
>JGI24703J35330_11748447_pt1 | contig 16413 bp, 24 predicted proteins | sample TergutNt197P1_FD_35330 | JGI IMG/M metagenome (IMG submission 35330) | reverse complement strand
GATACGCGTAGACATTTCGCGAATTGCATCTGCGTCATTCCCATTGTTGTTCTTAATGATTTAATATTCATATAGGTTCCTCCTTTTAGTTGGTGTATAATATAGTCAACGAATTTCAAATTTGCATTTATCGTAATAGCTGATGTATTCTGTCATGCCATATATTTTTCTCCAATAATTCAACCATTGTTTTACGCAATTCCTTTGAGATTCCCATTTTTTGTTCTGCCGTCAATGCATCCCACTTTTCGCGGTCAACCTCAATCCCAATACGGTGTTTTTGGCGTTGGCGGTTGGCGTGTTCGATGGAGTAGTTGCGTTCTGTCATATTTCCGCCTCCCTCTTGTAATTCTTGCTGATTATCCAGCGATAATAATAACATTGTATGTTGTAATCGCCAGCCGCAATTACCTCTACAAAACAACAGTCATTTTCTCCGATAAATTCATAATCACTGCCGCCCAATGATTCAATATTGATTACTTTACCTATTTTATTTTCAACCTTTTTCTACAAAATATTAAAATGATTATCAATCAGCTTTTGAAGTTCGCCATCAAGAAGCGGAGAGTTTATTCTTTGCCAAAAATCTCTGTATTGCCTTGGGTTATCAATCCATTTGCTTGCGCAACCATTTTTATTGAGAATAAATGCGTGTCTACCATGTTCTGATATAATTGTTTCCGCTTCGTTTGCCACTCGCTTGATTCCCTCTTTCCAATTTACAAGTAAATCTTGCTTCCATTCTTGAATAAGCCTCATCATACCAATTGCTCCCTTGTTTTATTTTATACGCTAATAATAACACGTGTACACGTACATGTCAAGGAGTTTTTAAAATATTTTTATAATTGTTTCAAGTCATCTTTATACTCACATAACAAAACATAATCAAACAGCGCAAGTATCTTTTCAACCGTTTCAAGTGTTGGCGATACTTTACCGCTTGCTATGCGGTGGATTGTAGAAGCAGATAATCCTGTTTGGCGCGACATGTAGCGGATTCCGTTGCCTCGATTTATTTGGTCAGTCAAGAATTGCTTAATATCTAGTTTGCGCATTATATCAGCCCCAATAATTCACGGTTAATGCATAAATCCTCGTCATATACTTCTTGTTCACGCTTTATGTACGCTAAACGACCTTTAATTTGCTCCTCGTACCGATTTTTTGATTTAATGTTTGTCTATGTGAGGCAGCCGCCAGATTCTTGTCGATATGCAATGTATTGATTAATTCCGAAAGAGCGGGCATTTTCAAGCGCAGATTTGTATATGCCATTATCTGTATAAATAGTAAATAGCGTTTCCGTTGCTTCCGTTATCGTGTGTATCAATCCTCTGCGCTTTTCGGCTTTATGGTAAGGATTAAAAAGCATTGTTAAATTGCTTTTTCTGACAACCTTGTCACCGATATTGTATTTCATAATAATAACCTCTTTTTATTTTAGTATTCCATATATGGAACACAATGTCAAGCCTTTTTTGCAAAAAAAATAAACCTCTTTCGCAAGAGGTTTATTTAATCATCACCCAATCTTTATAACCGTTAAAACCGCTCCCATATTACCTATAAGCGTGGCGGTTGCCAACAGCCCGGAGAAATACAGTTCCAACGTGCTTCCCGCTGTTAAGCTGACAATCCCTTCGCCCTTAAACATATTTGTAGAAATGGCGGGATTGTCAATAAAATTATAACTTGACGATCCGTTAATATATAGGCTTGTTGACATTCCGATTCCTAACGCCGCCGTGGTATTTACTTGATATGAGATATAATATACCCCGGATGGCTCTACCGTCAAAATATCGCTTGCAAGCGTTATTCCGTTGTTATAGCTCATTGACGATAATGGTATGGGTGTGCCGCCTATAACAACAGCCAGCACGGAACCGCTTGTATTGACGGCGCATCCGGCTATCTGCGTCTGTGGTGTTGGCAATGCTCCGATTTCATCTTGCAAAACTTGGTATGATATGCTATTGCTGTTTTTGCCTATCATCCCGTTACCACATCCGCATCAGGAATAATGATATACGGAATACCCTTACCGTCTGTAGCCCCAAGTGCGCCATATGCAGTTACGCCTATCTCTTGATTAACCCATACCGGTATAGTCAATCCTGCCGCCCAATACCAATACGAATTTGTGCTATCAACAAAGGCGTAATTACCTAATTCTGCCGTGGGTTGCGCCGCTTCAAGTGCAGATGACGTTGCATATTCGCCTAAATAAACGTCCATTGCGGAAGACGGCAAATCTGTTGTCGGTATCTTACCACCTTGCAGTGTAGCAATCGTTACGGCATTGCTGGCGTTGTCTGTTAGGGTTGTCGTTGCTGACACGCCCAATGTTGATTCTAATAATTGTAAGCTAATTGAATTATAATTCATTATAAAGCTCCTCTCTTTTTATCGGGATATATTACCCATTGAACTGCGCTGTAATACCTCAGCCTTTCATTAAGCTTGCGATAATCGCTGATTCTTATAGGCTTTATTGCTCGTTGAACCGCTTTGCAAAATTGCGGTTTCCTAAACCATATATTATTCATTGCTTATCGCTCCTTCCTACTAAACATTTTATCCTGTCAAGAAGCACCATAATCTCCTGCCGCACTTCTGGCTTCGCATCCGTACATGTTTCGCAGTAAACGCCGTCAATATTGACCCATAATTCAGCGAAGTATGCTTTTAATTTGCGATTTGCGCTGTCGGCACAGTTATTCATTGCGGATGCCTCCTAATATTAAAAATGCGGCAGCATTTTCGCCGCCGCATGAATTGTTTAGGCGTAATCGCTTCTGCGTCTCCAATTTCTTGAAAGCACAAATTCGCCCCTGTTGTTGTAGAAAAGAGTGAAAAGGTTGTTGTATGGTCTTCCAATGCCAGGCATTGTATATCTACCTGTAGCAAAATTCTTACCAGTGGCGATATTGCCGTGCAAGTCAAGCGTAACAGGAACTAAAATGCCTTTTCCGCTCCTGCTCTTGAATCCAATGAGTCTTTCAGCCGGGAAAGCAGGGTCCGCCGGAATACCAGCACATCCTAATCCACCCTCGAATCCATCTGCGCCGTCAAATCCAGCACCGTCAACAAATCCGTCGCCATCAAAACCGTCAAAGCCCTCTTGTCCGTCAAAGCCTTCGGCCCCAAGGCCTTCAAGCTTCTCATGGTCACCGCCAAGAATCGGGTTTTTTCCGTCCTTGCGGAATCCATTGAAGAAATGCTCCATCTTAGTCCAGTTTAATCCGACTTCCCCGCGGAAGAATCCGCAAGGCTCTACATTGATATAGGTGTCATAACCAAACGCCTCAAAAGGTGTTTCGCGGTCAATCTGCAACGTGTAATAAGTGCCTGGTTCAAGGCAATTAGTAGCCGCGCTGATAATAAAAGACTTTTTCTCATCTTTTACAATAACAGGTTCTGGTCTGCAACAAGGCCCTTTCACACATTCACGCCGAATAATTTCATCCGTATGAATGGTGAGTTGGACTGCGTCAAGCCTTTTTTGCTCTTTACGAAGTGGTGTTGGGAACGCATAACCATTCACTTCATAATGATGGCATCCGCAGCCGCCATATCCACGACCATAATTTACAACATTAGTTGTATTATACATGATAGCACTTCCTTATATTATATTTACCCAACCAATGCCCCTAAGTCTCATATGAATCAGGCGCCAACCCAAAGACATTGGGTAGACATCAAGGTTAGATAAATTAAATAGCTATATGCTTCGCTTTGGGTTATCTGAAAATGATATCTCTTCGCTTTCATCTTGGTTGTGGTGCCCATTCCTATCTATATATTTTTTATATTCAATTGCCCCACATATAACCGAATGTAATTTGTCAAAAATCCAAGCGATATCGCTAAGAGTATCTTTATTAATTTTCTCATGCATGTCCGCATGAGCAATTTCTTTTGCTGCCATATGTTCTGCAATACTGCCAACATATTCAGCATATTTAAATATCTTATCCATATTATACCTCCAAAAAAAACAGTACCCCAGCCAATAATAATATAGCTGGGGTAATATCTAATAAATTAAACCAGCCCTGGTGCGAATCCAGGATGAAGGCCTGGAATAGCTGCCGGAATCGGAACCTGCCCGTATATCTGATTTACAGGAACCGGCCTCGGCGCAACTGTTTGTACAATTGATGCTATCGCATGGTCAATATAGTTCTTAGTTTCAAGAGTATTTTCATGCATAGTTTTTTCCATAACCTTAGTCTGTAATTCTCTGATTTCTCTATCCTTAGCATCTCCAAGAATAGTCATTGTCTGCACTGCTGTATCATGGCGGACTTGGTCTAAATGCCTGTTTGTTTCTGCATTGTGCCTTTCTGCTTGCATAGCAGATGCAAAAAAGCTATTTTTCATTTCGACCGCATTATTATGCGAGTCTCTGCATAAGTCCCAATGCTCATGATTGCATTCATTGCCTTTGTGCTTCAATGCCTCTGTTATAGCGACTGTTTCAGCGAGATTACCCGCATTAGTATTCCCATGCCTACCCCACATAAGCGCAAGAATGATGATAATAATTACTACAAATACGATAAATAAAAACATCATCATCATAGCCCTGTCTCCATGGTCGTCACGCTTAGTAGTCATTAACGCCATAAGCATTCCTAGTACTCCACTAGAATCTTTGTCGCTTGTTGCCATCGTTTGAGGATATCCACCTTCTGCAAAAGTCATTGTAATTCTCCCTTCATATATAAATTTTATGAATAGCCTTTACAGGCGAAATCCCATGTGTTATAATAATAAAAGGCATAATTCGCAAGCCTTCTCCTTTTGTTATCAGCCGCAACCGTCACCAAACTGTCTGCGGCTGTTTTTTTTAATTGAAAAATTCTGTAGCCTTTTTATTTCTCGCTATCTGATTTGCATATTTAAATAAGGTTGGGACGCCTTTTGTATATAGGTTATCTGCATTCATTTCACGCAATTCTACAAACGCAGGGTCTTTAACAAGCTCATTCAATCCATCCCTATATTTAGGGTCAAGTGATGCTACAAAATCCATAGCCATTGAAAGAACATCATCTCCATCCTTAACATCTTTAGCCTTGTTCAGCGTTTTCTTTGCTATCCCGTCCACTTTGCTTGATACTTGCATTAGTTTTAGTAGTGGACCTAACAGCGGATTTAATATTCTTAGAATCATTTCCATTTATAAATGCCTCCATCATAGATTTTAATTCTGCGATATCTTTCTTGACATCGTCAATTCCGGTAGTTGTTTCTATGTCTGGCATAACAAAAATAGGTTCGTTTTCCTTGTATTCGTATTTTCTAAGCTCTGGTTCTCTCCATGTCCCCTTATCATGAGATTTTTTATAAATTATAGAATCATCTTGAACCATGATAATTGTCTGCCCTGGTTCTATTAGGTATTTTTCCGCTTCACTTTCTGATTTTACGCTTGCAAATATAATCTGCTGGGATTGTTGCGGCTGAACTTGTGTAGGCTGCTGTTGGAGTGGCTGTGTATTTGCGATGCTTTGTGCTTTTAATGCTTGCATCTGTTGTACTTGTTGATTAGCTTGCGCTTGTATTTGTGCAATATATGAGTCATAATCAATATTTTGTGGCGAATAATTATAAAACATTCTTGACACCTTCCTCCGTACATATTATAATAAAAGCGTCAATTCGTTTTTTTTACCTAGTGTGAATCGCTCTGCACACTGGGGTTTTTTTATTCTGTAGATAGCTTGATCTCTTCTATTTTCTTTGATAATTCTTCTTTGTATATTTCAGGAACATCAGGTATAATATTATCCCTTATAGCTTCTGCGGCTAACTTCATTATATTCATATGCGTACCTCTATTACATTGTTTTATAAGATAATTATATCAAATACTAGTCGCAAGATGGTTGCTATTTATTCTCTAATTTTGCACATTAAAAAAGCGTGAGAATATCACGCTCATAAACTTTACGCTCTTTATAAATCTTGCCGTAAAAATCGTTATCGTTGCTTGAAACTTTAACAAAAGACTGACTAATCCCTGCTCTTCGATAATGGCATTAATAGTTTTCTTTTACTTTTTGCTTCCTCATTCGACTTAAGTTCAAAGTATAGGAATTCCCATTTCTGTCACGGAATTGTTGTTTGCGTGACGTTTTTGTCAGAATGGCTCTGTTAAGGAAAAAGGTACACCCGAAGGGCGATAGTTCATTCTTTTTTGACATATACGATAATCTCCTTTACTTCTGTTTCACCACTACCGCCACCGTTTGATTTATAACGACGATAAGGCTTATAGAAATTTTGGACATCGCCATATGCCTCAAGTTCGTTGCACAATTCTTTGTAATCCATTATTCCTTCGGTTCGGTACTGTAACTTATACATTTCAGAAACGGCACAAGTGCCAGCAAACAAGTCGGCAACAACAGCATTATCAACAGAGCCATACGTTTGTTGGACAGTATCGCTTATAAAATCCAATATTCGAGTTTTAGAACCGATATATCTCATAATTTTCTCCATCTTCGCTTATTTGTTTTTATGAATTCCATAACATCACCGATGTCCATATCGAGTGCGGTGCATACTTTCTTTTTCATGCTCAACTACCTTTATGCTGGTGAAGGAAAATAACTTCGCTACCATCTCCCTTATTTTCTGCTACCCACCGTTCGGCCTTTTCTCGACTCATATGATTCTTGATAGCGCGGTATTCATAGCAAAACTCACCATTATATTCTTTGTTGCGTATGCGTTCTTTGATTTCTGTTTCTCCGTAGTTTGCCTCGATTAAGTACAGGTCGTATCCTTTTGCAGTAATACCATCTAAATTTTTGCAATCTACAGCATAAATAGCTTTCTTCCCATCTGGGAAATAGATCTTCCACCCACAGTTCAAGATATCATGAACAAGTGGGAACGCTTTTACTTTGAATGCACCATAATCATATAATTTATGATACTCTATAACGTCTATATTATGCTTATTTATTTCCATTGACACTAAATTCTCTATCATATAGCTACAAGCAGCAACTCTAATAGTAGGTTTTTCGTTTAGTAGCTTTGATACAGTTATCCTATTTAGATGGTCTGTCAAGTATGACAATGCGTGAGCAAGAGTAGTTTTATGCTTTTGTAGTATGGACGGATAGATTTAAAGCTAACCCCACAGTCAATCAGTATATTCTCCCCTATTATAGCTGCGTTCCCACATGAACCAGATGATATTATCTCGCATGTCATATTTTATATCACCTCACTTTTATATACATATTTTATAGCATTACATAGCATCATTCTTTGTGCTCCCACTGCTCACAACTATACCCATATTCAGTCCACTCAGTACACATATCACTTTCATTATTCACGCATACCCACCCGTCACATATACATTCGTGTTGATGCCATCTGCAAGTGCCGCATATTTTATTATGATTCATTATATATCACCTCCATTCAATATTTGCGCAATCCTACTTATATGTCATTAAGTAAAACAGACTCTTCATCATTCTGCTGTGCATCAATCATAAATCTTATCACGGTCATCATCTTGCACCAATAATTGAATATTATCTCATACAAGATGGTTAGGAGTTAAATCCTTCTGTATCTAATACCCGTCACTTTCAAGCGCCATTCGCATTTCAGTAGATAGCTGGGCGCCGCGACGCTATCGCTTCAACCCAAAATCTGTCTTTTTAATTTTTACCATATCGCCATTGTCTCTATGCCAAACAACACCCTCAATATCTTTGTCAACAAGATATGCCTTTATTCCGTCATAATCTCGCGGACAGCCATCTAATATTTCCTTTCCGTGTGGGATAAGCACATATCCGATTACTCTTTCTGGATTCTTCTGTATTTTTTCTCCGCACAATTCATACGTTCCGTCTGGCAAGCCCGGCATTTCCAAAAATGCTTTAACGTGCCATTTGTCGCTTGGTTCAGATTCAGAAACCGCAACCCAACCCGGCATATGATCAGTAATTGGATCATAATCTTGCGCGGGAATAAATCCGTCCGGAGGAGTTCTTAATTTTTTAGCGTCGTATCGCTTGTAAAGTATGCCACTTTCAACCTTGCAACAAGTCCCATCAAATTTACGAGTTGGTACACCTTCTCCATTAATTACCCATTCAGACCCGGCAACGACTTCATTTCTCACAAGCCCATCGCCGTCGTAGTTTCTTTCAAACAAAGACTTAATCTTTTTCATGCTCATCATCCTTTCTTATTGCGCACTTGAAACCTATACGCCGCAACCTATCTATAATAACCCGATTCCTCATAGCAAGTTCCATATCAATATCATAACAAATATAGAAAGCACTACAGAAATTGATGATATAATCAGAGATATCGAAGCGCACTTAGTGACTATTGAAAAATACTTTTCCGCACTATCGTCATGTTTCATGCAATCTGGCTTTTTCATATCTCATCTAGCGAAACGGATTCTCCATCTATTGGCGGAACGTCAATAATAACCGTTTCCGATTCAATCGGCGTGTTGTCCAAAACGCTTTCGTCAACGCTTATTTCATCCGCAATATACATACCGCCTAAATTTTTAGGGAATGCCTCGCGCATAGCTTGAACAATTGCAACCTTGCGTATCATGGTAGCGGGTTTCTTACCCCATTCGGCAGAAGGTTTATTGTCCTTATATTTGCAGTATTCAGCAAAAGATACTTCACTGTCAATGGTTTCATTGTATCTCTCAGAAGTAACCTTGCACCACCCGCCAACAAGCGTGTCTGTCGGCAATGTGAACGCGCCGTCACGGTAAACGAGCTCATTGTCTTTCGTAACAACAATCGTTCCCGCTTTGAATCCTTTATAATCAAGGCTATCATATGCCCTTTTCATAAACGCTTCTTTTCCTGTAATTATCTCGCATTGGTTGCCGTATTTTACAAGATAGCACTCACGAAGCCACGGGTTAAGTTTGTGCGCCTTGCAAAGATTCAAAAACATTCCAACTTCTTGGTCGGTAACATTCCCTCCACCCGTTACGAGATAATTCTTAATTATCTGCGGCGACAATTTAACCTCTATCCCGTTGCTTTCATACACAGTCATTTGATTCTGTTGCTTTTCGTTTAGCGGTTGCTTGCCCATTTCAATTCCTCCTTATCTAAAAATCTAATCGTGACTAGATTTTCCACCATAACCTTGCCATTCGACATTTCCCAAGCTGCTATTTTTCCCATATCAATCCATTCTGTAACATATACTCCCTTAACTTCCGTAATTCAGACCGCTTTGCGCCTAATATAGCAAATGCACATCGTTCAATAACTGGGTCATCTTCTAATTCAGTAGGTATAGGCAATGCTGCGTCAACTTTAGCAACTGCATCTGCTTCAATTTTTCGTGCAACAATGTCTATTTCTTGGTATGCTTGCTCAGCCTCAACGCGCTTTCTACGGTCATTTACAGTTGATATTGCTTGATTTAGGTCTAATGACTGCTTGAATTCTGCCATGATATCTATACAATGTTCCATGCTCCGTATCGCTTCTATACTTTCAGCAATTCTATTTATAAATATAGAAGCTGATTCTTTTATGCTTTTCATGCTCGCTGACAAAGTAATATTTGGATCATACTGTTCAAATGGAATGAAATCTACTCCCTTAGCCTCGCAAAGATCATTATAATAGTATTCAAGTTCAGTTCGCTTTTCGGATTTGCGTTTGTTTTCAATGGAGTCTATACCATGTTTTAACACCGCGTCCGCTTGCTTATACTTATCAGATACGCAAGCCTTGTAAATCGCCTCAAACTCATTGTATGGAGCCATGATTGTGTTCTTAATGGTTTTGCGCTGCTCATCCCAGTACGCAGATTGTTTATTAAGCTCTGCACGCTCTTCTTTTATATATTTGACTGTTTCGTCTGATATTTCAAGAGATAATATGGATTTTACATGTTCATCTATTTCTTTTGATAATATCTCTAGCCTACTTTTAATTATTGGCAATTGTTCAATAATTATTATGTTTTCTGTTCTGTTTGACTTTCGCTCTGTCAATTTGCCCATGCTATCTCCCCTTACTCGTCATATTCAAATTTTACTATTTTCCCACCTTCACATATCGCATGTACATTGTATCTCATGCAAAGCAATTCAACATCTCTTGTAGTTAATGCATTGAAATCTAAATTGTTTATTTCTATAAGATTAGCTTCGATTGTATCTAGTTTTACCTTGTCTGCTATTGTAGCTATGAATTGAGAATTTGTAGGTCTATCTCTATTCACTGCAATCGAATATCCGAATACTTCATTTTGATATTCTAAGTTACCATGTGTCCATGCTACATCAATTGCATGGCGTATAGCTCGTTCTACATTGCTAGATATTGTTCCTGCTTCTTTAGCGATTGTGGGGTATATCTCTTTTGTCACATGCTTTAAAAAATCCAAGTCCTTTATTACCATCATTATAGCATCTCGAACATAATGATATCCCATAATGTGTGCAGGCACACCAATCTTTCTACACTCACTTGTAACTCGTTGTTCAATTGTCATTATCATTCACCTCGGTTTCATCAAGTAGATATTCGATAGCAGTTCTTGCGACTTTTGCACGTGAGATGTTATTGCGTTTTGCTAATGCATCAAGACGTTCAATCCATTCGCGCGGCACTGGCACATTAAGCATTGCAGTACACGGCATAGTACTATTTTGTTCGATTCTGATCATATTGTTACCCCCTTATTTTAATTTTGTTATGATATTAACACAATATTGTTTTGGTGTCAACCATTATTTTATATTTTTTTCAAAAAAAATAAACCCGCTTTTATGCGGGATTATTTATATATATTCAAATCTAATTTCACTAACTAATATTGATACATATATGCATCTGCCTGTTCTATTGTTGGCGTATATGGCATGGCCATAATTACATTTCCATTGATATCTACAATCTCCCACCATTCTATGTCTGTGCCAACAATTGTGATGAATATATTGCTTGCGTTATTACCGAATGTTGTCCCTATTGTTATATTACGGAATGTAGTTTCATGCGTGAACGTTATGCTTTGCATGGTAAATTCTACCAGACCGCCTACCTCTGTCCAACCCGTGATGCTTTGTCGTGCATATAAATGCCAACCAGACCCAGACGTTCCATTTGCTCTAGTAAATGTAGAGTTTACTAAGCATTGTATGAAACTTGGAAGCTTTGCTCCGTCATAAAACAATTCTATCGAATAATATGGCTCTACAGGCTCAATCCCGGTAAATAAATCTTCTCTAACTCCATTAACTATAGCATGATCAAATATGAATCCATCTATATATAATGGAGGGATATCTGCGAATTTATATCGTACTACTTGATGCATTATACTATCTCGTATACGCAAATGGTCAAGATTTAAGAAGTGTAAGTGTATAACAGATTCAGCTTGTGTCGGTGGTGGCAAAGATGGAATATCTATATCTCCAATTGTACGCATTTCCATATTAGCTCGCTGATGTGTTTGGTATTTTTCAGGTAAATTTACTATTCCATTCCATATGCCTATCAACTCATTTGTCCTATAATGTCTTTTCTGCACAGTCAAAAAATCCCCTGCCATTATATCTACAAATGGGAATGTATAAATATCAAGAGAGGTTATTATAGGGCTCACTAATGCAGTCGCTATATTGGGGTTATCTGTTGTGCGTGTAGCAATAAAACAACGCACTGGAAATGGCGTAACAACAATTGGGTTCTCTGCTGTGCCTCTTGATATAGTAAGCCAGTGTATTCCGTCTAAGTTTTCAAATTTTCTTATATGGCTCAGGAAATCAATCATAATATATCCTGCTCGTATACCCTAGAGTACATAACTAAAATTTTAGCAATTTCTCTATGATATGTTGATTTCGATATCCCTAAGCCTATATGCTTTAGTATTTTATCAACTGTGTCTAATTTCTTGATAAATTTCGCATCAAAAATACGCTGTTGCATTTCTGATAGCGCTAGATCTTCATCTCGTATATGCTTTAGCTCTTTTCTAGCTAAAGTCATTAAATGGTTTTTGTAATTCAAGACTCCGCCTCCAAAAAATCGGAGGAACCGTATTGTTAACCACGGTTCTTCCGATTTATTATATTCATTTTCTATATGACTTTATGCTTATCGTGACATGTTTATTACCATTATCATCTCTATACCCCTTCACAGTCACATTTGTTGTACGTCGATATAGATTGTTTATATATGACGGGCCACGGGTTTGATTGCTTGCAGAAAATGTATTTTGAAAGTTAATATATTTATTATTTTTTGATGTAATTTTAACGCTAACTTTTTGCCTTGACATCTAATCACTTCGCTATCAAATGATTAATTATTATTCCCCGTTCCAATATCTCCTGTTTCAATATGCTCGTTGTCATTCCAATCTAGCCCAACATTGACATCTTGATTACCGGCTAGATATAACATTGTGCTTAAAAATAATATCACAGTTATCAGAAATGCAATTATTCCCACAAATACTTTCTTATCTACTAGGCGCTCTGCTGAATTTATTTCAGCAATCTCTGCGCGCTCATCTCTTGCGGCCTTAACAAGCTCAAGCAATAAAAGGTTCTCTGTTGTAAGCGATTCTTTTAGCTCCATACGTGCTTCGATTACTTTTTTTGCCCCCTCGCTCGCGATTGCATTAACTAAATCGTTTTCAATGTCTATCATAACTCCCTCCGTTCTATTGCCTCACAGGAATGGGCGATGTGGGGTTCATCGCCCTAGACTATATAGTCTACCTGCTTGACATTATTATAGCACAAATAAGATACTCAATCAAGTCATTTTTACAGTTGTTCTAGTTTCTGTTTTCTCTAGCAACCGCTTTTTCCAGTCCTTTACAGCCTCATTGTTTTTGCTATCATGATTTGAGTCTATCAGCATATTCAATCCATCTAATATTAGATTACTCATTAGCTGAGACTCATCAAATCTCTTATCTATACATGTCTCAAGCGTCGTTATGTTTCCACTTTGCACATCCATATTTTCTTCCAACCTTAATATCCTAGCCTCATGTTGCTTTAATGTCTCTAGGCATTCGGTTACTTTTCCATATAATTTTGGTATTTTTTCTGAATGAGTTATCGTCTTATCATGGTGACGAACGATATACGTAACAAACCCAATTATAGTCGCTAAAAGCGCCGTACAACCGCCAATTAGCAATATTATGCCCTCTGCTATTATACCCACCACCTTATTGTGTATGCTTCTACATTTCATCTTTACACCCCACAATATGATTGATTGCTATTGCTTATTATTAGTCTGGATACAACTAATATCAAATAATCCAGCACGGTCTACAACTACAAGCGACTTTACAAAATCCTCTGTTAATGCGCTTATGCCCAAACTATCACCAGTACCAGAGATTAAACCTCTCTCTTGAAGCTTCTTGATGGTAGGGATAGCCCAACTTGGGAGTTCTTCAATGGTATTATATTTGCGGGATTTAATCTCTGCATCAAGTAATTCTTTAAATCGTTCTGGTGTCATGTCATCATCCTCTTTCTCAATTTGAGCCCATGTTCTCATAAAGTTTTCTGGTATTCCATAATTACGCTTAAGCCAAGCTGATGTCCCATCTGGTGAAAATTCAGACAATTGTAAGTGCGGCTTATCCACAGGGCTAGTCCAATCTCCTCCCCATGATATGCCACCTAAAGATTTCGCAAGGTCAGCTACCTTCTTGAAGAATCCATCGCTGTCATCGTATTCTCTACCTCTTATATTCCTACAAAAATCAAATGCTATTCCCCATTGGTGATTACTAGAATAATTTGACCCAGGTGCATTAGTCACTATTGCGCCTGGCTTAGTCCTTCCCTGTGCAAAAAGCGCGTCTTGCTCCTGTATTGTACGTAATGTTTCTGTTATTAACAATGGCAATCCTGCATTTGCACATAATACTTGTAATTGTAATGCTTTCTCTTTTGCTTTTGGGTGCAGTAAATTTATATCTCTCATATTATTTACGCGCCTCCAATTCCTGGACTCTTTTTGTCAACGCCTGTACTGCTCCAACAAGTGGAGCAATTAATTGCTCATATTGCAATGCATAAATATCATCTCCAAGTTGTTGTCCATATGTAGGGCTTTCTTTATCATCATCAATATTATGAGCGAAGTGTTTCACTCCGGCGAAATCAAATCCCATATCACTAGCAGCTTTCTGCACTTCCTGCGCGATAAATCCATTATGATATCTTGACCCTCTATATCTCCCATCACGCTCCAATGGAACTTGTTTGAAATAACAAGTATAGTCTATGATTTGTGGATCTGCATTTTCGAAAGCACTTTCATCTATTATTAATTTGTTAGCGACTTCCGATTCAATTTCCTTATTAATTCCAATAATGGATTCGTCATCTGCAGATTTTAATTGCGCCTCATATATTTTTTCAACTTCCTCTTTGATTTTAGTACGTCTTTCTGATTTATTGTAAGGCTTACGTGTCTTCTTCCATTCTGAAATTGATTCCTCTTGGCTTGTACCCATTCTACGACGTTTTTCTCGTTTTTTCGAGTACCGTGTTGCGTATGGATTGCTCTTCCCATCTTTTGTTTCTGGCTCATTATTGCGTGTTATAGCATCATTATCTATCCATTCAATATCTGTTCCATCTATCTGATGTACTTGCACATTTATTATATCATGCGCTGCGCTATATGGGTCAGATTTGCGAAGCTTATTAAGTTCTTCCTCATCTATCTCTTCCCAGCGGTGATAATCTTCCCGACAATCAACTTGATATTGCTTTGGAGCTAATGCATTTATAAACTCTAATGCATTATACTGTAATGGCTTCTGATCAAATTTATCTCGCCCATCTGATATTACAGTTAGTGCTGCATTTGCTACTGGAGTTATCGCAGAGAAACCTAGCCTGATTTGCGAGTCCCCGTTACTAACACGAGTAACTGAATCATTATTAGGCGTTAATAGCATTGTATGATTATGGGATATACGCGCATATGCTGACGCATATAATGCATTAAATGAAAGATCGCCTGAGCTATCATTCCCTATCGCATTAAAATTCCCTCCACCAATTACATTATGAATACCACCACTTAGTATTCCAGCAGTTATTTCATTGCTATTTCCATTGCCTATACTGTTATAGCTACCGCGTAATATAAAATTTTGGCTGCCACTCCCAATACTATTATAGCTATCACCAATAATTCTGTTGTCACTCCCACTTCCAATGCTATTTCTAGTTCCGCTTTCTATTAAATTGTTCGCGCCATTACCAATACCATGCAAGTCACCAGTGCGCACGCGATTATTAGTCCCATTTCCAACTCCATTATTACTACCAGATTCTATATAGTTCATTCGGCCATTCCCTACACCATTATTGCTTCCCATCCCTACAACACGGTTCTGGTATCCATTTCCTACACCGTTATAATTACCAGAGTCTATGCTATTAGAATATCCATTGCCTATACCATTGCTATGGCCTGCAGCGATAGTGTTATTAGATCCATTACCAATCCCATTATAGCTTCCATTCCCAGCTATGCTATTATTGCTACCATTACCAATCCCATTATGTTCTCCACCAGATATAGTATTAGTGCTACCATTGCCAATCCCATTATAACTACCTGATTGAATTGAATTGTTATATCCATTCCCAATTCCATTGAAATTACCATCAGTATCTATACTATTACCGCTACCATTGCCAACTCCATTATGGCTACCACCGCCTGATATCTTATTGTTAGATCCGTTACCAACTCCATTGCTTATACCACCACCTATAATAGCATTTCCGCTCCCGTTTCCTGTAGCATTAAACATTCCACCATCTACACTATTATTCACGCCATTACCTACGCCAGACGATTGTGATCCACCAGTTATCCTAATATTATGCCCATTACCAATCCCCTCTACTGGGTTAAGCAATTCCCATGCAGACCCATCCCAAAGGAATTCAGCCATATGTCCAGCTGGTATTTTAGCAATTGTTGTCATCACGGAAGCTTCTTGTACTGCTGCACCTCTTACATTAATTGGTGCAGCGCCTGTGTTATTTACATTCAATGTAGGATTAGCTTGGTTCACTGCACTTGTAAATTTAACGAATACTCTGCTACCTAGCTTTCTAATAAAATTCTCTGCCACAACAGTACGCGCTGCGATTGACGATGCCTCTGCATTAGATGTAACTATACCACCAGAACCAAGCGCAGAATTTACGCCATCTGTAATAAGCCTATTATCTTCTGTTAATTGTCCAGGTGTTATTAAGTCACCTGGTGCCCATTGGTTAATACCTAAGCTTGTTGTATTTGGTGTTTGTGCCATACTGTACCTCCCTATATT
>JGI24703J35330_11748448_pt1 | contig 16453 bp, 21 predicted proteins | sample TergutNt197P1_FD_35330 | JGI IMG/M metagenome (IMG submission 35330) | reverse complement strand
TTCTTTCCCATCTTTTCAAAAAATGAATCTGGAACTCCAAAATACACTAATTAACTTTTCTGCGATTTCAATGTTGACAATTAATAGTTAGTCTTATCTCCATTCAGGCGCTAGGCCGTCACTGGGATGTAATTTTTCCTTAATAAAGCCGATGGCTTGTACGATTGAATCTTTTTTATGAAATTGTCCTTCAGCCTGGGACAAACTCAACCCCTCAATCCCTTCGATTGCTTTAAACTTAGAAAAAATGGTCATTCCCTCTAATAATTCACCGTGCCTAATGAAACCTTGCTCATCGGACACGATAATCGCAATGCTCCCTTTAGAAAAATAGCGTTTCTTCTTTCCTGTTGAAACCAATTGTCCTTTTGTCTTTGCCACTTTTAACGCTTTAAAATACGTTTGATGTTGATAAAACATCGCCATCAAACTCAGGATATATACTGGCAATAAAAGTAAAAGTAGTCGCATCTTTTCACCTCCTTAAATGTTCTTAAAATCAATGAGTGTTTCGCATTTCACAATTTCATCGATTAACTTCTTTTGATGACCAATCTTTAAAATGTCTTCGTACACCTTAATGACTAGGTCGCTATCTTCGTAGTCTGGCGGGAAGATCATCAAAATGATTAGTTTTATGTCAATGTCATTGATGGTCACTTGGTTTCGCATCACACCAATCGCCACGGTCAATTCTGTTGAATCATCGTTAACAGCGTGCGGTAGTAAGATCCCATTATCAATGGCAGTTGACGCTTCGCTTTCCCTTTTCATCACCCGTTCTTTAAACACATGGTCAGCGTGTCCTAAATCTTGCAACCGGGCCAACATGACCGCTAAACTTTTAAGGACGGTCTTTTCATTTAGGGGCATGAAGAAGGCATCGTCTGGCATGCAATTTACCACAGCTTCAAAATGGTGGTAAGGAATTGCTGACCCTCGCTTAAGAGATAGAGCGCTGTTCAACTCTTTCCGTAACGTGTCCTCATCAAAAATTGGATCGATTTTTATTAAAGTCGTTTGCAGCTGAATATCCAATTCAGTGGTGTTTAATACAATGTCGTATTCATCTAAATCAATGTGGCGGATGTCTAGATAAGAAAACGTATCAATGGCAACCTCTTCGTTTACAACCCGCCGTAGCTTTGTGTTAATGAACCGGCTGATTCCCAAGGCATTTTCACAAATCAAGGCAATTTTTTGGACCCCAACCAATTTATTTTTATGCTTTTCCAGGTAAGTTTCGAAGTGAAGTGCCATATAACCGATCTCATCTTCAGAAATGTTTAACTGATATTTCTTTGTGATCACATCTGCCGTCACTTGAGCCAGTTTAAAAGCAAGTCGGAATTTATTCTTAATCTCATCTAAGTGATTATTCTTAACGATGATATTAAGTAAGAATCGGTTCAAAGCAAATTTTAAGTGATAACCCAATCCCTTTTTCAACTCATCGTCTTTCACAGAAATACCGGTCTCATTTTCAATTTCTCTCCAGACCTGATCAACTAAACCAAGCATTTCTTCGTTAAGTTCGCTAAGTTGAAAATCCTGGAAAGGGGCATGACCGCTAATAAGGGGAATCACCAGATAAGTGGACTCTAAATCATCTAACTTGATAGCTAGGGTCATTTCCAATAGCTCTTTGATCTCATTTGTCAGATCGTTGTATTCCACATAGGTTTTTAAAAATTCAATTTTATGGTCTAATTCACTTAGATGCTTCCCTTCGTCGAGGCGGTTAACCATCACCAACATGTGATAATGAATTTCTCGAATGAGGCGATCGGTGATTTTGCAATTGTGTTTTTCAAAGATCGTAATTAAGCCTTGGGTTAACGTCTCTTGATGATGCTGATACAGCTCGCTCCGATTAACGGTGCCCCCTGTTTTCTTTAGGTAGTTAAATAGCAATAGTCGTTTATCCACTTCACTGCCAACTAGAGACATCCCTCTATTTTGCTTGTTATCAAGGATTAAACCGTAGTCAGCTAAATGCTCTTTGATTACTTTAAAGTCATTGACCAACGTCGTGCGGCTAACGTGGAGCTCTTCTGCCATCGTGTCCAAGGTCGCATACCCCTCCAGACTTAACAAGTACAAAAGAAGGTAATTAATTCGCTCTTCTTTAACGTTAAAATCTGGACGCTTCACTTGATGTTGCTCAATCAGGGCTTCAAGTAAACTAGCATCTTTAACGACCAATTTGTAGCCTTGACCTTTGATATTTATTAGCTGAACAGCAGCATCAAGGCTCTCATTTAATTCTTTAATGTAGCTCCTAACACTACGTTCCGTTACTTTTAATTTCATTGACAACTCACCAATGGTGGTTAACTTATTACTTTGACAAATCCTTAAAATTTCAAAAGACTTGCGATCAATAAAAGGTAGCTTCGTTTTCACGCTTCTCTCCTCCTTGGCTTTATCTTAAACCATTTTCTTTGTTACAAACATACACTCATTTTCCACTTCAAATGGAAGCGTGTTGTTTTTTAGACACTTTAGTATTTAAACACAGGCTATTTCGGCCTGCTTTAGCTTCGACCCCTAATCGTGTCAATAAAGTCCCTAGATTTTCTATATATCAAGGTTTATAGGGAAATTTTTCCCTAGATTTGGGCTATATCGATCAAAGTAGGGAAATTTTTCCCTATAAATGCCGTATACGGGACGATCTAGGGAAAGTTAATCTGCTCCTTCACGGTCATTCCCACCTAAAAATGAACTTGTAGAGCTTTTAGATGACAAAATAACTAGATTAGTGCCACGTCTGGCACACCATAAAAAAAACAGGTCTTATACGACCTGTCCCACCAACCAATAATACCCTATTGCTACTCCAAACCCAAAGATCATCCCCCAAAACGTTTCTACCGGTTCATGACCAAGTAGTTCTTTCAACTGTTTCTGATATTCCGGCTCGCTTAACTTCTTAACTAGGTTTGGGCTTTCCTTTAAATCAGAAATCAGCTTATTTAACATCGCTGCATTTTTCCCGGCATGCCGTCTAATTCCCATGGCGTCATGAATCACAACAGCTGCTAAACAAAAAGCAATGGCAAAATACACGCTCCCGACTCCCATATGAAGGGCGACAGACATAGCAAGAGCCGCTACAAATGCCGTATGAGAACTGGGCATCCCGCCGGTGGAAATAAGAATACCAAAATCCCATTTTCGATGCTTCATATAATAAATAGGCACCTTCACCATTTGGGCGAGAAGATTTGCCAAAATAGCTGACTCCAAAATTGCGTTAAACCACATAAACCAAACCTCTTCTCCTGCTCCTAACCGTCATAAACTCCAACCGTCATCACATATACTTACCAAAGGTGATAGCGATGAAAGATTTAGTAAGTTGGTCTTACAACCTAGACGCATCAAATCTCATTCAATTAGAAGCGTTTTACTACATGGAACATGAGACCACGTACACGTACATTATACCAGTTGGCAAGGAAAAGAACACGATTTTTTTTCATCTCCTGAAATTTATTGATAACTCTCCCTACTTCAACCTTCTCCTTACTCGAGAACAGACCACCACCTTCACGATCCATGGCATGGAATATTACGGCTTACGCTCTAATTTGAAACTCCACGATCCAATCTCCACTTGCAAACTTAACGTCCCTGTTCTCTATCCGGCCTCCTATCCCATTGCCAGCCATTTTAAATCCCGGTGGTTAGCCAAAAATCAAATTCACGAACAAGAGCTGGGCCTTGCCTTGGATAAAATTCCCTCACACTTGCGAGCCCTCCTTTTTGACCTGGCCACCTACTACATTCACCTCAACGAGGAAGCTTACCCCTTAATTGCTAGTCTTGAACCGATCAACTTCACCATCTCCCTCTGTCACGCGAGGCTGAAACCAGATAAACTCCTCATCGAATTTTTCATGCCACAACATTTGATTCTCGATAATCGATCAAGACTTTACTGCGAATACATCCGCCATTTATTTGTGACCACTGGTGATTTAGATCAAGTTAAAGAGGTGGTTGCCACGGTTGCCAAGAACGATCCAATGCTTCCAGAAGAATGGCGATTCTTATACGCACGGCTATACTTCCCCTCCCATTTTTACGACATTGTCTACGACATCCTGCACAACGACGAAGTTAATTTGGAATCCCTATATGAGCAAACGTTGGGCTATGCCAAATTGCTAGCTTACTTGCCGACCTTTATTTACGAGTATACAGGGATTAGCATACCTGTGTCAGAATGGGTCAGATTGGAGGGTAGTCTTTGATGGTAACGATGAAATCCCCCAAACAGGCTATTTAGATCGGTTTGGGGGATTTTTTAGCCTAAAAATTAGGAACATTATCTTTTTTACCCTGCTTTTAGGCGAAAAAGGACGAATTACATTACATTTGGACTATTTTTTTCACCCAAAACCTTTATTTTGAGGTTATTTGGGGGAATTTTCAGCTCCTAAGCCAAGAAAATCATCCCTTTTAGCCTGATTTGGCCTGAAAAGGGATGATTTTACGATTCTGTAATCAATCTTACTGCACTTCTACTTCAATCCGACCATTAGTCGTCTGTAATCTTACTTCATAAGTTCCATCACCGAAGGTTTGGTGGGTGCGGTCTTCACCAAAGAGACGTGTTCGACTATTCGTGGTCGACAAACTGAAATCGGCATGCTCTGGCGTTTGCGAAAGTCCTACTTCAATCCGGCCATTAGTTGTGATCAACTCCACATTGTGCGTAATGGTATCACCATAAAATCCAATCTGACCATTAGTGGTCCGTGCCCACACATCACCTGTTACGTCACTAATCTCAATGCGAGAATTAGTCGTTTCCAACGAAATCGTTTCTGCTTCAACCCCAGCAACATCAATTCTGCCATTACTAGTACGAGCAAGTAGCTCGACTGCAACAATGTTCTCAACATCAATGCGACCATTGCTTGTTACGGCTTGAATCGACTCGTAAGCTTGTTCTGGTAAGTAAACGGTTAAAGCCGGTCCTTGCATAGCTGATCGAAGGTCAGCAAGGTTAAATCCAAAGCTAATGTTACGACGAGGTATGCTAACGTCAATGTCCAGCGTATCGCCTAATACCTCGACTCTCAAAACGGCATTAGATGGCATTCCATTTGAAACTACACGTGCTTGATCCTCGGTTGTCTGCTGAATACGAATCCTTTGATTGCTGGTACGAATGGTAATATGATTAACATCGGTAACATCGACGGTTTCTTCTTGTGTCATCTGCACCCCCCGCTCTGAATGCCCCACAACGACTGCCCCTGCTGTTCCAACGAGGATCAGTACCAAGGCTACAATCGAAATTTTTTTAAAATATTTAGGTAAATTGTTCATTATTTTCTTCCTCCTTTTATCATGCGAAGGTTAAATGCCAAATAACGTACGGTGATCTTAATCGCTAACTGGACCACATAGTACATCCCCATCGCCATAAAGATTCCAATACCAGCGGCGGCTATTGCAGAGAATAGGTCAAACCAAGTGAAAGCTTGCAGACCCACTACGTTAACAAGTAAGAGTAGAATTGGGCTAGCGATTAAGCTAAGAGAAGTGACACTCAAAGCAAAGAGGATGGCAAAAGTACCAATGGCTGGTCCAAGAACAAACACTAAGTTAAAGAACCCCAGAGCACCTACCGCAAAGATGGCACTAAATACATGAGAAACATCGTTTGTTTCTTTGACTTGCTCAATGTGATAATCCGCTGTCATTTCTTTGGCAATTTGTGCTGGAGAGCCAAACATATTAATCACATCAGATTCTGATTTCCCCGCTTCTTCTGCAAAAGCAAAATGCTCTTCGTAATCTTGTAAGATCTCTTGCCTTTCACTCTCAGGCAATTTACTCAAACGCCTTTCTAATTCACTTAAAAAATTATACTTGGTCATTAATAACACCACTCTTTCTTAATAAATCGTTAACCCCTTTTGAAAAATCAGACCATTGCTCGGCTAGCTTTTTCAAATAATCTCTCCCTTTATCGGTTAAATGATAATACTTTCGTGACGGCCCCTCTGTTGACTCAACCAAATAGGTTGTAAAATACATTTCTTTGGTTAGCCTTCTAAGCAACGTATAAATACTGCCTTCGGAAATATCAATGTATTCCGAAATTTTTTCGGTTAACTCGTAACCGTAACAATCGTTTTCTTGAACGATGGCTAACACACAAAGCTCAAGTGCCCCTTTTTTAAACTGGACGTTCATTTGATCACCTCTTCCTTCTGTCTTACAGTACTATTTGTCACCAGCTACTATTCATTGTTCAGTAGTGATTAATGATACTATACCACAAGCTACTACTTAATGCAAGGTAGTTAGCAATAATTTTTAAATTTTTTGTAAAAAAATAGAGCTAACATAGTGTTAGACCCTATCCTTATCAGCTTCGTCGTTGAACGTCTTTTTTAATTTTAGCAATGATTTTCTTCTCTAATCGAGAGATATAAGATTGAGAGATGGCTAATTTTTCAGCGACTTCTTTCTGTGTTAACGATTTTCCACCAGATAAGCCAAAGCGCATGTGCATGATTTCTTTCTCCCGTTCTTTCAAACGCTTAATGGAGTCTAGTACGATTTCTCGCTCCGCATTGTCTTCTAATTCTTGGGCAACAATGTTCTCATGGGTTCCCAACACATCAGAAAGGAGCAACTCATTTCCATCCCAGTCTACATTGAGGGGTTCATCAAAAGAAATCTCATGTTTCATCCGTGAGATTTTACGTAGATGCATCAAGATCTCATTCTCGATACAGCGTGCTGCGTAAGTAGCAAGTTTAATGTTTTTATCGGTCTTAAATGTTTGAACTCCCTTGATCAAGCCCATAGTGCCAATGCTAATTAAATCTTCAATGTTAATGCCTGTTGACTCAAACTTCTTGGCAATAAACACAACCAAACGTAGATTATGCTCCACCAGTTGTTGTCTCGCTGAGTCATCGCCACTATGAAAACGCCTTAAAGCCTCTGCTTCTCTTTCCCGACCAAGGGGCTCTGGCAACGTTTGTGAGCCATTAACGTAATTCACATATTTACGTGTTCTAAACCTCGCTAAAATCCGTAATATCCCATTCATTAGTAACTTCACCATTTCATCCCCCTTATTTAATTCCACTTACGATATCTGGTTGCATTAAAAAATCATACTTATCAAAGGTGACGTCACATAGTCCAACGACAACCCCTTTTACAATAACATCATCAATTAATAACAAAGTTGGTTTAAATGCTATCATCGAGCGGCTACTATCGTCAATGGTATGATAATTCACCGACCATGTCCTAACCTTTCCTGCTTCGACTGCCTGACAAATGGCTTCCACTTTAGAACGAGGAACCACCATTACTGGGCTCATGGTCACTTGATCCATCAATTCATTTCCCGTATCAACAAAGCCAATACCACTTACACTAACCTCCCCACAAAAGAACGTCACCTCATGTTCTAGCTCTCCTAAAACATACTGCCGCTGCAAAAAATGACTTTTCAGCATGTATCCCACAGCAATCAAAAACATCAACGCGGCAACAACAAACAAGTAACCGATCAGATTTAAACCGGTAAAGCGAATAAAATAACCTAAGATATGCAACACACCGGAAGTGAGAGCACTTAAGCTATAAAAGTAAATCGTTTGTCTGACATACTTTTTCACACGTCGCTCATCAAAGGCAACTTTCACAATTGCTAAAGGAATTAAAACAAGCAGGAATGGAAGGTATAAAAAGGAAATCAAGCTAGCAAAAAGGCTAAATCCCAAAGCCAGTAAAAAACGTAATGGTTTCACATTAACTTTGACGATCCAGGCGACGGCACCCAAAATCAATGCGTCGTAAAATAAACTTTGCAATAAAAACAAGCCCATTTCCAAGCGATCACCCCCAGGTAGATCTATTATACCTCGTCTTCTTTGCAAAGGTTGTCAAAGAGTCTGGCGATTTCAAGTAATTCCATCGACATTTTTTCATATAGTAGGTAGTAGTTACTTTCAAGAGGAGTTGAAACGTCATGAATTTAAATCTATTACCAAAAAACCTGATTGTTAGCAATATCGTTAGTACCTTAAAAGACGATCCCGTTCAAGGGATTAGTAAACTACTTGAGATGGCACAAAATCACACCAAGTCTGCTGAAGGGCGCCAATTACTTAATGAGATCAACGGCTACTATCAAAACCATGGACCTGCAAAAATGCAAATTAAGAATTTAGTCCATAACACTAGCAGAAAGACCTTGGCTACTTTCGTCGAAAGCCTCATCGATGGCTTATCAAAAGCCCCCTTCACCCTACATTCACTACGCTGGGTTTCCATCGATCACGCTGAAGCTTTTAAACAACAGCTTTCCACCTTTCCACTGATTGATCTCAAAAATTTAAACGTAGCTTCAAAAGAAGTCCTAAGTATCCTAAAACAGGCAGGTGTGATCTTTTTTGCGACCATTGATGTGAGCGATGAAAATCTCCCAATTGTCACTTCAAACGAAACCGTTCGTGCTTTAGTTAAACTAGGAACTCGTGGGATTTTTTATCGCATGGAAACACCGGATCCCTTTCTCAAAAATAGTTTAGAAAGCAAAATCCATCAGATTCGTCAAACCTTACCTATCCTAGCCTTTTACATCAAAAAAGACGCTCCTCATGGAACGTCCCAAGTTTATAAGATCAAAGAAGAAATCAACGAAAAAATGTATGTGGTTAAACTAAGGGTTTAGTCCAACTGTTGTCGTGACTCTCCTGAAATTGCCCTATTTTAAGAAAAAATACCACTCTTGGGGCAATTATCCCTTTAACTTCACTAAATACTAGTGGTTTTGGTGACGAAATGAGTTGAAATTACCCTATTTCAGTAAAAATCACCAATTTCAGGATAATTAATTGCCCCATTTTCGTCAAAGTACATAAAATAAGGGCAACTGTAGCCAAACTCGATCGACTGTTAATACTGACGCATCTTCTTTGTCACATGGGTTGGCATCTTTTCTTCTTTTTCTTCAGTAGCAAGTTGCAACAATGCCTTAACCTCATTTTTAGATAAATGACGGTAGTTCCCAGGTGCAATCCCATTTGTATCTATCATCCCCACTCGATCACGACGCAACCTTTTAACCGGATAACCTACAGCTTCAAACATCTTCTTTACTTGATGATAGCGCCCTTCATAAATGGTTAACTCGACTAAGGTCGAATTGTTTTCCTTATCGGTACTCATAATCTGAAAATGAGCCGGTTGTGTAACATAATCTTCTACCTTTAACCCTTTTTCCAACGGTTTAAGGGTATGCTTCGTCGCAATGCCACGAACACGAGCCAAATACGTCTTTGGAATATGAGCACGAGGGTGCATCATTTTATTAGCAAAATCCCCATCGTTGGTAAACAACAGAACACCGGAAGTATCATAATCCAACCTACCAACGGGATAAAGGCGCTCTTTAATTTCCGTCCCGATGAACTCCATCACCGTTTTACGTCCTAACTCGTCACTTACAGTGGTGACACAACCTTTTGGTTTGTTCATCACCAAATAAACACGATTCTCCTTTTGAATCGGTACACCACCCACTTCAATTTTATCCGTCGGGCTAACTTTCGTTCCTAATTCCCGTACGACTTTTCCATTTACTTTTACGCGACCTTCTGTAATCAACGTTTCCGCCTTGCGACGAGAGGCAACTCCTGATGCTGCCATCACTTTTTGTAATCGTTCTAACTGTTCCATGACTCCTCCTAGCCCCATCAATATAAAATCTTCGTTTTTGAAAAATTACCGAAAACGGCTTCGCTTGACACCACATTAATAAAGGCTTTCTCATCTACCGCTTTAATGGTTTCGGCAGCTTCGTACAGCTCATGACTCGATAAGACCATCATCAAAGTACTGACGTTTTGACGATGAAAGGCACCTTTTGACTGGGTTACGGTAATTCCACGTGCTAGTTGTAACCAAATGGCTCCAATGACCTCGTCTTCTTTTTCCGTGATGATAAACATGGTTAAATTTCGGTGGATCGTATGGACGCGATCAATGATTACGGTCGTGATGTACATGCCAATCATGGTAAACATAGCCACTTCCCAATTTTGATAAAGTCCAGCAATGGTTAAAACAATCAGGTTAATGTACATCACGTATTTCCCGACGGTACCATCAAACTTATAAGCAAGCACCTGTGACAACACGTCAACCCCACCACCAGAAGCGCCAATCTTCAAAATAATCCCACTACCAAATCCCATGATCACACCACCAAAGATGGCATTTAACATCATGTCCTCTGAAAAGGCAATGTAGGGCACAATTTCAATCAGAATCGACTGCAGAACAACAGAAACCAACGTTAAAATGGCAAACCGGCGACCAATGGACGTCCACGCCATCCATAACAAAGGGACGTTCATAATAAAGATCAACAATCCAAGGCTAAGCTGTATGCCGTAAAAGTCATAAACCAACATAATTAGGATTTGAAGTAAACCGGTAATGCAACCCACATATAGACCACCAGGGCCAATAAAAATATTAATCGAGATTGCAAATAGTAAGCTTCCAAAAAGTAAAATTCCAGCATGCTTAAGTTTAATGTTCATTTTTGGCCCTAAATTTTCCATGGTGCATCACCTACTCTCGAAACCTCACTTAATCTGGTAGTAGGTAGTATACCACAAACTTAAGCTACAAACCACAAAAAGAGACGAGGAGCAGTTTGGTTCAAATTTGAATTTACTTCATCCCCTATTTCAAACGATTCACTTATGGTATACTTACTTTAATACAGACAATGAAGGAGCTAACTCCATGGATGCAAACAGCCGCAGAAAAGAAGTGTTAAACCACATTATCAAAACAGACGTTCCATTAAGTGCCTCTGCTTTAGCGAAAACATTTAACGTTAGCCGACAAGTCATCGTTGGTGACGTAGCCCTCCTTCGTGCTGAAGGACATGAGATCATGGCAACTGCCAGAGGTTATCTCTTTTCAAAGGTTCAAGAAAGCAGCCAATTTATCGGCAGAATTGCTTGTCAACACGCCTCAGAAGAAACCACTGCTGAACTTTATACCATCGTTGATTTAGGAGCTACGATCGTTAATGTGATCGTAGAACATAAAATTTACGGTGAAATTACTGGAAATCTCAACTTATCAACGAGAGAAGACGTCGATCTTTTTATGGAGCGACTTCACGCTTCAAAAACTAAGCTCCTTTCAAATTTGACCGATGGCCTTCATTTGCATACCCTTGCATGTCGTGATCAGTGTCATTTCGAAGAAGTCAAATTAGCATTGAAAAAAAGTGAATTTTTATATTAATCCTTGACAAAAAGTCGATCTTTTTGTAACATTACATGTGTCATGACACGTGCAATGTTTTTAATAGGAAAGGATGATATAAAATGGGTGTTTTAGGTATCTCCCTACTCTTTGTTGGGATTGTACTTGTGATGAATGGGGTTAGTTTTCTTTTAACGATCGACAGCAAATCAACAGCGATCATGAACTTGATCACTGCAACCGTCATTTTGACATTGAACCTAGTTTCTTTAACGCAAGCAGAAACCATTTACGATTACCAAAACGTGGCCTCCGGTCTTTTATTCGGCTTTACTTACGTTTTTATTGCTGCTAACCATCTGTTAAAACTTGATTTGCGCCCCTTTGGTTGGTTCTCACTTTTTGTTACCATTTATGCCGTTATCATGGCCATTACTAGTTACACATTCGATGTCAGAATAACCCTTTTATGGGGAGCTTGGGCGGTTTTGTGGTTAGATGGTTTTGTAGAACTCGGTTTGGGAGTTAACCTTGGAAAGAAAACATTTCCCTATTTGTCGATTACGGTTGGGATTTTCGCAGCGTTTATTCCAGCGATGTTTATGTTGTTGAATTTATGGTAGAGGTGGTTAGTTAACATGAAAAAATTATTGATCGTGATTGATATGCAAAATGATTTTATTACCGGTCCCCTTGGATCTGAAGAGGCACTCGCTACTGTTCCTCATATCAAACAGAAGGTCGCTGAATTCTCTCAAGCTGGACACTCGATTATTTTTACAAAAGACACTCATTTTGATGACTACTTGGAAACAAGCGAAGGTAAATCTTTGCCAGTTGTTCATTGTATTAAGGGAACGAATGGACATGATATTATTCGTGACCTAGAAATGGAAGATAGCACCGTTATTGAGAAAAATACCTTTGGTTCACTAGAGTTAGTGAATTTTATTGAAAGCTTTTCAGGTGACCTCCAGGAAATTGAACTGTGTGGAGTATGTACAGACATTTGCGTGGTTTCTAACGCGTTAATTCTCAAAGCCAAATTCCCAGAAATGAAATTTACTGTCGATGCAAAAGCTTGCGCAGGTGTCACAACAGAAAGCCATGAAGCGGCACTGTTAACCATGAAAATGTGCCACATTGATGTGCAAAACAGTTAATCAAAAAAGCTATTTCAATTTCTCATTTGAGAAGTCAAAATAGCTTTTTGCCTGCATTGGTTCCTACCTTAAATCAAAAGTAAAGACAGCAGTAGGTGATCCATCTTCGCCTCGGATCTCTGAACGTACTAGCCTAAATTCTAGAGACTCTGCATTTTCTGCATCTGCTGCAGATAATTCAAATACAACAATCCCTTCAATATCCGTTGCCCCTTCCCCAATAATAGCACCGAATAAATCACGGTTTCTGCGGTTCAAGCTCACATTACTTGTCGATTCTTCACCGTATCCAAGTCTAGCACTGATGTCACCATTTTGTGGCATGGCGGTCAGTGGCATAAAGTTTCGCTCGTTTTCCTCATCCAAGTTGCTGACGGTTACGTTAACTACCACAAAGACATTTCCTGAACTCGGGATGTTTACGATGGTCCCCTCACCAATCTCTGTTACGATTTCATAACCGTGAACAACAACGTCCCAATCTTGAAATGTGACAACCTCACCTAATGCAATGGCCTCTCTTGTTGGTCCACTTGGCTCTTCTTCTCCACAAGCAGCTAAAAACCCAACACTTAAACCTAACACAGCAACTAATCCTAATAATTTCTTTTTCATTTATCAATACCTCAACTTATTTCTTATCTGGTTAGCTCAAATCTTCTAAATCGGGCAAGTTTTCTTTCTTGCCTTTTTTGTTATCACTGATCATGGTCCAGATGGTCATAGCAGATGCGATCCCACTCATGGTAATGATCTCTCTGAGCCAAAGACCTCCTAATTGACCGCGGCGACCAAAATCAAGAAACAGAAGATCAATCCCATCAAAAATAGCATGGGTAAGTCCTTCTCGATAAAGAACAATTCCAACGCCAAATGTGATGGCTCCCACAACACCGATGATAGTAAAAATAACCGCAATAGCAATTCCGATCACCCCTGATGGACCATTCCCTTTTTTGTAGCCAGCAACAATTAGCATTCCTACTACTGCAGCCATACCGCCTCCGATGGCTCCTCCGGTTCCACCACTGAAAATAAAAATAACCGCAAGCCAAAGGCCAAAGCCTGTGACTAAGCCCCCAAAAGCAAATAAAATCCCTTTTCCTAGATTTGTTTCCACTGCTTCTTCCATTTGTCTAATCTTCATTTAATCTTCTCCTCCAACATAGATGCTTCTATTGTTAATACTACCAAAATCTTCAGAAAGTTTCAACATCTCACCTTTTACTTTCAGCTTATCAAAAGATCACAGTTTTTACTTGAAGTCGCTTCGCCACTATGGTATAATTTTTCGGTTAGTATTTTAATAATACTTCTTGCTCACAAGCCTAGAAGGAAGTGAGCCGCTAGACCATGAGGAGGTGTAAAACAATGAAGAAGTACGAAGTAATGTACATCGTTCGTCCTGATGTTGAGGAAGCAGCACGTAAAGAATTAATCGAATTTACGACTGGTATCTTCACGAAGATGGATTCAAAGGTTTTAGAGGTGAAGGAACTTGGTATGCGTAACTTAGCTTACGAAATCAACGATCACACTAAAGGTTTCTATGTGTTAATGAACGTTGAAGCAACACATGAAGCAACGCAAGAATTCGATCGTCTTGTTAAGATCAACGCAAACGTTATGAGACATATCGTCATCAGAATCGACGAAGTGAAGCAGCCAAAGATCAAACCTGATACAAGGCCAAAGCGCGAAAACAGAGAACCAAGAGAAAGAAAAGAAGCATAATTTTTTTGGAGGTTGACATATTATGATTAATCGAGTCGTACTAGTGGGACGTTTAACCCGCGATCCAGAGTTGAAGTATACAACGAATAATATTGCGAATTTACGTTTTACAGTTGCTGTTAATCGTCAATTCTCTAACCAAAACGGTGAACGTCAAGCAGACTTTATCGGCTGCGTAGCATGGCGTGCACAAGCAGAAAACATGGCAAAATTCTTGAAAAAAGGATCGTTAATTGGTGTTGAAGGACGTATTGAAACTGGGTCTTACCAAGGACAAGACGGACAAATGCGTTACACAACAGATGTAATTGCAGATAGCGTACAGTTCTTAGAGCCTAAATCAGCAAATGCTGGTGGTGGACAATCTAATCCATTCCCTTCTGGAAATAATGGTACCAATAGTAATCCGTTCCCAAGTGGTAACGCAAATGCAAGTAGCAACCCATTTCCAACAAACAACGCCCCAACGGGCAATAGCGCACCTAACATGAATTCAACCATCGATATTTCTGACGATGATTTACCATTCTAGCACGACCCAAATTGTACGAGGTAGAAACCAAAGTAAAATTTGTAAGGTCGCACTAACACACAGCTTCTTCACGAGGAAACGAGTGAGATAGGAGCCACTGTGATGAGAGTTTAAAATTTAATTTCCGATACAGGAGGATAAACGATGGCTTACAACAGAGGACGTCGTCGTCGTAAGGTATGTTACTTTACAGCAAATAAAATTGCTGTCGTTGACTACAAAGACGCTGACTTATTAAAAAGATTCATCTCTGATCGCGGTAAAATTTTACCACGTCGTGTAACTGGAACAAGTTCAAAATTCCAACGTAAATTAACCGTTGCAATTAAAAGAGCTCGCCACATGGCACTGCTTCCATTTACAGCAGAGCAACAATAGTTATAACTATTTAAAGCATGACATTACACATTGTAGTCATGCTTTTTTATGTTCTCAATTTTAAACGTTAAGGATGTAACTTTCAAGGATTTGATTTAACCGATTACCTGCCATCACGTCAAACTCAAAGGTCACGATCAGATTCTCACCAGGTGTATAGCCATGATCCATATAGCGTTGCATTTTTTCATTCATTTTTTCGATGTAATGCTCTTCATGAAGCGCACCGAAATGTTCCCAAAGAATGGCTTTCCCTGTAAAAGGGGCTTTTATAACGAAGTCGGGATAGACGATTTTACCATCTAGATTCATGGCTGGTTCGTAATGATAAGGAACGAGGTTTTCTTCCAGTAGGTCGGCAATGATTTTTTTAGATTTTGACCTAAGAGGTGTGCCACCTTTAGAAGTATAGGTGAGTTGATCAGGCTTGTATGGATTCTTTTTAACCTTGCGACTTTGCCATTCTGGAATGGTGGAGTGGTAGAAATAATGGATGGGTAGAGTTTGATAGGATTTCGGTAAGGCAGAAATGACTGCCTTTGGATGAGTATTTTTCAGATTCACAACGAGGGTTTTTGGATGAAGGTTGTAATTGATGCGCTCTTGTAGCTCGTGAAGGAATCGCTGGCGCAATAATTGACGAATCAGCACCTTGTTTTGAGTAATGCCAACTTCTTTTCCGTCAATTACGTGAGAAAGATATTTTTGACGAATTTTTAATCTTCCTTTTGGAAGAGTTTCAAGTTCCTGTGCAATATTTTTTAACGTCTGATGATATTTGTGAATCTGTAGATGACGATTTTCCATTTTCTTACCCCTTTTTTGTAATTTTTGTGACCAATTCGAGAGCCAGCCTTCTCTGAAAAAACTTGAAAATCACCATTCTGGGGGAGAATAGAGCTAAAATTAGGATTCTATTAAATTCATCCTAGAATGTCGGCAAATAGTCGAAATCAATGAAATGTCGATAGTTTTTGATGCGAAATGCTGCTCATAATATCGACAAATAGCCAAAATCGCTCAAATGCCGATAATTTCCCTAAAAGGGGTGATTTTAACTTATTCAGAGGAAATTTGAGTTAAAAATATAGAACAACAACCTGATCCGTATCACAAAAACCCGGATTTTCGTCGTTTTGTGATACGGACTGTGGTGATCTAATGGTAACTTCGGAGTTTAAATCATGAAATCGTTGATTTAAGCTTACTTTTTAATCTAAAACAGCTAAATTCAGAGAATAACAACCTGATCCGTATCACAAAAACCCGGATTTTCGTCGTTTTGTGATACGGACTGTGGTAATCTAATGGTAACTTCGGAGTTTAAATCATGAAATCGTTGATTTAAGCTTACTTTTTAATC
>JGI24703J35330_11748449_pt1 | contig 16529 bp, 13 predicted proteins | sample TergutNt197P1_FD_35330 | JGI IMG/M metagenome (IMG submission 35330) | reverse complement strand
CAAGACGTAGCTGATGCAATCCGTATTCAATACGGCGGATCAGTAAAACCTGAAACAGTTGCAGGTTTAATGGCACAACCTGAAATCGACGGAGCTTTAGTTGGTGGCGCATCACTTGATGTAGCATCGTTCTTAGGACTGTTGAAATTCTAATAAATAATTTAAAATCCTTGAGCAAATTAAATTTTCACTGCTTGAGGATTTTTTTTTGCGAGTTTTTAAACCGAATTAATCAGAGTTTTGCTTACAAGGTTTTGTAGAAAATACTTGTATTTCAACTAAGTGGAAATGTACTTACAAAATTAACAAAAGAATATTAAAATTTGTTGCAATTATTACAAAGATTGGTTATAATTAAATCTAAAGGTCACAATATAATAAGAGATTATATAAAGGGGTGCCAGATGAATATTTTAATTGAAAATCTAATATATCAATTTTCAAAACTTACGCCATTTGGTTGGTTCCGACTATTTTTAGATATTTATTTAGTTTGGATTTTAATTTATTTATTGCTAAACCTCATTAAACTAAATGTTCGTACGATTCAATTGTTAAAAGGTGTTATATTTGTTATTTTTTTAAGATTTCTAGCAGTAAATTTAAATTTAACTGCTCTGGAAAGAATAATGCAAGAAATTATGAGATGGGGAATCATATTACTTATAATTATTTTTCAACCCGAAATTCGTGGCGCTCTTGAACAAATCGGAATAAATTCTATTAAAGGAACAAAAAAAAATCAACAAGTTTCTCTGCTTGAAATAATTACAAGTTCTGTTGATTTCCTCGCTAAAAGAAGAATAGGAGCACTTATTTTAATTGAAAAAGAAGTGAAAGTAGACGATTTTATCTCAACTTCAACTATAATGGATTCGAAACTATCATCAGAATTACTCAATACAATTTTCGTACCAACTACCCCTCTTCATGATGGAGCAGTAATAGTTCGTAACGAGCAACTTTATTGTGCAGGAGCTTACTTACCACTATCAACTCGAGAGGATATAGATAAATCTCTTGGGACACGGCATCGTGCAGCTCTTGGAGCTAGTGAGATTACAGATGGAATCATCGTAATAGTATCAGAAGAAACAGGTACAATCTCAATTGCAAAAAACGGGAAAATAATGCGTTTTGATGAAATAACAGCATTCAAAGAAACATTAAAATCATTACTAAACTAATTGGAGGATTTGCTATGATTAAAAAGATAATTAATTTTATAAAAAGCATCCTTCTTGCATTAATATACCCGGATCGTGTATTAAGTTTATTTAAAATAAAAAATCTAGATGAACAATCGGGTCGGTTACTTGCAAACGATAATATTGTAAAGATAATAACCTTTATAGCAGCTTTTGCCTTCGTTGGAATTGTCCGTTATAATCCGCCATTAAATTCCGAAGATCAACGTACAATTACTGTTCCTCTAAATAAGATATTGGATGAAAGTTATACTGATTTTGGAAGTGTTATACCCTCATCAGTCGAGGTAGTATTATCTGGTAACTCAATCGACTTAGACATATTTTTACAGACTGGTATTGCATATGCTTATGTAGATCTTGATAGACTTGAACCAGGAAGACTTTATCAGAATGTAATTATTTCTGTTGCGGGCGTACCTAGTCATATTAGTTGGGTAGTTTCACCTAGTATTTTAAATGATATCGAAATTTCACGTATCGAAAGTCAAGAATTTGATTTAGAAGGTATTATCAGAATGCCAGAACTCACAAAGGATTCTCGTTTTAGAGTAGGAAATTATACAATTTATCCTCAAACAGTAATTATACATGGGCCACGAAGAATGTTAGACGAGATTAATGCTGTTCGCGTTGAGGTTGATTTTTCTGACTTTGAATTTACTAATACAACTACTGCAATACGAGATGCCAGTATCGTACCTCATAACATAAACCTTGAAAGAGTCCACGGAATTATCATTGAACCTACGACCGCAAATATTCAATTAGAAATTTATGAATACACACGAAACATTCGTATAAATATAAATGAAAATATAATGAATTTACCAAGAGATGAATATCGTGTCAACAGTATTACCTCAAACATCTCACAGATTGTGGTATGGGGTGATATTGATTCTATGAATGATGTTATAAATCTCGACCGTATTGATTTTAGAAATTTGAATGAGATGGGACAACTTATCACAACTGTTACTCTTCCGAGGTATGTTTATACAGAAATTGAAGGTGATCAAGTTAACACATTTGATGTAATTATAACCGTAGATCTGGAGGAAATACCGGCTGAAACCACATCACATTACGACTATGATTTAGATGATTAAAAAATGGATTGATTATAGAGAAAACAGTTTCTCTAAAAAAAATATCCATTTTTTGTTGACATAATTTACTTCACATGCTAAAATAGTCAACAGTAAATAAAACTGAATATTCTTATCGAGAGTGATTGAGGGACAGGCCCTATGACATCACGGCAACTCCTTTCCTGTAGTTAGTGATTCATAATATGAATACAACTGCAACACGATTAATTGCAACTAAACTTTTTAAATAAGTCAAGTAGCATATCAAGAATCGAAAGGCACGGTGCCAATACCTGATGATGAGAGAAAACGAATTGACTTTTAAATGAAGCTTTTGACCTTTCTACTTATCATAGTGGAGAGGTTTTTATTTACCATTTTACCATATTGGAAGTGATATTATGATTAAAATCGAGAATGTAAACAAAACATTTCTTATGAAAAAAAGAGAAATACACGCACTTCAAAATATCAATCTCGAAATAAAACAAGGAGAAATCTTTGGTATAATTGGATATAGCGGAGCTGGCAAATCAACATTAATTCGTTGTATTAATTTACTAGAGCGACCGACAACAGGAAGTATTATAGTTGATGGTGAGGAATTAACATCACTTAAAGCCAAAGAATTAAGAAGAGCTAGAAAAAAAATCGGTATGATTTTTCAACATTTTAACCTGATGCCATCACGAACAGTTCTTGCAAATGTTCTACTTGCTATGAGAAATTCAACTATTCAAGTTAAAAATCAAGATGTAGATAAAAAAATCGAAAGAAAATTAAAAACATCTGAAAAAAAAGAAAAAGCTGTTGAGTTGTTAAAATTAGTCGGTCTATCTCACCGAATAAATGCTTATCCTTCAAATTTAAGTGGTGGTGAAAAACAACGAGTAGCTATAGCTCGAGCTTTAGCAAATGATCCAAAAGTATTATTATGTGATGAAGCAACAAGTGCACTTGATCCTGAAACAACAGCAAGCATCTTAAAACTGTTAAAAGAAGTTTCGCAAAAACTCGGTGTCACAATCGTATTGATTACTCATGCAATGGATGTTATCAAAGAAATTTGTGATCAAGTTGCAGTTATAGAAGGTGGAAAAGTTCGTGAAACTGGCCCTGTGATCGATATCTTCTCTAGACCAAAAAGCGATGTAACAAAACAATTTGTTGCTCAATCAAGCGGAATTGAAAAGATATATGAGTTAATAAACGAAAATGCACCAATTGTTGCTATTAACGAAGATGAAATGTTATTAAAATTAACCTACTCTGGAAAAACGGCGTCAGAGGCATTGATCTATGAACTTATAAGAAAATTCGATTTAAAAACAAATATAATTTTTGGTGATATGTCCATCATTAATACTACTTCAATAGGTACGCTTGTAATAACGTGTTGTGGTAAACAAGGAAATCGTGAAGAAGCATTAAAGTATATTAAAAAACAAGGTGTTAAAGTGGAGGTGTTGAAATCATGTTAGAAGCAATTTTTCCAAACTGGAACCGAGGTGGACAACATCTAATTGATGCAACCCTGGGTACACTTGAAATGACCGCTGTTGCTGGTATAATCGCTTTTATTCTCGGCACGACTTTTGGAGTACTTCTAGTTGTAACCAAAAAAAATGGCATTCTTGAAAATTTGTACCTTTATAACTTTTTAGACAAAGTAATAAATGGGATTCGCTCAATACCCTTTCTTATCTTAATGATTCTGTTAATACCATTTTCAAGAGCAATTATGGGAACTGGGATTGGGACTGTTGGGGCAGTTATTCCTCTGGTATTTGGAACAACTCCCTTTTTCTCTAGGCAGATTGAATCCGCGATTGCAGAACTTGATTCGGGGTTGATAGAAGCATCTCTAGCGATGGGAATGTCACCACTAGAAATTATTTTTAGTGTTTATTTACGAGAAAGTATTCCTAGTATAGCTCGTGTAACTCAGATAACGGCAATTAATTTAGTTGCACTTACAACTCTTACAGGTGCGATCGGTGCACCAAGTCTTGGAGAGTATGCAGTAAGATTTGGACATCAGTTAGGACTCACTGATTTATTATGGGCAGCAACAATCGTGATAATTATTATCGTAAGTATCATTCAAGCGATAGGAAATATCGTAATAAAATTAACAACAAGGTAGTCAAAATATCAAACAAATATTGTAGAACGAAAGGATGTTTAATTATGAAGAAGATTTTAGGATTATTAGGTGTAGTTTCATTAAGTTTATTAGTAGCATGTGGTCGAGGAAATTTGGCGGATGATGGAATAACTGTAGTTCGTGTTGGTGTTGTAGGTGCATTTCAAGATCAATGGGATGTTGTAAATGAAAAATTAGAGCCATATGATATTAGAGTTGAAATTGTAATGTTCACTGATTTTACAACACCCAATTCAATTTTAAACGCAGGTGAGTTAGATTTAAATGCTTTTCAAAATATCGGATTTTTAAATAATGCTATTGCAAACAATGGTTATAATATAACTCCAATTGGTACAACATTCATTGCTCCATTAAATATATTCGCTAATTTTAACCGTGTTTCATCAATTGCTGATTTAGCTGCAGGGGATTATGTTGGAATTCCAAGTGATCTTACTAACGGAGGACGTGCTTTAAAAGTACTAGAAGCTGCAGGATTAATCGTTATGGACCCTGAAGTAGGATTTTTAGGAACAGAACTTGATATTATCGAAAATCCGTCTGGAATAGTTATCAGACCAGCAGAGTCGGGAACACTTGCAAGCATGCTACCAGATCTTGCAGCAGCAGTTATTAATAGTGGGAATGCTCGTACAGGAGGACTTGATATTGAAAATGACAGTATATTCCAAGAAGACTCCCTTAATATTGAAATTGCAGGCGATTTAATAAATGTTATCGTTGCAAGAACTGAAGATGCTGACAACGAAATCTTCGCAAAAATTGTTCGTGCATACCAAACGGCTGAGGTAGCAAGATCAATTGAATCAACATTTGGTGGAATTGCTGCATTCGAATATTAATATAAAACAAAAGATTTAGTCGACAATAAAGTTGATTAAATCTTTTACAATATGGAGGGATAAAATGAACACAAAAGAATTAGTATTAAAAGAATATGACCATTTAATATCGCTAAGACGCTACTTTCATCAACACCCTGAACCCGCACTTGAAGAAGTGAAAACATGCGAAAAAATCGTCCAAGAGCTTACAAACTATAAAATTCCATTTGAATATATCGCAAAAACAGCGATTGTAGCTACGATAAATGGTACAAAAAAACCAACTGGTAAAACAGTTGCACTAAGAAGTGATATTGATGCTCTAAAAATGGCTGATTTAAAAAACGTAGGATATAAATCAACACACGAAGGTCTTTGTCACGCATGTGGACACGACGCACACACAGCAACCCTACTCATTGCAGCAAAAATTTTAAAACAAAAGTCAGATGAATTTAGCGGCGTAATAAAATTATTTTTCCAGCCGGCAGAAGAAGTTGGTGATGGCGCACATCTATTTGTAAACCAAGGTCATCTCAAAGGTGTTGAAAGGGTTTTTAGCGTACACGTATCATCTTCAATTCCGAGTGGAAAAATTGCTATCACCCCAGGTCCTGTTCAAGCAAGCTGCGACCTATTCACTATAGAAGTAACAGGACGTGGAGCACATGTTGCACAACCACAAAAAGGAATCGATGCACTTTATATCGCCTCTCAAATTGTAATAAATCTTCAATCTATCGCCTCTAGAAACACAGCAGCACTCGATTCAGTAATTGTAGGAATCGGAACAATGCAAGCTGGAACACAGTATAACATCGTTGCAGAAGGTGCAAAACTCGAAGGAACAACTAGAGCATTTACTCCTGAAATTCGTAACTTTACAAATAAACGGGTTACAGAAATAGCAAAGCAAACAGCAGAATTATTTGGCGGGTCTGCAAAAATTTCTTGGCGTGATTTAGCACCACCTGTTATTAATGAATTTAATGCAACCAAAGAAGCACAAAAAATTGCTAATTTAATTTACTCACCAGAGAATGTAATAACAAATCAAGAGAAACAACTTGGTGCAGATGATTTTGCGTTAATGATAAACGAAACAAAAGGTGTATATGCTTACGTCGGAACTCAAAATGATGAAAACAGTAATACATCTGTAGCACATCATCATGGTTTATTTGACATCGATGAAAAAGCACTAATCAACTCAGTTAGAATGTATATTGATTATGCATTATCTGTTTTAAATCAATAAAACATTTTGACCTTTTATCTTTAAACTGTTATAATATTAAAGAAGTATTCTAGCTCAAAAAAATATTTAATGGCTATAAGGATATTAATAGATGGAGGGATATTATGTCTGAAATTATAAAAAATGAATATGAAAAATGGTTAAACAACTCAGCTCATAATGACGAGTTGAGAACAGAACTAGAAAATATGACGCAAGAAACTATTGATGATGCGTTTTATACCGACTTGGAATTTGGAACTGCAGGGATGCGCGGAATTATGGGTCCTGGAACAAACCGCATGAATCTTTTTACAATTAGAAAAGCAAATGTTGGGTTTGCTCAGTTTTTACTTAGTAATGTAGACAACGCAAAAAACCGCGGGGTTGCGATTGCTTATGATAGTCGCAACAACTCGTATGAGTTCGCACTTGAATCTGCGATTGTCCTAGGAACTTTTGGAATAAAAACTTATTTATTCGATGGACCGCGACCAACACCTGAACTTTCATACGCTGTAAGACATCTTGATTGCGCAGGTGGTATTGTCATAACCGCATCTCATAATCCTCCAGCATACAATGGATATAAAATTTATGATGAATCAGGATCTCAAGTATTACCTGATGATGGTGACAAAGTGATTGCCGGTGTAAATAAAGTCAAAGACGTTTTTTCAATCGAGGTAGAAAGTGAAACGAATCTAAAAGAAGCGGGATTAATCAATATTATTGGAAAAGAAATTGATGATGCATATTTAGAACGAGTAAAAAAATTAGAAATTAACTCTAACATAAATAAGTCCGCTCTCTCAATAGTATTCTCCCCTCTGCATGGAACTGCCGGAGATTTAACAAAAACTTTACTAACACAAACAGGTTATACTAACTTACATATCGTCGAGGAACAAGAACAACCAGACGGCGCATTTCCAACAGTAAATTATCCTAATCCTGAGGACCCAGCTGCATTTGAATATGCTATTAAGAAAGGAAAAGACGTTAATGCCGATATTTTACTTGCCACAGATCCCGATGCAGATCGTATGGGAGTTGCCGCAAAAAATGTGTACGGAGAGTATGTACTTTTAACCGGTAATCAAACTGGGGCTATCTTAACTTATTACATCGTAGCTCAACGTAAATTGAATGGTAGTTTACCAACAAAAGGTCGTTTTTATGATACAATCGTTTCATCAAGACTTGGTGCTAAAATTGCAGAAACTTTTGGTTTAACTACAATGTCTACATTAACTGGATTTAAATTTATCGGAGAACAAGCAAGATATTTAGAAAACACAGATGAAACCTACGTATTTGGTTACGAAGAATCTTATGGTTCATTAATTGGTGATTTTGTCCGAGATAAAGATGCAATACAAGCAGTTTTGTTATTATCAGAAGTTGCTGCTTATTATAAAGAAAAAGGTCAAACTCTCCTTGATGTTTTGAATGAACTTTATGAAATTTATGGTTATTATCAAGAAGATCTTGTTAATATCTCCTTGGCTGGAAAAGAAGGAAACGAAAAGATAAAACAAATTTTAGCTGAGTTTAGAAAAAATCCACCTACAAATATTGCTGGTAGTAACGTAGTTATAGTAGAGGATTACCAAAATCAAACAAGTATTACAAATAATCAAATGACGCCAATTTTATTACCATCCGCAAATGTTTTAAAATATACCTTAGATGACGGATCGTGGTTTGTGTTAAGACCATCAGGAACAGAACCTAAAGCAAAAGTTTACATTGGTGTTGTAACAAAGAGTTTAGATGAATCAACGAAGCGAAACGAAGCAATAAAAAAAGATGTGCTCGCAAGGGTAAATTCAATAATCGCATAAAATTTAAAAGTTACAGAATTTGTCGAACTCTGTAACTTTTTTTGTATTGAAAAATGTAAATGGGGTAAAATAAAAAAGATCTAGTAAAGAAGATGTATTTGTCGTATTTTTGCGGATTTTTGTATAAAATGAAGATTACTTACACATAATAGGATTGTCTTTACAAAGATTGAAGGAGAATTAGAATGAGAAAGCAAATCAAGTTGGGAATATTTTTGTTTTTATATAGTATTTTACTAGCACAAAATCACCATGCAATCGCAAATGAAACAGATCGATATATGCTGATTCCAGGAGGAGATGCAGTTGGAATCCATATAGAAACTGAAGGTTTAATAGTTGTTGATACATATGGCGTAGAAACAACTTCAGGAGAAAAATTTCCTGCAAGAGATGCTGGTTTAGTCAAGGGCGATGTTATTACGAAAATAAATAATAATGTCGTTACAGAAATAGAAGAATATAAAGATTGCTTATCCAATAATGATGGAAAAATTACACTAACTGTAAAAAGAGCCGATGAAACTATTGAACTAAATATAGAAGGTTGTGAAAATACCGATGGTGAGTTAACTACCGGAATTTATCTGCGTAATAAAATCGCAGGTATAGGAACGCTGACATACGTTGATCCTCAGAGTAAAAAATATGGAGCTTTAGGTCATGAAATTATTGAACAGAGTACTAACAGATTAGTAGAAATTAGAAATGGCAAAATCCTCTCATCGAATGTTACTTCTGTGAGAAAAGCCCGTGATAATGAACCTGGAGAAAAAGTTGCTGAAATAAACTTTAATGCAACACATGGAAATATTATAAAAAATAATGAGTATGGAATTTATGGACAATTATCAACAGATTATTTTACTGACAAGAATATGATGCCTATTGCTTACCAAGATGAAATTAAACTTGGAAAAGCAACTATTCTCACAGTAATAAATGGTCGTAATATTGAAGAATTCGAGATAGAAATTGTAGAAGTAAATTTACAAGCTACTCAAGAAATAAAAGGAATTAAATATGTTGTTACAGATGAACGACTAGTTTCAACAACTGGCGGAATTGTACAAGGTATGAGTGGATCACCAATTGTCCAAGATGGTAAAATTATCGGTGCAGTAACTCATGTTCTTGTTCATGATTCAACTCTCGGTTATGGCGTGTTTATTGAATGGATGTTAAAAGAATCTGAAATTGCATATCGTGACGATGTAAATCATTCACGCCTTGTATTTCAACCTGCAGCATAAATTAAATAACAATTTTGTTTTAAAAATATCGGATATTATAGCAATTCTATAGTAAAAACACTTAAAGTTAGGGTATAAGTTATCTCTGACTTTTTGTGCGTTTTTTCGTCATTTAGTAGAAATTTCCTAAGAAATAATGGTAGTCTTTGTCGAACGGTGTCATATGAAAAAAAAATATTAAAAAAAAACAAAAAAAAAACAAAAAAAACGCATAAAGGGGTTGCATTTTGAGTGAAAGTGTATTTTAATAGTACTTGTACAAATAAAAAATATTATTTACGGGGGTAAGATAAAATGAACAAGATTAAAGTATTAATAGCGGACGATAACTATGACTTAGCAGGACCGTTGTCAGAATTTTTGAATTTACAATCTGACATGGAAGTTATTAGTTGCCACAAAAATGGTGTCGAGGTTTTGGAAACGATGAAACACCACCAAGCTGATGTATTATTACTTGATGTAATTATGCCAGAAGCTGATGGAATTAGTGTGTTAGAAACGTTAAAAGAAAATAGCTCTCTCTACAAACGTCCAAAAAATATCATCATGTTTACTGCGTTTAATCAAGAAAAAGTTATGACAAAAGCTGCAGAACTCGGAGCAAGTTATTTCATTATGAAGCCTTTTGAACTCAATAAGATTATCGACACAATAAGAGATGTTCACCAAAATTATTCTTCAGCGATTAAACTTCCTTCTGTAAATCCTGTATTCGGGGCAGTTAATCAAATGAACGATGGTTTTGATTTAGAAGCTGAAATTACTTTCGTATTACATGAAATCGGAGTTCCTGCACACATTAAAGGTTATTTGTATTTACGTGAATCAATTGATATGATTTATCACGAAATTGAATTATTAGGATCAATTACAAAAACGCTCTATCCTGACGTTGCAAAAAAATATAAAACAACCTCGTCAAGAGTAGAACGTGCAATCCGTCACGCTATCGAAGTTGCATGGACAAGAGGAAATCATGATGCAACTGCAAGAATTTTTGGTTTTACAGTGAATAAAGAAAAAGCAAAACCAACGAATTCAGAATTTATCGCTATGATTGCAGACAGATTAAGACTACAACATAAAAATAAAACAGCATAGAAAATAAAATTTATTAAACGAGCACTCAAAAGATTGAGTGCTTTTTTAAAAAATTAAAAAAAATTTTAAAAAATTGACTTTAGATTTTAAATTTATGCTATAATAAGTTATTCATATAAATTTCGGGGGAAAAAATGAAGAAACTACTATTTTGGATAATATTATTAAGTACAATTTGGATTTTTAGAGATGATTTGACAGAGATTGATTTTAAAGAGCATTTTTTAACAGTTATGCAGTGGACAAGTGACCGTATTGTCAATGTCTTAAATCACTTAAATGAAAATCTTGATGAAGAAGTGAACGATGTTGAAGAATCAACTTATCGTACAATAAATTTGATAGAATTAAACAATGAATTTACAGCAAATACACGTTTATTTTTTTACGAACAGTTAAACGAATCTGAAAAAATTGTCTATCAATTAATCCTTAATGGATTAGTTGCGTTTGAACAAGAAATTTTAATAGAAAATAGTGACACTGATCAAATCCATGATATCTTTAGACGTGTTCTTTATGATAATCCACAGCTTTTTTGGGTAAGTGGTGCAGCAACGACGACTATTAGAACTCCGATAGTAGGGACTGCTTATGCTATTTTTAAACCAACATACTCACATAGTACAGAAACAATCTTACAAATGCAACAACAAATAGAATATGTAGTAGAAGAATTTTTATCGCAAGTTCCAAGCGACTTATCTGAAGTAGAACTTGTCCGTCATGTATATGAATTTATCATTAGATCAACAGAGTATGACCTAGAATCAAAAGAAAATCAAAATATATATAGTGTTTTTGTAAATCAATCAAGTGTTTGTGCGGGAATTTCACGAGCCGCTCAGCTACTACTTAACCGGTTAGGGATTTTTGCAACATATATTACAGGGGTAGCTTATGTACCAGGACAATCAAGCGAACCAATTAACCACGCTTGGAATCTTGTAAAAATCGGTGGTGAATATTATTATCTCGATGTAACTTGGGGGATGCCAACTTTTAGCGAAGAACCTAATATCGTAATTGACGTAATATATGACTATTTGCTCGTGAGTGGAGATTTCCTATATAACACCCACACTGTCTCGGAACACATTACAGTACCGACCGTTAATTCATTAACTCACACATTTTTTTATTTAAATAATATGTTTTGGAATAGCATTGATGAAGAAGGCGTTTTACAAGTTATGACCATTGATATTAAAAATTCTGAACCTTTCACAGCTTTACAATTTGCGAGTAGTGAGTTATTCAGAAGTATGTCCATTACCATTTTATCAGAACTCGCACCAGAAGCTGCTCGAATTTTAATGCAATATCATGGTTTACAAAGCACAACTTATTTTATAAGAGAAAAACCAAACTTGAACAAAATTTCAATTTATTGGATTTACGAATAAAGGAGTTTCATTATGCAACAATCTCGATTTCAAGTCGTTTCACAATACGAACCATCAGGAGATCAACCAGAGGCAATTAGACACTTAGTAGACAATTTAAAAAATGATGTTAAAGAACAAGTACTACTCGGAGCAACCGGAACAGGTAAAACATTTACAATTGCAAATGTAATTCAAGAAGTTGGAAAACCAACTCTTGTTCTTGCACACAATAAAACACTAGCCGGACAACTTTATAGTGAGTTAAAAGAATTTTTTCCAAATAACGCTGTTGAATATTTTGTTAGTTATTACGACTATTATCAACCCGAGGCCTATGTTCCTTCTTCTGATACATTTATTGAAAAGGACTCGGCTATAAATGATGAGATTGATAAACTTCGTCACTCCGCAACAGCATCAATTCTTGAACGACGAGACGTTATTGTTGTAGCATCTGTTTCTTGCATATACGGAATTGGTGATCCTTCTGAATATAAACGGATGATGGTTTCATTAAGAGTTGGAATGGATATGGACCGAAATGCACTTCTTAATGAGTTAATTCGCATTCAGTATAATCGAAATGATATCGAATTTTCACGCGGAACCTTTCGCGTTCGTGGCGATGTAGTAGAAGTTTATCCTATTGGTAATGAAAGAAACGCCCTGCGTATCGAATTTTTCGGTGATGAGATTGATCGGATTCGCGAAATTGACACTGTCACAGGATCGTTAATCGGTGAACGCAAGCATGTTACTATTTTTCCAGCATCCCACTTTGTCACTGGCGAAGAACGTTTAAGAATTGCGATGAAAAATATTGAAGCAGAAATGTTACAACAAGTCGCTCTTTTTGAAGAAGAAGGAAAACTTATAGAAGCACAAAGGATTGAACAAAGAACTCGTTATGACTTAGAAATGCTTGGTGAAATGGGTTTTTGTTCAGGTGTCGAAAATTACTCAGGACCATTATCATTAAGAGAATCTGGTGCAACGCCATATTGTTTACTTGATTTCTTTATGGAAGATTGGCTACTCGTAGCAGATGAATCACACGTAATGTTGCCACAAGTTCGCGGGATGTATAATGGTGACCGTGCCAGAAAAGAAACGCTAGTTAATCATGGTTTTCGACTACCATCAGCACTTGATAACAGACCCCTACGATTTGAAGAATTTGAAAATAAAATTGATCAAGCCATCTATGTATCGGCGACCCCAGGGGATTATGAACTCGAAAAAACGCACCACATCATTCAGCAAATAATAAGACCAACTGGCTTAGTAGATCCTATCATTGAAATCCATAAAAGCGAAGGTCAAATCGATTATCTCATAGGAGAAATTCATAAAAGAATCGAACTTGATGAAAGAGTCCTAATTACAACTCTTACTATTAAAATGTCAGAAGAACTTACTAGTCATTTAAAAGATTTGGGTATCAAAGTTGCGTATCTTCATTCTGAGGTTAAAACTTTGGAACGTATAGAAATAATTCGTGACCTGCGAGCTGGAGTTTATGACGTTTTGGTTGGTATAAATCTTTTGCGCGAGGGTCTTGATATTCCGGAAGTATCACTTGTCGCGATACTTGATGCTGATAAAGAGGGATTTCTTCGTAGTGGTCGTTCGTTAATTCAAACTATCGGGCGGGCGGCAAGAAATTCAGAAGGTCGTGTTATATTATTTGCTGACAAAATTACAAATTCGATGGAAATTGCTATTCGTGAGACAGAACGTCGTCGTGAGGTTCAAATTGCTCATAATGAAAAACACGGAATTATTCCGAAGACAGTTAAAAAAGCGATTCGAGATTCTATTAGAGCAACAGAAGAGGCAAATGTTAAACATTCTCCTGCAAATAAAAAGATGTCTAAAACAGAAAAGGAACAACTTATTGCAAAGCTTGAAACTGAAATGCAAGAAGCAGCGAAAATTCTTGATTTCGAAACTGCTGCAAGCTTACGAGATGTCATTATCGAATTAAAAGGTTCTAAATAAAAAAGATTTGGTGATTACTCACATGTGTGGTATAATAATAGATGAACTTATTACGAATTGCTAAAACTTGTTTTAAAATTCTCAAAAACAAAAATCAAGTAATAGCAAATTTTAATTTAATCAGGTGAGACTTATGAGAAATAGTGGTTTTAAATTCAAATTTAAAAAAAGGTTGAAATTCAGACATATTTATGCAATTTTCATGCTTGGTGTTACAATTGCGTTTGCTTGGTCTGTTATTAACTTGCTTGTGATTGAGCCTATTCGTGCTGAAGGTTTACTTCTTGGAAATCGAATGGACGGAATTGATGAATTAAACGAAGATTGGTTACGCCAAGTTGAGGTTTTTGGTTCAAGTCACGATGATATATCGTATGTAGAAATATTTTGGAATCGTGGTCCTGTTGTTTATGTTAGTGTAAGATTTGATGTAGGTATTCGTCGATCAGATGCTAGAAGAGCTGCAAGAGATGTAATGGAATACTTTCGTGATATAAGTGACGAGACATTTACGCAATATAATTTTCAAATTGTTATCTCTTATGGCGATATCGAGCAGCAAAGAAAAGAAAACGAAGCTGCTATCTTAGAGAATGTACACAGACAAAATTATGAATTCGGTATGCGTGTCCTGCAATGGGCTGAAGAACACCGAAGCGCAGAGAATATCCAACGAGCGCGAATTAATTTCACATCGCCAGATAGCCGTGTAAGACCATCAGTAATCGAAATTGTTGGTGAAGATGGATGGCAAGAACTTGTTGAGAGAATAGATAATATCGTCGAAGTTCACCAAAGTACAGATGAGGATGCACCACCGATTCCACGTTATCCAGGAACTTTAAGAGTTGAACAAACTAATATCTCAAACTTTCCAAACTGGGGAGCGTGGGATCATAACCGTAACCGAATTACATGGAATTAAACGTGAGTAACTGTCAAAGGTTGCTCATTTTTTAGGAGGATTTTATGAAAAAGAAAATACCAGTAGAAATTGATAAATTATACGACGTTAAAGTTGAAGGTTTAAGTCACGACGGACTAGGAATCGCCAAAATAGACGGTTTTACTCTTTTTGTGAAAAATGGTTTACCTCAAGAGCGCGTTATTATTAAAGTAATAGCAGCAAAAAAGAATTATGCTCATGCAACTGCTGTGGATTGGATTATCAAGTCAGCTGATCGTGTTATCCCCCCATGCCCTCTATTTGAGGTGTGTGGAGGTTGTCAAATTCAACACCTAAGTTACGATGCACAACTTGAATTTAAACAACAAATTGTAAAAAGAAATATGGAAAAATTTGGAAAAATAAATAATGCTAATGTTTTACCAACTATCGGAATGGAAAATCCATGGCGTTATCGAAATAAAACACAAATACCCTTTGGTCAAGACGTACTTGGTAATATTGTTGCAGGTTTTTATAAAAATCGAAGTCATGAGATTGTAGATATGCCTGAATGTTTTGTACAAACAACAAATTCTGATAAAATTTTACACCAAATTAGAGAATTACTGAAGACATATAATATCGAACCTTATAATGAAAAAAATGGTTCTGGAGTATTACGCCATGTTGTTATAAGGGTTGGTTTTAATAGTGATGAAATCATGGTTACTTTTGTAGTAAATACTGACTCTTTACCACATGCAGAACTTATTTGTGAAAACTTGAAAACACAATTTCCTTCGATAAAATCCATTGTAAAAAACGTAAATAAAAAAAATACCAATGTCATTTTTGGTGATAAAACCGAGACTTTAAATGGTGAGGATTATATTGTAGATTATTTAGATGGTTTGAAATTCATGATATCAGCGAGAAGTTTTTATCAAGTGAACCCTGTTCAAACAGAAATACTCTATAACAAGGCAGTCGAATTCGCGTCAATTAGTCCTGATGATATTGTCTTTGATGCATACTGTGGAATCGGAACGATTACACTTTTTTTAGCGCGCAATGCTAAGCAGGTGTACGGTGTTGAAATTGTCCCAGAGGCGATAAAGGATGCTAAAATAAATGCTGAGGTTAACGCTATGACGAATGTGATTTTTGAGGTGGGAAAATCTGAAGAGGTAATACCACGACTTATTGATGAAGGCATTCGTCCAAATGTTATCGTTGTAGACCCGCCTAGAAAAGGTTGTGACCCGGTTTTACTTGATTCTATTATCAAAGCGAGGCCTGCGCGTTTGGTGTATGTTTCGTGCGACTCAGCGACTCTTGCGCGTGATGTCGCGATACTTGTGGAGGGCGGGTATGCGCTTGATGTGGTGCAGCCTGTGGATATGTTCCCGCAGACGAGCCATGTTGAGTGTGTGGCATTGATGTCTAGGAAGAAATAGGAGAAGGGTGTAAAAGCCTTGGTATCAAGGGGTTTGACTATTTTTGGTGCTTATGAA
>JGI24703J35330_11748450_pt1 | contig 16564 bp, 13 predicted proteins | sample TergutNt197P1_FD_35330 | JGI IMG/M metagenome (IMG submission 35330) | reverse complement strand
TTTGAAGAGTTTTATCTTCCGCTTCTATTATAATATTTTGTAGCCAAAAAATGTTTCGTTATAGCGAAATACCGAAACTTCTTTGCTAGTAATTAAGGAAAAATTCCAGAAATCATGTAAAGGTAATAGAAATAAACTTGAAAAAACCTCTTGATATAAAATACATTAGGTAAGCGAGAAAAAACAGTGGTGGAAATATCCTGAGAAAAGTAAGCGATCAAAAGATAAACCATTCCACAAGATGGAATGGCTTGAAATCATCCGATAAAATGAACTAATTCATGTAAACTATTTTAATACCATATCATCCTTCAAATTTCGAAAACACCTTTACATCGTTCTAACCCAAGTCAAAGCAATTGTACCTTCACCAACATGGGCAGAAAGCACAAGTGAAAGCGGCAATATGTGAATGGCAATATTTGGATAAATCTGAGTAATTGCGCTTTTTAAAGCTGTCGCATCTTCTTTATTCAGTACATGCATAATTGCAATTTCGTAAGACTCATTTAGGTTCGCATCTTTTGTCGTCTCAATCAACATTTGAAGTGCTCTCTTGAATGTACGCACTTTAGCAACTGCTTCCAACTTTCCTTCTCCTGACATGGCAATAATCGGTTTTATTTGAAGTACACCCCCGAGAATTGCACTTGCATTAGACAAACGCCCACCTTTTTTCAAATTCTCTAGTGTTTTAACTGTTGCTTTGACAAATGTCGTTTCCCTAATATTCTCAAGTTCTGTGATGATGCTCGTCGCATCCTTACCATGTTTTGCAAGTTTAGATGCAACAATGGCTAATCCTCCCTGTGGAAAAGAAACTGTTTTTGAATCAAATACATGAATTTTTTCAGTATTAACTATACTTGATGCATTCACTGCTGATTGATAAGAGCCACTCAACCCACTTGAAATAGTGATATGAATAATTTCATCATAACCTTCTTTAAGAAGATTTTCATATAATTCAATCGTTAAACCTAAAACAGGTTGAGAAGTCGTTGGTAACTCTTCTTGTGCATTTAATAATTCTACAAATTTATCAGGTTTAAGTTCTTTAAATTCTTGATAAGACTCTTGACCAAAAACAACCATCAAGTAACTCGTATAAATATTATATTCTTTAAGCATTTCTTCTGTTAGAGATGCTGAAGAGTCTGAAACAATCGCAACTTTCTTAGACATAGCTTTTCAACTCCAATTTATTTCTTATCTTTTACCGACTACTTCACATAACTATACTCAATGTTAGGCATCGTAATCATAATCTAGTTTCACTTGCTTTAAATCAATAGTAACAGTAGCTTTTAGGGCATTCAAGCTAAGGGCAAAGAGATTCGTTTATGCTCATTCCCAACTAACAATTCAACATAGCACCCCTGATTAAAAAGGTTGAGCTGTTGCACATGGAAATAAAGTATTAAGTGAATTGGCTAATAATCCGAAATGATAGGCTATAATTCAAGTTTCTACTCTTTAACGAACACCATTATATTCTTAATACACGAACTAACGACTTTGCATTAATGTAGAAATTGTAATTCTCATTTCTAATATCAAATATATATTTTACAGATATTATTAATAATGAATAGCTTAAGTTTAGAAATATCTGGAAGTTCTAATGTTTCTACTACTTTTACTAGCAAAATGATCTATGTGACCGTCAAGTAATAATGAGCCATGAATCACTTTAGTTTAACAGTTACAATCTATTATAGATTTAGAACTTGTGCTCAATAGAGTGAATCGCCTTTGATTTTGGTCGTTTTCATACGATTCAAGCCAAATTCTCAAACACAATTCAATTCATTTTATATCACAAGAAATTACTAATTTTAGAAAAAATTCGTTCAAAAACCCTAATTTGAAGCTATTGACTACAGATTCTTAGTTCGTAATGGCATTTTATAGTCTACACGTCATTTAAATCGTGGTAAATTACTTACAGTTACTGCAAGTTAGAAATCATTTAGTTATATTTAAATCAAAATATCCTTTAGAATTATATGTCTATCCCTTCTTTAGCTTTCAATTTCCTCTCTCTTTAAGAATCTATCATCTTGTTATACCATTAGAAGATTCCTTGACATTGAATGTTGTGTCTAAATACCTTCCCATTTTTTAAATATAATACTAGAATTATGACCCCCAAACCCAAGTGAGTTGCTCATAGCATATTTGATATCTTGTTCACGTCCAACATTTGGTACAATGTCGAGATCACAATCAATATCTTCTACTTTATAGTTGAGTGTTGGAAGAACATATCCCTTCTCCAATGATTTGATTGAAAGGATAGCTTCAACCGCCCCCGTTGCACTTAATAGATGACCTGTCATTCCTTTGGTTGAACTCATAGCAAGTTTACTTGCATGATTACCAAAGGCTTCTTTCACAGCTTTCGTTTCTATTCTGTCATTAAATGAGGTGGATGTTCCATGAGCATTGATATAGTCAATAACCTCAGGTATAATTCCCGCATTTTTAATTGCTAATTTCATAGCACGCATAGCACCTTCACCTCCTTCTGATGGTGCTGTCACGTGGAAAGCGTCGTAGCCCACGACTTCACCATAAATTTTTGCACCACGAGCCTGAGCATGTTCTAATGACTCTAAAACTAACATCCCTGCTCCTTCACCTATAACGAAACCGTTGCGTTCTTTATCAAATGGAATAGAAGCCCTTGTCTTATCAATGCTTTCAGAAATAGCACGAATAATACTAAAACCTGCAACACCAAGTGGAGTAATTGAAGCTTCTGTACCACCTGCAATCATCACATCTGCACGATTCGCTTCGATATGTTGAAAGGCTGTTCCAATAGCATCAGTTCCACCTGCACAAGCCGTTACAATTGTATGACAGATACCTTTAGCACCAAGATAAATAGCCACATTTCCAGCTGCTAAGTTGATTAATGCTTTTGGAATGAAATGAGGTGAAATTCGATTAGGTCCAACATCACGTAGCTTTTTAGCATTTTCTTCTATGGTGGATAACCCCCCAATCCCAGAAGCCACAGATACACCTATGCGTTCTTTATTAACATTTGCTGCTAATCCTGCATCAGTATATGCTTCATGAGCGGCGAAAACAGCGAATTGAATGAAAGGATCCAATTTCCGAACCTCTTGTTTAGTTAATAGAGTAGTAGCATTGAAATCTTTAACTTCTGCTGCTAATTTGATTTTGTGTGCTGTCGTATCAAATGCTGTGATTTCAGCAATACCGCAGACACCTTTCTTGGCGTTCTTCCATAGTGTTGTAACATCATTACCGACTGGTGTTACAGCACCTATTCCAGTTATGACCACTCTTTTCATGTTACTCATCATCCCCTACATTAATATTGTTGATTGTACAAATGATTCCAGTTCCTAATCGTTTAGGTCAATCATTACCAATTCATCATCTCACCCATTACAACTATAATAGCAAAAGAAAACTTCCAATATTTACCCTTTATTACTTGTTACACTATCTATACCTATTTTCAGCAAAGCAAAACTCTTCAGAATGGAACAAATTAAGACACTTAATTTGTTCTAAGTTTATCTTCTAACAAATTAACAACATCAGCAATTGTTACAAAAGCTTGTGCTTCGATATCTTCAATTTTTACATCAAATTCATCTTCTAATCCCATGATTAGTTCAACAGCATCTAAAGAGTCAATACCCAAATCATCTTTGAGCCTTACTTCTAGTGTAATAGCAATCTCATCTATATTTAATGTTTCTGCTATTATAGGTTTAATTTTTTCTAACATATCAATCACTCCTATATTTTACTAAATTTTCATTACCTAAACCAAATATATATCACCATTCACTTTTAAAGTATGCCTTGCCCTTTTTATTCAAATATTTTCTTAATTTAAATTATTTAATTTTCCAGTAACGTAAAGCAAGCGAAGCATTGGTTTTTGTACTCTTTTCTTTACACTGTCTATTAGAAACTTTAATTGTGCATACAAATATCCTTTCTCAATATAATTTACTATGATTTTTTCAGCATTGTTAGGAATTGGACTTCTAACTAGTAGCACTTTAGAATCCTGATGTTTCTTCTCATATTCTTTATACTGAGAAAAGGCCGAGATAAGAACTACGTTAAGATCACGATCCTCAAGAGTTTCAATTAAAGAGATCAAAGATTTATTTGCGGATCCAGAAGAAGTTATGAGTAGGGCATCTTTAATTCCTGATAACCTTTCTTCAGACAAATTTTGAATTTCAATAATCGGACTTGAAGGACTAGCAATCCACATACAACATGTTTCAGCTAACTTGTTCTCTCGATCAGGAAATTGTTCTTGAATAAAATCAAAAATAACTCTTACATGTTTCGGCAGAAAAGTAACATATGGAATGAGGTAAAGTGGTTTCTTATTTTCCTGTGTTAATAAACGATCTTTATAATTACCCATTTGTACCAATATCATATCATCTGGATACAACTCACGAAAATTCTTAATAATTATATGATTAGGTTCACATAGAAGGACATATTGATAATCAGGATTAGCTACTTCAAATATCCTTCTAATTTTACGTATGTAGGGGCAGGGTTCATCTAAAATTTCTATATTTTTGTCAACAAGGATTTTTTCTTCATGAACAATCGAATCATAACCTGTATTTACAACTATCGCATCAGCAGGTACATCTTTATATGAAGATGCTACAGGTACACCTAGCTTGTGTAACCATTTAGTATCAACTCCTACTTTACCTTGGTCATTGCTGACCCACTCTTCAATGATATACATTGTCTTTTCATTTTTATTTAATGCTGACATTAAGGCTTGTGGCAATAGCTTTTTGAGAACTTTCTTTTCTAACCATTTACAACGTCCATCTTTTTCAAGCATAATCACTTCCATTTAGTTGCCTCCATTCTTGAAAAATTCCAGTACTTTTATTCTGATTAATTTTTTTTGTAGTTTTATATTAATATTTTGAATTTTCTATCTTCTATTTGAAAAAGGTAGGCGATAGATGTGACATTATTGAATACGGTGTTATTTTCATGAAAAAAACCAGTAATTTGTTGTATGCCCCAACGACAATCACTTTTTTTCTTTTTTGCAAAGCTGTGAAAGCCACTTTAGCTACTTTATCAGGAGAGAGAACAAATATTTTGAATAAAAGAGTGTTCTCAATTCCTGCTTTTGAAGCAAATTCAGTTGCTGTAGCCCCAGGGCATAAAACAGTTATCCCCACCCCTGTTTTTTTTAATTCACTATTTACTGCTTTTGAAAAATTTAGAACATAAGCTTTTGAGGCTGTATAAACAGCATCCATAGGGAAAGGAGCAAATGAACCTGTAGAAGCCACATTTAAGACTTGGCCATCTCCCTTATCAATCATATCTCTCACATAATATTTTGTTAGCTCTGTTAGTGAAGCAATATGCACCTGTAACATATTTAATTCATTTTCTAAATTAGTCTTGTGAAATGGTCCGCACTCATTAAATCCAGCATTATTAATTAGTATATCAATAACTATATGTTTACTTCTTGTTTCTTGGTATATTTCAGTTGCAGCATTTTTCTCAGTAAGATCTTTTTCAATGATATAAACATTGACACCTTTTTTTTCCAAACGTTCTTTTTGCTCAGCTAGTTTTTCGTAGTTTCGAGATACTAACACCAAATTATATCCTTTTTTAGCAAATAAATTGCTGAGCGAATTTCCGATTCCGCTTGTGGTTCCTGTTATAAGAATTGTTTTCATATTTTCCCTCCTCTACGAGCATTTGCACGTTCTTTATAAGCCACAGCCTGCTCCATAAATGACTCTATTCGCGTTTGCACATTTGTTTGCTCTAGACCGTCATCAATAAATGTAAACATAGGTAGATTGTCATTTTTATTCCTTAGCTTATTAATACATGCAGTCGTTATTTTTCCAAGGCAACAATTAAATCCATAGGCATTGACCAGACCATGTATGTTTTTATTTTCAACAAAATCAACGGTTTTTCCGATAAACATAGAGGGGATAACAGGAGCAATTAATGGATTCACATACTCAGAAGAATATTCCGTTAGCTGACTTATATTAGGTTCAAGAAACAAATGCGAATATTTGATTGCAATTTTCTCAATTCGATTTTTGAAAAATGTAAGACTACTACTATTAATATGGTTTACAGCAGCTTTCACTAGATGCCCTTTTTCTCGCAATCTAGACGTGTGCCTATTTGCACCATAACTAATAAAATCGTTCCAAGACGGGGGTAGATATATGACACCTCCCAATTTTTCTATTGTTTCATATATCTCTGCCATCCCATAGTCATGAACACGAGTAAATGCATCTCCTGTCACAGCAACATGAACAAGATCTCGTTCAGCTAGCTCTACAGAACGCATGAGATTCATACTTTCTTTAAATCCTTTAAACGGACTACCTTTGGAAATATTATTGTGCAGTATACTTACTGCTTGCAAATAGCATTTTTCTGTATCTCCCACATTTTTTTCATATGGTCTAATCTGGAATTTATACCTTGATAAATAATCTGCACAAATAAGCGCACACCAAATTTCAATGGCAAGATCAATTCCAAATTTTAAAATCCAGCCCATGGGATCATCAACGGTTGTATTCAGTATTGTGACTGCTTCTGCACCTTGTTCGATTAAGATTTTAGATTTTAAAGATGTAAAAAGAGCTAATCGACAGGCCTCACCGTAATCAAACATAAGAATTGAGGATTTTTCTGGTAAAAAAGATTTTTCTTGAACAGTTGAAATAATATCACCAATCATCACTTGAAAGGTTCGACAATGTTTTTCGTTAGAATATTTTCTCCCTACATCATTAGTCTGAACTGTAGTCTTAGGGATCATTTTTCCTTTTATCCCATGCTTTGCCAATACATGGGGTAATACCTCTATTGCTTCGCAGATAGGATATATATATAGTGTTCTAGATTCTTTTTTAATTTTATTCATTGCTGTTTTATTGATCGTTAGTGGTGCAATATTAAACCCTGGTTTTTGGTTGTTATTGGTTGACATACTTTCCCAAAATGCTTCGCAACGAGTTAACAAACCTGTTATAGAATTGTGTTCATCCACTTCTAATTCTAGCCAATTATTTTCACCAAGAAAGTTTTTTAAATAAGGTGTTAACATTGAATCAGCAGCACAACCAAATTGAGTAATAAATACCGGCAATAATTTATTGCGGTTTTGTAAGTTATAATTGTGTATAAATTCAATGGCATTAACAGCTTGATTATTTGTTTTCCAAGCAAGATCAATTTTTTTAGATATTTCCGTGTGTTCCTTTAAACGTAGCATATCTGATGATATAGTAGGAATTCCAATCATATTTAGCCTCTCAACTAGATTCATATTAAAAAACGAATCATGTATAATATACGAGTGTCCAATTAAAACAAATATACGATCAAAATCACTATATTCTTTTAGTGCGTTTTCTCCATTGTCAATACATTTTTCAATAAACTCTTTCTGAGCCTCTATTGCTTTATTATAAGCTCGTTTAGTTTCTGATGAGCTTTCTCCTAAATTTTTGCCAAGCTCAACAAATGCAGCTACTATGTTATTACTACGTCCATGAAAACGAACCGTATGAGATAAAATATTACAATCGAAGCTAGACTTAATTAAGTCAGGTACTTGTTGAATATATTGACAATTATGAGCATACTTCGTTTTATAATTTTCATCATACATACTAAGCACATATGGCAAATATATAAAATCAACTTTTTTATCAATAAGATCTGTAACCGTTCCATATATGCATCTTATGGGAAAGCATGTATCTACAATAACTTTCGATAACCCTTTTTTATACACCTCATGACTTGTTTCATCAGATAGAACAACACTATATCCTAACTCTGAAAAAAAAGTTGCCCATAATGGATACAATTCATGATATAGCAGCATACGTGGAATTCCTATGTTTCCTTTACTATTTAACTGCTCTTGTGGATGATACGACTCCAAAATATTCTTTCTTAGAGCGAAATAATTATTACTCTTTTTTATAGCATTTTTATTCGATTTATCATACTTGCCACATATAGCACCTGTTACTGTACAATCCTTATCAGAAAAACTTGTTATTGTAAGATTGCATAAATTAGAACACTCTTTACATTGAGAATGTTTTTTTTCTATAAGCCTCTCATCAAGATTAAAACCAATAAAGGATGATTTTCTGCCTTTCATTTCTTCTTTAGTGATGCATGCAATGCCAATTGCTCCAGTGATTTCATTGTTTGGAGTGATAAAAATTTCTTTCTCAAGTAATGCTGAAAATGCAGCGACAACACTGACATTATTAGCTACGCCACCCTGAATGGCAACACAGCCTTCAAAAGATTTATTGATTGCGACTTTTTCTAAATAATTTTTTACTATTGAGTAACTTAAGCCAGCAATAATATTTTCTTTTGCAATGCCACATTGTTGGTAATGGATACAGTCTGTTTCCATGAAAACTGTACATCTAGATCCGATATTCACAGGCTTTTCTGCTTTCATAGCAAAGTCAGAAAACTCATTATTTAGTTCAACTTGTAGACGATCAGCTTGTTCTGCTAAAAATGAACCTGTTCCAGCAGCACAAGTTTTATTCATTACGAAATCGTCAACAATACCATTTTTTAGTCTAATATATTTTGAGTCTTGCCCGCCAATTTCAATAATAACATCCACACCTGCAAATTGGCTCCGTGTTCCAGCCACTTGAGCAGTTATCTCATTTTTAACAATATCTGCTTTTAAACATTTCCCAATATAATCTCGTCCAGAGCCTGTAACACCAACTCCCTTGATATTATATTCTTTCACACCGTCTTCAAAAGCTTTAAAACATTCTTGTAGTGAAATTAAAGGATCACCTGTATTTTTTGCATAATGAGAAAAAAACAACTTGCCATCATCATCAATAACAGCCATTTTCACGCTTACCGATCCTATGTCAATACCTATATAGCCAGAGTAGGCACTATCATTCATTGAAGAAGGTGGAGGAATGGGAATGAAATTCACGTTTTCTAATGTTAATTTGGGTAAATAATGATCGCTATCATCAATAATATATGATTTCTCTAGCGCCTCTAATAACTGCTCTCTAGATAAGCCATTTTCTATATTTTTTTCAATTCCATAAATTATAGTGCCTATCGCACCCATTAAATCAAAATTATTTGGAATAATAATGTCCTCATCTGAAATTTCCAAGAGTTCTTTAAAAGCTCGTTTTATCCCCTTATTATTTGCTACTCCACCTTGTAATAAAATTGGTTTCTGCACAGCGCGACCTTTGAGCAAATTTTCGATATATGTTCTAGCTACTGCTAAACATAAGCCATATGACACATCTTCTTTCGAAGTACCTCCTTGATGTAAATGAATCATATCAGTTTTTGCAAATACACTACAGCGACCAGAAATTTTAGATGGATTATTTGATAGACACGCTTTAGCAGATAATTCTTCAATTGTAATTCCCATACGATAGGCTTGTTGATCTAAAAATGATCCTGTTCCAGCAGCACATATATCATTCATTTGACTATCAATAATACTAGTTTTTTTATTATTAGAATCTAAAAAGATTAACTTTGAATCTTGTCCACCTATTTCTATTACAGTCTTAGCATTGGGAAAATAATGTCCCGCAGCCAAACCGTGACTGGATATCTCATTTATTGGATGTGCAGTTAATAATTGTGATATAACTGAACGACCGCTACCAGTCACATAAATAGCCGAAAAATATGAAATTTCTAAAATATTTTTTGAATCTAAAGCCTGTCTTAGAAGGAAATATAATTTAGAAACAGGATCCCCATTTGTTCGCTCATATTTTGACCACAATATATTTAATCCCTCATCAAGTATTACTATTTTTATACTAACAGAACCGCAATCAATTCCTATATAATATTTTCTACTCACATGTTTCACTCTCCTTCGTTTTGTCATTTTTCATTAAAATATAAACTTTTAAACTCAATAAGATAGTAATCAAGCTAGTTATAGACAATATTATCCACTGGGGAGGTAATAGTATAAATCCTTCCACCAAAACTAGTGTTGTTCTATAGGGCTGAATATATATCACATGAACTAGAAACACAACCCAAAAAATCATATGAAATACTTGAAAAGATATAGATTTATACAGACTCTTAGTAAAAAATAAAATTCCCATATATGTAAATACGAGCGCAACCAATATATTTTCAATCAAGAGAATATCTAAATAGTAAAATGTTTGGTTAAATAGATAAAATTGAAAAAGGATGTGTATAAATCCGCATGAAAGATTAATCAAACCAATAATTTTAGCCATTGTTCCACGCTCCTAGTATCGTAAAAAACTTTTTTAATTTGATTATTACTGATTCCTTTTTCAATGATGTATACCATTTTTACATTTTTATCTAATGAATTATTTCCAAACAATAACATTCTCAGTGTTTCATTTTCTAACCATTTACAGCACCACTTATCTTCTTCAAGTATACTCATTTCCACTTAACGCCTCCGATTCATAATATTCTAAGGTTTTTCTTATCCCATCCAAGTAGTTTGTTTTGTGATGCCAACCCAAATCTTTGATCGCATTATTAAAATATTTTGCTCTTCCAGACAATGCATTTATAACTCGAATTGTCAGTTTTGGCTTTTTAACCTTAAATATTTTATATTTTAACGCTTGCAACTGTGCTATCAAAATCAATGGCATTTTTGGATAAATTTTCGTCGGATATTTATAGCCTTCTTCTCTAGCAATCATTCTTATAAACTCATGTATTCCAATTTCATTTTTTTCTAAGCTAATATATTTTTTTCCAATTGCTATGTTGTTAAAAGCCGACTTTATCATTAATTCACAAAGATCATCCACAAAAACAACGGGTGCATCTAACTCGCCCCCTTTTACAAAGAATGGTACGCCATACTCCAGCATTTTTAATATAGATGGCATAAAATTACGATCATGATACCCATAAATATAGCCAGGATAGATAATTGTAGTTTTTATTTTATTAAAATATTTTAAAATTTCTAATTCCGCATAATGTTTGCTCATTGTATAATTAGATGCAAAAGCCCTATTAAAGAAACTAAGGTTTTTGACAACAATTGAAGAACAATATATAAGTCTGCAATTTGGCGAATTTTTAATAATAGATTCACATAAATTCTGGCATCCTTTTACATTGACTGAAAACAACTCTTTTTTTGAATCAGCACTTACTTGAGCTGCTAGATGAAAACAGATTTGAATATTTGATGTAAAAGCATTTAATGATTCTTTATCTTGCAAATCACCATAAACATACTCAATAGGCATATTAGAGAAGTATGACAAGTCACTTGTTTTTCGCACAAAAAGTTTGATTTTATAACCTTCCTTAATAAGCATTTCAATTAATCTTTTTCCTAATCCACCTGTTCCGCCCGTTATTCCAATAATCATCACTAACACCTCCAAATTTTAATATTCATAGAATGTTTTTAGGCTTTTATAATAGGAAGTCTCGCCGTAAATCGTTCATAGGATGCTTTATCTTTGAACATGAAACCAGTGAAATATCCTTTTACACAAGAAACGTTATTTTGTATAACATCGAATACAATATATCCCAAACCACCCTTATTTGGTTTACCTACTGGGATGGTTTTTATTAAAAAAGGAATGTTGAACTCAATAAAGTTATGGTACTCTATTAGCGACTTTACTATTATAATAACACCTGTTAAGGGCGTTCCTAATAGATGTGCTGCTGCAATTCCTGCCTGACGAACAACCTCAAATATACAGATTCCTTGGAGGTGATCTGATTCGTGGTCAATAACAATCTCAGGAGAATCATGAAAACCTTTGAAACAAAACATATTTCCAACTTTTTCACTTTCAGACAACAGGACATTAGCAGACTGTTTTTTATGAACATATTCTTGATTAATCTTTTTTTCTTGATCATATAGTTTTTGCTGAATCTCTTTAGGGATAGGTATGCGATCAATCAAATCAACAACAGTTTCTGCTTCTCGATATGTCCATCTAATATTACTACTCTCATAGGATTCGCTATTTAGCAATTCAGAAATATCTGGATAATTTGATTGGTCTTCTTCTGTCATATGTATCTTGACATTATTTTCAAAACACAAAATTAAAACTTCAAATTCTTTTCTATTTTTTATCAAAACTCCGTTTTCAATTTCACAATCCTTCTCTGCAAGATATGCAGTGAATTCACAGTCAACGCTTTCTTTCATCTTAACCTCTCCTTTGTTATTTACTACCTCATTGATCACGTTTCACTCAACACCTTTAATCGCTTCTACCATATCAGTCTTTGTAATTCTCCTACCTAGTAAAAAGGTCGTAGTTAATGAGCAACCAATCGCAATGCATGATGCAATCACCAAGCTTCTAGTTCTTAAATAAGGATAATATATAAGCTGATCTGTAGAATGTGTGGCAACATATTGAGTTAAAAACCAAAAGCCAGCTGGGATTCCTAATATCCAACCAATTAATGTTGTTATGATATTTTCTACCATTGCTAACTTACGTATTTCTTGTTTATGAAGTCCTAACACTAGTAAAGTTGCATAATCTCTCCTTCTTTCTGTAAAGTTTAATGCTCCTAAATTATAAAGTATCACAACCACAAGCAAACTAGCAAAGCCGATAATTAAAGCGAAAATACTATACAAATTTTGAATCATCTCGGTTGCACTATCTCTTTGATCTACCATTGCTATAACTTGCTCTATTCTTGAATCATCTCTTAATTCATCTGCCGAATGTCCATCTCCTAATAACATTATTTGCGGTTGGAATGCTCCGCCTGCATTTCTCCAATTCTCTGAACTAATGTATATCCCTTGAGGGGTACTAGAAGGTAAAATTCCAACTACTTGAAACTCGTACTCAGTTGTATCCATTGATACACGCAAGCTCATGTAATCGCCAACATCAAGACTAACTGCTATGGCAAAACCTTCTGTGATATATACTCCATCTTGTTGCATAGGCTCATCTTCGATTGTTCTTAGCTGTATATAGTTTCCTTCATCAAAAATAGTCAATAGTCGATCAAGCCCATCATCTGGTGTAGTCCTAGCTGGTAAGCGCTGAATCCATTGTCCATCAAGCTCATGTTGCAAATCATAATTCTGTTCATTTGTATTTAAGATACTTACTCTAATTTGTGAGGTGTATGTAAACTCCCTCCCAAAAGCATCATCTCTTTGACCATATAAGGTATTTGGCATCCCAAGCCCAGCCATTAATAACATCATGCTACCTGCAACCCCTACAATCCCCATAAGAATTCGTACAGGATTAGAGAGGGCATCTCGCCATGCCCATCTAGAACCAAATAGAAGCTTATTCCATATAAAAGTTATTTTCTCTAAAAATGTAGGTTTCCCTGTTTTAATAGTATTACCACGTAAATACAGTGCAGGTAATACTGATCGGGATTTTTTAGATGCAATAAATGCAGATAAAGTACAAATAAAAGTAACCATCGTAATTACAAGCAATGATGTCCAAGTGTAAGAAAGATACCATTCTGGAAGTGAGTATGTGTTTTTTTGTGTCTCTAACACGATTAATGATATCAATGGTGCACATAACGCCCCAACTAATGCACCTGCTCCACCAACAAACAATCCATAAGATGAATAATGAAGACTGATTACTTTACTTGAAAACCCCAACGCACCAAGTGTAGCAACTTCTTTTAATTGTGTTTCGATCAACCGTTTAATTGTTGTAAACATCGTTAATATTGAGAGCAAAACGAAAATAAATGAAAATAGTATGGATAATCCTCGTACTTGTCCTACTCGATCAACCGCATTTGAGACATCAAATAATGAATTTTGATTAAAATAAGAGATAAACTGTGCGCCTAATAATTCTGGAGCCAGCCTTCTAACATCTCCTTCTCCACCACGTACTTCCACAAGATTCGGTAGTGGACTATGGTTTAGTATTGTTTCCAAAGATTGATATGCAATGATGCCATATCCAAATAAATTAGGTTGTGGTGCCACAAAATCCGACGTTCCTGTGAAATGAATTCGAGCAGGAGATTGGATGATCCCTCGCACTATCAATGAATTTACCATCCCTTGAAATTCAATTGTTATCTCATCACCAACAGATATATGATGTACCTCAGCGTATTCCAAATTAATCCAAATGCCATCTTCATATGAATAAACACTACTTCCATCAACAATTGTTGGAATTGATATGTCTCCTGTACCAGGAGTTTCTAAGAAGATATATGTATTAATATCTGCTATTTGCGCAGACACTTGAAATGTTGTCTTCACTGAAATTTCATATACACCCTCAATACCCATTATTAAATTAATATCTTCTTCTGTAAATTCTATTGCATGAATCCAAGAATCAGCAAGATTACTTTCTTCTGCAAAGCGATTAATGCTTGTTTGCATACTGTGCCAAACACCCTCTAATCCTACATAAACTAGAACACTTAGAAGTGCCATTAGAAAAACAGAGAAAAATTGTGTCCAATTTTGAAAAATATCACGCTTCAATTTCTTATTTAAAAAGTGCATTTACCACTCTACCTCCTCTACATCAGATGGATGGTTGTTAATTGAGATACTCTGTATTTTTCCATCATGCAGTCTGATTACTTTATCAGCTATTGATGCTAAAGTCGCATTATGAGTGACTAACACCACACTTGCTTTTTTATTTATAGCAATGTTTTTAAGTATTTGGATAACCTTTTTCCCAGTGTGAGAATCCAGCGCACCAGTTGGTTCGTCACACAACAAAAGACGAGGCTTTTTAGCAAGTGCTCTAGCAATTGCTACACGTTGCATTTCTCCTCCAGATAATTGACTTGGAAAATTATTTTTACGATGGTGTAATTCTACTTCATTCAGAAAAAAATCTGCTTCACTCACATTATCGGTTAATTGTGCAGCGATGCCTATATTTTCTAAAGCAGTTAAATTGGGGATTAAATTATAAAATTGAAACACAAATCCAATGATATTTCGTCTGTAATTTGCTAATTCATGATTTGATAAGTCTGATATATTTCTTTGCTCAAACTCAATTGACCCATTTGTTACTCGATCCATTCCACCTAGTAGATTTAACGCTGTACTTTTCCCAGACCCAGATGGTCCAAGGATAACAGTAAATTGACCTTCTTCAATACTAAAATCAATCCCATCAAGTGCCACTACCTTTTGATCTCCAATTTGGTACTCTTTTCTAACATTTTTAAATTCAATCATGATCACTTTTCTCCTCAATTATTTTAAAATTTAACAGTTATCAAATCATTAAGATATAAATCCTATTTTATTGCCGAATTCGACAATTCGACAATTATCGAATTATAGAGTAAAAAAATTTAATCTATACACCCTACAAATTAAAATAAAACCATTCTCTCAGCATTTGAATGTAACTTTCAAGAATTACAATAAATAATAGAATACTTCTTTTGAAGACATCAGCTTAGAATGAAAACTCACTGCACATTATAAAAACAATAACCTCAAAAGCTAGAAATCAAATTCATTTTTAATTTCCTCTAAAATCTCTTTATTTATTGAAACAACTAGGTATTTCCCTTCCTTTTTTGTTGAAATAAGATTTGCATTTGCCAATTCTTTTAGATGGTGTGATACAGTAGGGGCTCCAATTTTAAATTTTTCTAAAATATCATTGATAAAACAGCCATCTTTATATTCTTTTCTTTCTTGTTTCAAAATCTCCTTAAATATTCCTAACCTGTTCTCATTAGATAGTGCTTTATAAACTTTAGCTAATTTTTTTGTATTCATATTTTCACCATCATTTTACAATTTAATAATTATCTACATTTTACACTATAGCTTGTATAACTGTCAATATGGAAAAAGTGTTTTAAGGTGTTTTTTGACATTTTTTTAGTCATTTTAGATATGAGATAGATATATCGTAAGTAGTTTCTTATAAGTTTTTTCTTTTCTGTAACCCTAAGGTCGCCATTTTGGAATTTCTTTCCCATTCTCAACAGAAGAAAATTACCAGCTTTTCAGTTTTGAAAGATGAATTCTTATTTATAGATGGCTCTTCTATTTTATTGACAATGGAAATTGTGGATAGCACCGATGCGGAAACTAGACTGTGTTTTTGGGCTGGTTGTAGTTGTGGTAAGAACTGCGATTGGAACGCTACTTTGTCTCAACTGATTTTGTATCGACAGTATATAATGACTGCTGAATAGCCGTGATTTTCGAAATACACATATTTTGTTATCGTAAAAATCAAAGTTACCTTGCTCGTTTTCTAAAGCTTTTTTAACATCTTCTGTCACTTTTTTCAGTGTCGTTTCTTGAAGATGATTTGGAAATTGATTAAAGTTTAAATTGACAGTCAAATCAGCGTTTGTCAAAATGCAAGGCGGTCTGAAAACAAAAGGATATTTCACATCAGCAAGGTCATCTGGCATCACGGTAAACGCCTTTGGTGTCATGATAAAA
>JGI24703J35330_11748451_pt1 | contig 16576 bp, 18 predicted proteins | sample TergutNt197P1_FD_35330 | JGI IMG/M metagenome (IMG submission 35330) | reverse complement strand
GTTCATTGTTTTGGATAAAATTGATAACTTTCTTACCAGTCTTAACATCCATACTGAAAAATGTGGTGTTAGTCATGATGTTGCTTCGTGATTGGGGGCTGATGTTGATGGTTAATTCATGTTGTTTATTCGCTTGATTCATTTTTCAACTCCTCCTTGTCTTTTTCGAATTCATCTAGCAATCGATCATAAATCAAAGCATCTTTTCCTGAAATCTTGGTATCATATTTCTCTAATACTGCTGGTAATCTTTCGATCACTTTCACAAAAGGTCCGCCTTCAATCACAACCTCTTCATTTAATAATTCTTTCGAATGATCTTCATAGTCTTCACTCTTATCAGGATCAATTAAGTAATCAGTTCCATCTTCTGTCAAAACAATTTCACCTTTATCATCTCTCTTTCCGAATTGCTCAATTAAAGCCATTTGTGACTCTTGAATATCTTTAAGAGCTTCGCTTAATAATTTTACAAATTTGACGACTGGACGACTCTCATTTGCTGGTAACTCCATTTTTTGTAAAAATTCCATCATAGGAATTAATTCATAATTTTTTAGTGTTAATTTCATGTTTCAGTTCCTCCACTTCTTTCCTAAGTTTCTTAATATCTGAATGTAAATTTTCAATCTTTTGTACATAATCGTTTGTATTAAGGCTAGAAATTTTAACCACTTCAATACTTTCTAGTATATGCACTGGAAGCGGTGCTTCAGGCAAATAACAATCTGGAAAAGCATTCTCTTTCATATTCATTCCTCCTACAAGGTTATAGTAAACCAACTTGTGATAGCACCACTACTATTTATATTTTGAGGGATTCGTACTGTTCCCAGCCCTTGCAATGCACGAAGAGTGGTAAGTTGATTTGTAACATTTAAATTTGTATTTCCTGTTCTAATCCACAAAGTATCTTCAAAGATTGAATTCCCTCTAAACCTCATAATACCTTGCCCTCCACTAGACCACGAAGAAACAGAAATCGAAGCATTAAACGGCTGTGACAAGTTTGACTGTGCTCCTCCCACTAGCCAAATAGCCGGACTACTGCCAGCAGTGAAGCCATTTGTAGCAGGAAATGACCTGCTCCCTCTCACATCAATTTGCCAATTTTGAAGAATAGCTTGAAAGATAGAGGAATTAATTGTTCCACCAGAAATCCGATCTGCTGACATAACTCCTGCAGTAATTCTATTTGCATTCAATGTTCCTGCTTGAATTCGATCACCATGCATCGTGCCTGTTGTAATCCGTGCTGCTGACATCGAGCCTGTGGTAATCATGCTTGCTGTAATAGCACCCGTTGCTATATGAGTTGCTGTAATTGTATTCGCTCCAATTCGGGCTGCACTTAATGTTCCTGTCGTAATATTACTTGCATTTAAATTAGTCACATTTACATTTGATGCATTTAATGTCCCTGTTGTAATCCGTGCTGCTGACATCGAGCCAGTGGTAATCATGCTTGCTGTAATAGCACCCGTTGCTATATGAGCTGCTGTAATTGTATTCGCTCCAATTCGAGCTGCACTCAATGTTCCGGTCGTGATATTACTTGCATTTAAATTGGTCACATTGACATTTGATGCGTTTAATGTTCCTGTTGTAATTCGAGCTGCTGACATACTTCCTGCTGTAATCATATCAGCCGTAATGGCACCAGCAGCAATATGAGTCGCTGTAATTGTATTCGCTCCAATTCGAGCTGCACTCAATGTTCCTGTAGAAATATTTGATGCATTCAGATTGATAATATTTACGTTTGTTGCGTTTAATGTACCTGTTGTGATTCGTGCTGCTGACATGCTTCCTGCTGTAATCATATCTGCTGTTATTGCACCTGTCCTAATCCTATCTGCTGTAATAGTGCCAGCTGCAATTTGATTGGCAGTAATTGTTCCAGTTGCTATTTCTCTTGCTGTGATTGCATCTGCAACAATGTGATTTCCTCGAATCGTACCATCCACAATTAATTCTCCGCCATTACGACGACGAACTATCACATTTCGCACAGCAATTTGAACTCGCCCTGTTGCACTAGCATCACTAACACCAAAAGCATAAAATGATGAAGTGTTCCATGCTGTAGCATTAAGTCTTAATGTACCACTAACCGTTAGCCAAATGCCTGCTGTTGTAGTAAAACTAGCAGTATTTAGCGTTCCATTTCCACTATCACTAGTAAATCTCCCTGCAACAAATGACATTGGGCGACTAGCCGAACACCATATATCAAAAGAATAAAATACTTCTTCGTTATGTCTAAACGCATTTGGTGTTCTGGCACAGAATGGAAGAAATTGTTGAGTTGCTACTAATTTTTGCATCTCTGGGTTATTTCCACTAATGCTTCCTCCTGCTGTGTTAGCAGTAAATCTCGTTCCACCCCAAGTAGCTGACGGCACATTTGTTTGTGCGCCGATACGCTCATTAATAGTTGCGTGATTAGTCATGTCGGCTACATTCAATTGGTTCGCGGTAATGGTTCGACCGGCAATACGATCTCCAGTAATGGCACCAGCTGCAATTTGATTAGACGTAATCGTGTTTGTTGCAATATGATTTGCCGTAATTGTTCCTGCTTGTAAACGAGCAGCACTTAAAAAGCCTGTTGTTATACTTTCAGCATTTAGGTTAATGATATTCACTCTTGCTGCATTCAATTGACCTGTGGTAATTATATCAGCTGTAATTGCCCCCACCGCTAAATGATCTGCTGTAATTGCTCTAGCACGAATTTTATCTGCTGTAATGGCACCAGCTGCAATTTCAGTAGCAGTGATAGCACCGGCGGCGATTTGTCTAGCTGTAATTGCATTTGCATCAATATGATTACCTTGGATTGTTCCATCGACTATTAATTCACCGCTATTACGCCTGCGAACAATCACATTTCGGACTGCAATTTGAACACGCCCTGTCGCAATAGCATCATTAACACCAAAAACATAGAAAGTTGAAGTATTCCATGCAGTATTTGCTAATCTCATTGTACCACTTACTGTTAACCATGCACCTGCTGTTGTCGTAAATGGTGCATTTAGCAATGTTCCATTTCCACTATCAGCGGTAAATCGAGAAGAAGTGAAATTCATCGAACGACTGGCTGAACACCAAATGTCAAATGAATAAAATACCTCATCATTATTTCTAAAAGCATTTGGTGTCCTTGCACAAAATGGAAGAAACTGTTGTGTTTCATTCATTTTTTGTATCTCTGGTGTATTTCCACCAATGCTTCCACCTGCTGTATTGGCAGTGAATCTCGTTCCACCCCAAGTGGTTGTAGGTACGTTTGTTTGTGCACCAATACGTTCATTAACGGTTGCATGGTTTGTCATATCAGCCACCATCAATTGATTAGCTGTAATGGTTCGTCCTGCAATCCGGTCTCCTGTTATCGTTCCAGCTGCAATTTCGTTCGCTGTGATGGTACTAGCAGCGATTTGCCTAGCTGTTATTGCATTAGCATCAATATGATTACCTTGAATTGTTCCATCAACTATTAACTCGCCACCATTACGTCTGCGAACAATCACATTTCTGACTGCAATTTGAACACGCCCTGTTGCAGTAGCATCATTGATACCAAATACATAGAAAGTTGAGGTATTCCATGCAGCATTTGCTAATCTCATCGTACCACTTACTGTTAACCATGCATCTGCTGTTGTCGTAAATGATTCATTTAGCAATGTTCCATTTCCACTATCAACAGTAAATCGAGAAGAGGTGAAATTCATTGGACGACTGGCTGAACACCAAATGTCAAATGAATAAAATACTTCATCATTATTTTTAAAGGCATTTGGCGTTCTCTCACAAAATGGAAGAAATTGCTGTGTGGCTACTAGCTTTTGAATTTCTGGTGCATTTCCACCGATACTACCTCCTGCTGTGTTAGCGGTGAACCTTGTTCCACCCCACGTAGTTGATGGCACATTGGTTTGCACGCCAATTCGCTCATCAATCGTTGCATGGTTTGTCATATCAGCGACCATCAATTGATTGGCTGTAATGGTTCGTCCTGCAATGCGGTCACCTGTTACCGTTCCTGCTTGCAGTCGATTACCTAAAACAGTATTCGCAATAATCCGATCTCCATGGATGGTTCCCGTTAGTGCTTCTCCTGCTTGAGCCAAAGCTGTTTCAACATCTCTTTGGTTCTGAGCTAGATTAGTTCCCAAAGTTCCCATTTCACGGCTCATTTCATAAATACGACCAAGTGAGTTTGTAATGCGATTATTTGCATCACTTATTGCCTCTCTATTAGTATCTAATGCATCATCTAATGTATCTAACATAGTTGACATCCCGATCATTTTCTCGCTCTGACTCTCTAACTCTGTTAGTGCTCGTTCGATTTTTCTTTCTGATTGCACAATGCGATCATTAGATTCTTCAATAATTTTTCTATTCGCTTCAAGCTGCTGACGTAAGTTCTCGTCAGGTGATGTGGTCATTACAAATTCCCAAACTAATCCATTCCAAATCCATAGTTCTGTATGCTCCCCATTGGGACGATACCATAAATCACCCTCTCCATTAGCAGTCGGTTCTACACTTCCACGGAAAATGGTATTGCGACCATTTGAAGCTGCTAGTGCTTCGTCAATTCGGAAATTTGCTTGTTCAAGTGCTTCACGATTGGCTTCTAGCTCCCTATCTAATGTGTCGAGTCCTGAAGCCATCCCAAGAACCTTTTCCCTCTGCTCTTCAAATTCTTTTAGAATGCGTTCTATTTCTCTCTGAGCTTGTTCAACACGCTCATTTGACTCTGCAATAATTTGTCTGTTCTCCTCTATTTCAGCGAGTAATACCTCATCTGGAGCCGTTGACATGATAAACTTCCAACCATTGCCATCCCACATCCATAGTTCTGTATGTTCTCCATTTGGGCGATACCATAAGTCTCCTACCCTAATTGGTGGTGTAGGTTCATTTGAGCCAAAGAAAATAGAGTTCTTTCCATTGGCAGCTGTTAAGGCTGAATTGGTATTATTATTAGCTGTATTTACATCTCGTTCAATACTGCGAATCGTATCACTTAATGTCGCTCGACTTTCACCAATTTCTAAGGAATCATACTGATCCAATAAAACATCCCATATCACACGTGTTACCTTTGCGACGGTATCAATCCCCAATTTTTCGAATCTGACAGGAATCATGTCGCATAAATTTACCTGTTCATAAGTCAGGCCTGATTGATTAAGTGACTTGGTTAAATCTACAAATTCCAAGGAAATTGATACCCTCGGGACACCAATTTCATGTTCCTCTATGTAAGCTTCTGCTAATTGTCTTAACCTTGCGGGCGTCATTTGTTCATCTCGTTCAAATTCTCTTGAAAAATCTACGGGTAACACACGCCTGTGGGCAAAATATTTCGCATTTTCAGAATCCATAACTAACTGATTAGAAAGGGTTACAATTCTTTCATCATCTCCATCACGATAAATGGCATATGGATAAATAGATGTAAATGTACTCGTGATGTTCTCTTCTTGAATTAAATCTGTTAAGTTACGACCGTAGCTAATTAATGTATTCGCTCGTCCACCACGTTCTGAACGCAAGTCTATGCGGTGATTGTCGAAAATGTATTCACCGCCCCAAGTTTCTAGGATAGCCCCTAACGACTGCCAAGCATTTTGATGAGTTTGAATACTCAATTTGGTACTATGCCTTTGGTCAATATCAGATCTCACCTCGAAAGGATGTGATCCAATGATTGATCGACGCCATGTCTCAAGTGCCTGGGTAGCTGCCTGATTTGTAATTTGCACCTCTGGCTCTAATACTAATCCACGTGCTTGATAGGACACATGGTTGGCATAAACAGTGATCATTCCATTCGCTTTTTTATCAATACGCTCAATTCTAAATAATTGATTTTTCGAAAAGCTCGCATGACCTGCGTCAACTTTAATGAGATTATCATATTTGATATATTCAAGGTGAATTCCTGCTAGTGGGTAAGTCATTTCTAATTCAAATCGACCATTTATTTCCTCAACTACCTTACAATCAATGGTATCTTTTAAAACTCCTAGGCCTAAATGACCAAAATCCATCTCTGTCGCATTGTATAAAATTGGATAACTCATACTAACGCCCCCAATCTGGGTGTGATGAATACCTGGATATTTCCAGAGAAAGTGACTTGATTATTACCAGGTTGTAAATCTGGAAATGGACTTCTCATTCGTTCGAACAAAGTCACACGACCTTGTAAATCTGTAATGGTTTGACTTTCACTATTGATGATGCAACCACCTGAAATCCCATGGAGCACCAATGGTCTTCCTCCGATGTTAATCGTAATATCTCCATCGCCAACGATTCGGATAATAGGTTTAGCAGAGATTCTAAATTGATTTGGGATATTCGTTCCTGTTGGAGTTAGCTGTTCAATTAAACTACTTCTTAAATATTTAATAGGATGTAGACGAAACTTAAGTACCGTTTGTCCAAGATGTGAAAGCATTCGTCTACTTACCACATCGCCCTCTACACGAGCTAAATATTCAAAATCTGAGTCGTTATCCCAATTGAATTCATGAAATCTACCATCATCAATCAACCAGTTGTTAATCTCATTCATAACTTGTTCGACATTTCGCTCACTAGGTGCTTCAAGTCGACACGGAATAGAACGAACAACTGAATGGTAACGACCATTATCCATGATTAAATCACCATCTCGTCCTGGTACTTGTATGACATTTACATCACGAATTGGTGATGCGAAATTTACATCATTTAACACCCGCAGGTGCATATCTGTACTTTTTTTGTTTTTGTATGCAAACATATTTGTTCTCCTTTCAAAATTTGATTACCACATACGGCGTTCATCTTGTTGAGATGCCCATGCGATTTCTTCCATGGTTTGGCGAATGTCTTCTTTGTTATGCCAGTGGATATTTGCACCTTCAAATAGACGGTCGTAATTATTAACAATGCGATTGTCTTGAGATGAGTTTCCATATCCACCCATTCCTGCCATACTTAGGCTAGGACGCATTCCGATGATGGATTCTACACTTGGAATGTTGATTCTAACCATATCATCAGCTAATTTATCTACGCTATTAATGGCAACACCAGCATATTTTTCGATGCCTGCCGCTACCCCTTCTGGTATGAATCGACCAATTTGTTCTCTCATCACACGGGATGGAGAATTAATGTCAAGTGCTTGGCGCATGGTGCGAGCAATATTATCCGCAATGCGACGAGCCGTTGACATCACTGTTCCCTCTCGATTGAGGATTCCGTCATTTAATCCATTTATGATATCTCGGCCAATGCTGTTATAATCACGAGAAGAACTGTTGTAAACACGATGCATATTTCTTGCGATACTTTCAAGCCTACTAATAGGGCGTTCACGAAGTGATTCAATTCCTTCAATCAATCCTTGGAGCATAAAGCGTCCTGCACGCATATATAATCGTGATGGAGAATTTTGTTCATTAAAACCACGAAGCTCCTCATAAATATCTCTTGCGGTCTCTCTCATGATATCTATCGGTTCTTGCTTTTCCTCATTCATTGTTTGAGTAAAGCCTAAGAACATCATTCTTGCACATTGATTAATCCTTTCTTGCCCCGATTCAAAAGCATCTTCCCAACCTACTAGCACATAATTTCCTGTTTTAACAGCTGTTCGCTCTATGGTAGGTCCCTCTCGAAGCAAACCTTCTGCTGTAACCTCTACCACACGAGCACCTATTTGATCAAAGCCTGCGGCATCAAAGCGATCACTTAATGATTGAGGTGCACGATTTCCTAAGTCTTCAACAATTGCAAGAACATCCTCAGCACCTTCATCTAACCCTTTCACAACACCACGACCGGCTAAATGACCTGCTTCACTTAGATTGTCAACAATTTGTGTTGCTTGACTTGCCTCTTCCATTCCATAAATTGATTCAAAACTTCCATCTTCCATTTCTTTATAGCTTGCTCGAACATCAGTAGCCATTTCAGCTACTAGTGACATTCCACTTTCACCCATATCACGAAAATGAGCTTCTACCTCTGCTCCATATTTCGCATATAGTAAAGCTAGATTATCTTGCCAATCTGCGGTTGCTTGTAGATTATGAGCTTGGTTTTGAAGTACTGTATCCAAGCTAATTGCACTATCATAGGCAAGCTTTCTGAACATTTCACTCCCCATATCACGATACGTTTCCCAACGACCTAACATTTCATGGACTACATCCCGTTGTGTGTCATTTAACATCCAATATTGGATACCATGCTCATCCACATAATCAGCAACTAAGTTTCGCATAATAACATAAGATTCAGCCATTTGACGTTCTAAGTCTGCTATCAGTGTCACAGAATTTTCATATTCATCATTGAGTTCATAATAATAACCTCTTAATCGATCAACTTCTGCTTGAGCTTCTTCATAAGCTTCTGTTGCATCTCTAATTAATAACATTTTTCGTTGAGCCGCACGTTCACCACTAATAGTAGTTTCTTCAGCTCTTTCTAGGCCCTCTCTATAATACTCTAGTGCTTCTTCCGCAATCCTTATCTGAGTCGCTAAATCCGCATACTCCATGTCTCCTATAATTCTATTTTGATCTTCAAGTGCTACATTAAGATCACGCGATTTTTCATCAAATTCACGAGTAGCAATTGCAATATCTCTATTAAAGATTCCGTGTTCAATCATTTTTTGACTATTTTCATCAAGTCTTCCTGTTTGTCTATCAATGGTTAAAACAGTTTCTCCCATCGCATCATTAAATTGGTCTACCCAGATTTTCAATTTTCTTTGGCTTTCACCACTAAACTCTTGTGCATCATTCAGCTCACTAATACGATCAATCATTGAGCCTGTTAATCGTTCATGGTTTCTAATGGCTTCCATATTACCTTCATGTGCTTCCCGATTACGTCGAATTGCTTCATTCAAATTATCAATTCGCTCTCGTAATGTTTCTGCTTCCTCTCCTAAATCCTCAGCAGCTTCTTCAGTACTTCGAAACGCACTAAATAAACTAACACCAATTACAAGAGCAGTTATTATTAAACCAATAGGTCCTAGGAATGCCTTTAATGTACCCACCATCCCAGCTTTAGCACCTATCATAGTTCCTGCGGCTTCAGTGACATCGCCCATTCCACCTGAAAGGTTTTTCAAGGGGTCAAACCAACTTGTTATTCCATCTAAAATTTCATCATTCCTACTGGTCATGATTCCAATGGCAGTTCCGAATGCATCAAAATTTCCTGCAGCAGTATGCAAAAAACCTTCTGATTCATTTAAACTATCACCTATTCTTCCAATAGCAGTTGTTGCGTTCTCAGATTCACGCACTAAATTTTCTAACTCTCTTGTAATACCTTGAAGATTCCGCACAACATTTCGATCATCTAATTCAATATTAATTCTGATCGTTTCACTTTGTAAATTCATTTAATTTTCACCTTCTTTTCTTAATTTTTGCATCAAAAAAGATGCTTGTATCTTGAAACTGAATAAGCATCTTCAACTATTATCTATTTTTGACTAAAGGCTTTCCATTCTCGTCTATGAGTGGTGTTATACAAGGGGCTGATGAGCTCGTTGTCGAACGGATTAAATAATAAAGAACTCCCGTTTCTTTATCACAGATCACCGCTTGCTCAGCATACTTTATGGGACCCTTACCATTTCCTAGCAATTCAAATCTATCTAACATAATTCGTCACTCCAATATTCTATTTTTCAACTATTGGTTTACCATTTTCATCTAGTAAGGGTGTTACTGATAATGGAGCTCCAGTTCCCTTAGAGCGTGCTATATAATATAACACTCCTGTTTCCTTATCCTTTACTATCCCATGTTCTAAAGATCTCATCAAAGTGGTACTACCTTCTTTAAATTCAAAACGACTTGACATTACTGATCTCTCCTTATACTCTATTTTTCAACTACTGGTTTTCCATTATCATCCAATATTGGAGTTATTCCAATACCACCCTTTACGGTATTCTCAATAACATAATACAAGACTCCTGTTTCTTTGTCTCTTACTATAGAATGCTTTTTTGAACTCAATGATCCGCCATCTACTTTTATTTCAAAACGACTAATATTTGCCACTTTTAATCTCTTATGCTATTTTTCAACTATTGGTTTACCATTTTCATCTAACACAGGCGTCATAGTCATGCCACCTTGCACTCCTCGAACGAGGACATAGCATAATACTCCCGTTTCCTTATCCCTTACCACCGAAGCCTTAACACTATCTATTCCACCCCCCTCTAGCAGAAGATTCCAAACGTATTATTTTCAATTATTGTTCTTCCGTTCTTATACAGTATAGAATCAAACACTCACCTTTAATTTTTAACAAAATAATGGTATAAGCCATCTATCTCAAATCCAATCCTAATCTTTCGGCAAGTCTATTTCTCCCACGAGTTAACCTTTCAACAGCGTCTGTATTGACTTCATTACCACGGTTTTCATCAGTTCTTAGTATAGCCAAATTAGATCGACTTGTAGAAATATGATGTCTAATGCTTTATCCAAGTCGTTAAGAACATGTATTTCGTCAAGCGAGTCAATTCGATTAAATGCTGTTACTGCTGAATTTCTAGAATCTAGATAACCATCGATTATTTCAATAGCTTGTCTTCCAATGACTTCGGATTCACGAATCTCATTATCCGATTCACCAGTTGAATTGCATCCTACCAAAATTATCAATGATAAAATACCTAAAATTAATAAACCCATCTTTGCCATATTTACCCAACTCCAATTTATTCGATAAGATTAATATACCAAAAAATAAAGGGATTGTCCAGTTGATTTTTAAAGATACTTATATACAATTGTCAAAGATCTCACTTTACTCTATCTCAGTTCCAGGCAATGCAAAGGCTCGTTTCAATTCCTTTAATTTCTTACGCTCCTCTGACGCATGCTTTCCTTTTGGATAAGGTCTTGTGCGAATGTCGATAATTTGCTTTAATTTCGTATCATCAGGTAAATCGCGAAGTAAGATTTTAAACTTACGCCAATCCAGCTTCCCTCGTTCTTCACTTAAGTCCATCTGATAAGCTTGTTTAAACGAGGTGAAAATATAACTCTCGTCATGTCGCAAATCATAACTCGGCTTCTGCTTTTCCATCGGCATCACGTTACCTTCTAAATCCACTGGAATTTCTTGTTTATCTCCTACATGAATAAAGTTGTCGATTAATCCCTTAAATACATTGGCTTGTTGTTCCAACGTTAAGTCTAAGTTAGTACCAAGTAAAGCATAAATTCCATAGTAAACTTTTTCTCCATCATTTAAGATAGGATCGTTCATCATATCTAAAAGCAAGATGATATTATCAAATGACATATCAACCTCATAGGTAACATCCTCGATTTCAACTTCTGTTTCTAACGTCTCATAAACCATGATACTTTACTTATTACCAGATTTGGCTACTGGTTTCTTAGGCTTTTTATCCACGATTTTCATAACTGAGCTAGGAAGCACACGAGCTCTAGCTTCTTTTGTAAATTCTGTTACCAACTGCATAAAGACACCTAACAAAATACCTGTATTAGGTGTATGAGCATAAAGCTTTTCAAATGCACCAGAGCCTAATAATTCATCATACATTTTTGCTATCATGGTATGGATTTTTTCTTCATCTTCCAGATTATTTTCGTTCAATTTTTCTGCTTGTTTTAAAAATTCATTTAATTTGGCTTGAAGTGCTTTTTCTTTCTCATCCGTCATATTGATTTCGAAGTTAAAATCTCCAATTTCTACTGGAATGATTGTTGTATTTAAGTTCAGTTTAATTGCCATCTTTCTTCATCCTCTCAATTTTCATCATTTTTAGAAAAGGGAAACAGGCCCACGCTGTGTGCTTGAATCCCGATTCTTTTTCTTGTATTACATTGCTTTTATTTTGTCGTAAGCTAATTATTTATTTGACACGATATGCTAAACCGCACGTACTTCTGGACGTTGATCATACTGTAATGTACAAGAGAACTCCTCGTGCTCATCAGCTGATCCACTTCCTGCAATAATGCTTAGTGCTGTTGCTACACCTACTACTTCCTCAGTTCCATTTGAATCAATGATTAAATGCCATACTTTACGGTCATTTCCAACTTTACGCTTCATTCCAGCGATTAAAGCTTGGGCTGGATCAGTCGCATCAAATGTTCCTGAAATATCCCACGATTCTTGGATACCGATAATATCAGTTTGAACTGTTCCATCTCCTGCATAATCTGCGAACTCATCAGTCATATCGTCACTTCCATCAGTGATTTCAGTGATGAACTTTGCTAGAGGTAAGAACTCTCCCATTGCTGGTACTGCTCCCTCTCCTAAGAATGGTGCTACAAAATGTTGGCGTTTTGCATTTTTGTTTCTCATGTTTTTTTCTCCTTTTGCTGGGGTTGCCAGCTCTCTTAATTTTTTGTTTATTTTTTAGATAATCGTTAAATCAGCTGTCAGTTTTGATGTGTAGTAAAAGTAGCCATCTTCATTTGCTTGGAATACTGGAATCTGATCCATTTCTAAGTTAAGTAAGATGTGTTCTTTACTTTCATCACTTAAGAATTTGCCAATGTCTTTGATGTGGTTCATGACCTCATTCAGGACATTGAATGCGATTTCTTGATCCTTACTTTTAATGCTGATTTCGAATGGTAGACGGATGTCCATCATGCCATTCATATATTCGTGAATCACTTCTGAGCCTGTGACTGGTCTGACCATTAGTGAGGGTTCATCATCAAAGATGCCGACTTTTACTGGATATTCCAGTTCTAGCTGATTGATGTAATCCACGAGGGTGTAGATAAAATTTTTCATTGCTTCTGCTCTCCTTTTATTTAATGCTCAGAGTTTTGAGCATAAATGCTCGAGTCGAGCGTTAAATTAGTTCAAGCTCAACACTCCAAAGTTTATCTTCGAATGGTTCATTTACCTTCACCACTTTGTTAATGGTGTAAATGCCATTCTTGGTAACGATCTTTGACCGCTCTTTGAACTCGACAAATGGGGTTGTATCAGAGACATAAGCATAAGCAATCGCTTTGCATACAACTCGACTGATACCATTTGATATCGGGGCTGTTTCTGGCTGTTCGTCAATTCTTACTTTTTTAATAAGAACTAGCTCTTTGTAGCTAAGTTTTGCCCAAGTGTCTGTTTCCTCGAATTCATGATATTCAAATTGCCCAGTAAGTAATCGTGGGTTGATGCGAAGTGCCATTACTGATCACTCCCATCTAGTAAGCCTGTTCCATCTAGATAAAGATAAATATCTGGACAAATGATTGATTTTGGAACGGTCGTTCCTTCTTCATTAACGTGTGCCATCATGCTTACCTTTGTACGTCCTAGATTAACGGCTTGTGGGATTTGATTCAATCCCATTGTTGTTGTTTGACCAGTCTCGTAGAAATATTCAATTTGACAAGCCAATGCCTTTAAATAGGCATTTTTTCTTACTTCATCATCACTTTCGAAATCATTCTTGATGTAAAAATGATTGGTGAGGTGAAGCAAGACATCAGACGCTTTGTACAAAAGAGCGTAGAAGTCCTCTGAGTTCTCAATGGGTCTGAATGATTTTAGGTTGTTGTATCCTTGATGGCTCAATAAGTTACCTTTCATTGATTTAATTCCTCACCTTCTATTGTTATCCGACTCTAACCTAGTTAGGTTGAGCTTAAGCAGGTTTCTTTCCTGTTTTTCCATCTTTAGGGAACTGTTTATGACTGCTTCGGATTATTTGATTATTCAATTGTAAGTTCGACTTGATCAGAGTCTTATATCGATATAGGTAAACAGTTTAACGGCATGACCACCATGGCCGTAGGTGATTTTAAATCAAGGTGACATCGTTAATATTAATCCATGAAATGACACCTGATAGTAAGGCTTCAGTATTGTTGTTTCTTAGTTGTTGGACGGTATAGCTTTGTCCTCGAACCCATGTGGGAATGTTTTGACCTGTTGCCCATGTCTGGGCGTTGGCATTAACCCTTACCCTTGATCCAACTTGAATACTTGATGTGACATTTTGTACAGTAGGGTTAATCCAGCTACCTGGTACACCTGGTGTTCGAGTGAGATTCAACATACCGTTAGCTCTGTTGAAGATATGATAATCTCCTGGTTCTACCCAAGTACGTCTGCTGTGATTTGCTTTAGCGTCAGCCGCAGTCATGAAACCACCTGTTCTCACAGTCACTCGGTGTGTGTTGCTTGATGGTGACGTTGGTGCAGTGATGGTCGGAGGTGTCGCTACGCTTGGTGTTCGCAACTGATTTCGCACATGGTTCATGTTTTGACCTGGACAAGTATTACTTGCATTACTAGGGAATTCATTATGTCCAAGAACTCTTTCAATAGGTACATTGAATCTATTCATATTGAACCTAAGACGCTCAATCATTGTTCGCATTTGAGCCGTTGATGGTTGCGTGCCACCTATTCGGAAATTTCCAACCACACAAATGTGGTATGAATCGTCGTTTTGACTGGCAACACCATGTGAGATTTGGGTTGGATTGAAATTCAATTCCATGTCTCCATTTAGTAGAATGACTTCGTGATAACCACCTACTGCAGGTGTTCCCATTCCTGAGGCTGGGTTTCGCCACCAATTTTCAAAGTTTGCGGTGGTGTGGGTATCTGGGGTTACGCTGTGGTGAATACAGATTCTTCTAATAGCACTTTGATTTCTTGTTCTTGCATTATTGTGACCTAGTGCGAAACTTCTTCGATCAATAGTTCTCATATTTGGCTTTCTCCTTTCGTTTTCGGTTGAGGTATAATTTACATGGAAATTTTTCACCCTCTACTATTAGGTCACGGGAGAGTGTGAAATGTGTGATTTTCCTAAAAATTCTTTTCAAGAAAGTGTTTTCTCTGATTCCTATCTGTTCGACATATATATAATAACAATTATTTTGAGATGATTTCTTTCCTTAAAATCCTTTTTGCATATATAAGCCTTTGAGTCACGAGATTAGGAATGTCGTTAATTTTATCTGCATAATCTTTAATTGACATCCCATCCATTAAAATAGAAATCATCATTTCTGCTTGGTCTGGTTTTAATATTTCTCTTATCTTTTGGCAAGTCGCCTCGTAATCTTCTTGTTTTTTAAGTTGTTCAGTTTGTGTGTAGTCCGCAACCAAATCTAATGCATTCATTTCAAAATCATCTTCATCAATTTGTTGAAGTGAGACTTTTCTTCTATTGTGCGTTTGCCATGAATTATATTCCATGCAATTCATTTCATCAAATATTTCTTGAGGGGTACGTCTCTCAACTAATTCATCTTCAACCGCATTTACCAGTCGTTCTTGATAATCAAATTCAATCATCGCTTCAAATTCGTGATCCGGAACTTTTAGTTCTACTACCTCTAAACTACTTTTTCCATCATACATTAATTCTATTTTCATCTTTATCTTCCTTTCTGCCTGTTATCAGAAAAGGGCATCGCCACTCAAAAGAGGCGTGGAAACAAATAAAGAATCAAAGTGCCAGGGTACAATAAAAGCCCGAAGAAGCATATTAAAACAAGGGTCTCCATATTGCAACACTAGAAAACTAGTGACTTTCAATATTTGAATCCCATGCCTTTATAGCTAATCAGGCTTGTGATTTTATTTTTAGTTGTTGTTTAATGTCTACAAACTGTAAAAGACAACTTAATTTATTGATCACATTGTAACATGATACCCCTCTAAAAAAGGTGACATATTATTTTACAATTGATTTTTTATTAATTACAACCATGGCTCTCCAAGATCGTGGAGTAAATCAATGATTGCATCTAATCGCTCAGCACCATACACGTTTGCTAAATCGTTTTGAAGTAAATAGACAAGAACTATATCAACTGGTAATGACGAACTCAGTACATAGCCTGTCAGTTCCAAATAACTTTTTATTTCGTTTAGCGATAAATTCATCACAAGAAGCACGGATAAAAGTGTTTCTTTTCTTAAATTCTTTCCAGATTTGATTCGATAAAATGTTCTTTTGTCAAGTCTAGCACTTTTATAAAGTTCAACTTGTTTACCCTCGCACCTGTTAAGTTCAGTTGAAAAAATACAGATAAATTTTTTGATTTGACCTTCTTCTTTCCCAAAGTCCAATCTTTTAATACCTGCCTTTTTAGCTAATAGATCTGTATCCGATTCACTCAGTAAAAATAATTTCTTAGCGTGCTCAATGGTGAATCGCTTAATGTTTAACTGACTCATTGTACTTCTTTGATGATACATCCAATAATTTACATTCTGTCTCGTAATACCTAATTCCCTCCAAATCTCAGTCAATGTCATACCAGTTTTTTCACTGTGATCTAACGCAAGCCGATACAATGCCTCACCAAAATTTTCTTCACAAACTAGATGTCGTTCCTTTAACCATTCCTTTATCTTTTTTTGATTCATTATTTATCAACTCTCTCATAATTCTCAATTCAATCACCTATAGTTCCTCTACACACTTCCAAATTGGGAAGCAAAAAGTAGCCCGATGTGTTAAAATTTTTCATTATGC
>JGI24703J35330_11748452_pt1 | contig 16583 bp, 18 predicted proteins | sample TergutNt197P1_FD_35330 | JGI IMG/M metagenome (IMG submission 35330) | reverse complement strand
AGTGGGCAAAGCCCACTTCCGCTCCGCCGCCGCAGGCGGCGCACCGCACTACGTGCGGCGAAAAAACGCGGCGAAGGTCGCTTTTTTTGGCTTGCAATCTTCTTTTAAAATGTATCTTGCGATTTTTGCGAACTTCTCCGGCTCGCCGCTTGTGTAGTAGTCTACTTCGGGGATGGTTTCGGGCGATGGGGGGAGTAGATTTTTAGCGGCTTCGGCGGTTGCAATTGCGGGATTTATGAATGTGATATCGCCAAGGACATGAGACAATGCCCCTTTTAGCAGAGGATAATGCGTACAGCCCAGCACAAGAGCGTTCACCTTACCGCGAAGGTCGGCGAGATAGGTTTGCGCCGCGAATATTGGCAGAGGGTGATTTTCTATAGTTGTAAGCCCCGCTTCTACCATCGGTGCGAATAGCGGGCAGGCGCGGGTGTAAAGCGGTACTTTTTCAAGCGACTCTGTAAATAATCTTTCAAAAATCCCGCTTTTTATGGTTGCCGCTGTGGCTATAAAAACCGGCTTAATATCCTCGCCTTGCTGTGTAAGTTCCAATGTGGCTTTTACTGCGGGGCGGATTGTGTCTACTATGGGTAGCCCTTCAAACTCTTTTCGGAGAACTTCCAGCGATGTTGATGAACTTGTTCCGCACGCCATTATTATCATTTTTGCGTTCTTTTTCAGAAGAAAATTTATTATTTCGCGCCCATGATTTATCAATGTTTCTGTGTCCTTGCCGCCGTATGGAGCGCGAGCGGTATCGCCTACATACACTATGCTTTCTGTAGGCATTAGCTTGCGAACTTCCTGTACTACCGTTAATCCCCCTACACCTGAGTCAAAAATCCCGATTGGGCTTTTTGTGTTACTCATTGGGCTTTTCCAATGCGATGTCTATTAGTTGCTCGATTAATTTTTGGCGTGGGATGCCGCTTGCTTCCCACATTTTTGTGTACATGCTAATTGCTGTAAATCCCGGGACGGTATTAATTTCATTAAAAATTACGCGCCCTTTTGTATCTAAAAAGAAGTCTACGCGAGAAATTCCGCGCCCGCCTATTGCGCGGAAGATTTCCAAAGCGTATTTTTGAACTTCTAAAATCGTTTCTTCGGGAAGTTCAGCGGGAACGACAGTTTTCGATTCCGTATTCTCGTATTTTGCCTCAAAGTCGTAAAACTCGCCTGCGGATAGAATTTCACCGGGAACGGAAGCTTTTGCATTAATGCCCGCTCCCAAAATAGCTACTTCTATTTCACGGCCTTCTACAAATTTTTCGATTACTATGCGGGAAGAAAATTTTAACGCTCCCTGAATAGCCTCTGCTAATTCTTTGCGGTTTGAAACCTTGAAAATGCCTATTGAAGAGCCGCCTACCGCCGGTTTTACAAAGCAAGGATAGCCCAGCTTGTAGCGGATTTTTTTAAGCGCGGCGTTCATGTCTGAATGGATTTCGTCCGCACCGAATACCAAAAATTCAGCTTGCGGAATTTTCAAGCCCTTTGCCACAAGCTTCATTATCGCCTTGTCCATAGCCACTGCCGAAGCCGCAACATTGCACCCCACATAGGGAATTCCTGCCAGTTCGCAAAGCCCTTGTATAGTGCCGTCTTCGCCATTTGGGCCATGCATTACAGGGAAAACCACATCCACAGGCACGGCTTTCACCTTCTCCGACACGATGCGAAGAAGCCCACGATTTACTCTGTCGGGGCTTAAAATTGCGGGCGTTCCGAATTTTTCCCAGTTTATTCCCTGAATATTGTCAAGCTTTCCGTCGTACATAAGCCATTTGCCTTCTCGCGTAATGTATACAGGAATAACTGTGTTTCCGTTCAGCGAATTCAGTACCGCTTGCACGCTTTCTTTAGAAATATCATGCTCCGGCGAACAACCGCCGAAAAGAACTAAAATATTTTTACTCATCTTCCCAAACACCTCAATGCAAAGTTTTCTAGTATTGTATAATATATGTTATAATCGCGCAAAGGGGTTGTAAAATATGGACTTATTTTCAAAGATAAAACAAGGACTTACAAAAACACGAGAAAACATCATGGGTGGCGTTAACCAAGTTTTTGCGTCTTTTCGCACAGTGGACGAGGAATTATTTGAAGAATTAGAAGAAGCCTTAATCATGGCAGACATGGGCGTAGAAACCACCATATCCATTTTAGAAAAACTGCGCGAGCGCGTAAAACTGGAAAATATAAAAGAAGCCGAAGGCGTAAAGACAGCTCTTGCTGAAGAAATTTCTGCCGCTTTAACCACAAAAACCGAACCCTTCGAGTTAGCCACCCCTGCCATCCTTTTAATTATTGGCGTAAACGGCGTTGGCAAAACCACAACTGTTGGAAAATTGACGAAATGGTATAAATCCCAAGGAAAATCCGTTCTGGTAGCAGCAGCGGATACTTTTCGTGCCGCCGCTATCGACCAGCTGGGCGTATGGTGCGAACGCGCCGGTGTTACCATGATTCGACAAGCAGAAAATTCTGACCCTGCCGCCGTAGTTTTCGATGCTGCCGCTGCCGCAAAGGCTCGCGGAGTAGACCTCCTAATCGTTGACACTGCCGGGCGACTTCATAACAAGAAAAATCTAATGGAAGAACTTCGCAAAATTAATAAAATTATCTCAAACCAGTTCCCCGAAGCTCAGCGCGAGGTTCTTCTTGTGCTGGATGCAACTACCGGGCAAAACGCTTTACAACAGGCTAAACTTTTCCGCGAAGTCGCCGAAATTACCGGAATCATTCTCACTAAACTTGACGGCACTACCAAAGGCGGCATTGTCGTCTCGATTAAAAATGAACTGGATATCCCCGTACGCTTCATTACTGTCGGCGAGGGCATTGACGATTTACAGCCATTTGATGCAGATATGTTTGCACGTGCCTTGTTTTCGGAAGGAGACTTAACATGACCAAAAAAATCTGGAGCGAAGAAGCTTACATGCAATACCCCAAACAGTGGATTGTATTCGTAGAAATGGAACATGACCCCAAAACCCATAAATATATGGGTCTTGTTCATTTTGTTACACCGGACAAAGATGAAGCCTACGAAAAGGCGATGGCTTTAGGCAACACTAAGGGAAAAAAAGGGGTTATGGAGGGATTTAATGACACGCCACAGATTGGGGGATTATCGTCGTGGGGGCAATAATTATACCCTTTGATTTTAATAATCTTGGGCGTGTAGATTTTTGGGCAGAGGTTATGAGAAGTGATTGCAAATCATTTGAGGGTGTGCGTTTTAAGCTGGACTCGGGCTCAGATTTTACAACCATTGATAGTAAATATTTATATAACCTCGGCTATACTCGCGAATTTTTAGAGACTTGTCCGTTTCACCCATTGTATGCATCAACGGCTTCAAGCGATATTCGATTGCAATATATTAGCAATGTTTCAATAAAATTTGGTGAACGCGAAATTCAAAATTGCCGAATTTTCTTCGCACTTGATTCACAGCTACGTAGTCTATTCGGCAGTGATATTTTGAAATACTTTAATTGGGGCGTGAATTATGACGGAGGCGTTCTCAAATTAGATAAGGCTGAAAAAATGCCGAAATTGTCTGAGGGTGAATCGCCTTTACAAATTTATACGGTGGAAGAATATGAAAATTAAAATGATTGCTCTCGACTTGGACGGAACTCTTTTGCGCAGCGACAAAACAATTTCGGATTATTCAAAGTCCGTGATTCAAAAGTGCCGAGAAAGCGGTATGAAGGTTATATATGCAACGGTGAGAGGGTCTGCCGAAAATGTTGCGCCTTCGGAATTATTCGACGGATGCGTGAAAAAAAGTGGCGCGGTGGCATATGTTGGCAGTCAGCTTATTTACGAGAGAATTATGCCGATAGACACTGTTCGCGAATTTTTAATTGCCTGTGACAAAGCTGGGATTAAAACGGCGTTGCAGACCAATACCGACGGCGTTCATTATACCAATTTCAATGTATCCGAAGTTTGGCGAGAAATAACGAATTACAAAAAAATAGATTTTTCTGAAATAAATTTTGATACCGATAAGATTTATACAATTGCCGACACAGCGGATTCGCTTGATATTATGAAAAATAATCTGCCGAAAGGCGTTTACATGTTCATAAGCCGAGATGATTTGATATTTTTTTCACATGAAGAAGCGGTAAAGTCCAAGGCGACGGCGGCTTTAGCTGAGCACTGGGGCATAAAGCCCGAAGAAATTATATGCTTTGGCGATGATTTAATTGATATCGATTTATTTGAATATTGCGGAATTAGCGTGGCGATGGGAAATGCATTGATTGAAGTAAAAGCGGCGGCAGATTTTGTTTGTGATACAAACGATAATGATGGGGTAGCAAAGTGGCTTGAAACGAATTTAAACGGAATCTAAACTGAGGGTGATAAAATGGACATTAAATCGGCACAGAATAAAATGCAGGCTGTTCGTGACAATATCGAAAAGGTAATGATTGGCAAGACGAAGGAAATTGAGCTTGTAATCGTCGCGCTTGCGGCAGGTGGGCATGTACTTATTGAGGATGTTCCCGGTACTGGAAAAACCACTATGGCGAAGGCACTTGCGGCTTCGGTAGCGGGTGAGTTTAAGCGGATTCAGTTTACGCCGGATTTGCTTCCTACGGATTTGACCGGGCTTAATGTGTATAGCCCCAAAACAGGGGAATTCACATTTCGCAAGGGTGGGCTTTTTACCAATATTCTGCTTGCAGATGAAATAAACAGAGCCACTCCTCGCACGCAGTCGGGGCTTTTGGAATGCATGGAAGAGCGGCAAATTTCCATCGACGGAGATACCTATGATTTGGACACACCGTATTTTGTGATGGCTACGCAAAACAATATCGAAGCGCAAGGGACTTTTCCTCTGCCGGAAGCCCAGCTCGACCGCTTTCTTATGCAAATCAGCATAGGCTACTTGGGTCGCGAAGGTGAAGCGGATGTTATACAGCGATTTTTAGGCGCGGACAACAAGAATCCGCTGGAAAATTTGCAAGCGGTTTCTACCGTTGGAGACTGGGCAGAAATTCGGAACGTGGTTAGTACCGTTACGATTCACCGAGATTTGTGCTTGTATATCGCAGACCTTGCCTCGAAGATTCGTTGCCACGAAAATGTCGCGCTGGGAATTAGCCCACGCGCTTCCTTGCATCTTGCGCAAGCTTCACAAGCATTCGCCGTGCTTAATGGGCGCGATTTTGTGAAGCCTGAAGATATTAAATATCTCGCGCCATTTTGCTGGTCGCATCGACTGTCTATGCGAGGCACATTCCGCGCCGAAAGCAAGCGCGGTGCTGTTAACTCGGTTTTGTCGTCGGTTTCTGTGCCTACGGAGATTTTCAAATAATGGCAACTATTGGAATTTTTATCGCGCTGATAATCGTGCTTCTTTTTATTAGAAGGGCATATGGTTCTTCGTGCTTAAAAAATGTTGATGTGGACTTGTCGCTTTCGGCAGATTTGGCTACCGAGGGCGACGAACTTTTTCTTACCGAGGTGATTTCTAATCGAAAGTGGCTTCCGCTTCCGTGGCTTGCGGTAAAATTTCAGGTGGACAGGGAGCTGGAGTTTTTTGATAATTCTGCTGCTGTTGTTTCGGATTTGTATTATCGGCACGACTTATTTCATATTCTAATGCATCAAAAAATTACACGGCGGCTGAAATTTTCTTGTACGCGGCGCGGCTTTTACGCAATCCGTGGGCTGGAAGTCACAGGCTGGGATATTTTAATGGAGAATAAGTACATACGAAAATTTGATTGTGATGCGCATTTGACCGTTTTTCCGCAAACTCTGGATATTCGCGAAACAGATGCTCTATGTAACCGAATTTATGGTCAGCTTAGCGCGGTTCATCCCATTTATCCGGACCCCTTTTCTTTCCGTGGAATTCGCGAGTATTCTGCCTGTGACCCCATGAAAAGCATAAATTTTAAGGCATCTGCCAAGGTTCAGCAGCTAATGGTAAACATCCTCGATTTTTCCAATTCGCGTCAAATCGTGCTTCTTCTGGATGCAGAACGCCACACACTATGGCATAACGAATTCTTAGAAGAACGTGCAATAAAAATTGTCGCATCCCTTGCAGAACGCATGAATTCACAGGGTGTACCCACGGCGTTAGTCACAAACGGCGCAGCATCTGAAATCCCCGAAGGCAAGGGAAGTGTCCACATGCGCAGAATTTTAGAAACCCTTGCCTACATCGACTTTGCGGAAGAAAATCCAAAACCTTTCACCGAAATTTTAGAACGATTAACCCCCGAAAATAATCCCGAATTCTGGCTGATATCGCCATATTACACCAAGGGGGTTGACGCGGCACTCACACGCCTTAGCGAAACAGGTGCGCGCACCGCTTGGATTATGCCCGGCGACAAACCTAAAGATTTAAGCCTCAGCGATAGTATAATATTTATATAAAAGTTTGACCAAAACTTCATTTTAAATCGTGCATTCGCACGATTTTAGGTTTAATGTTGAAGTTTTTGCCCCGCTTTTTTCAAAAAGCGGGTGGGGTGCGGGGCGAAGCCCTGCGGTTTTTACTTATGTTATTGCATATGGGGCGTAGCCCCCATTGGAAAAGAGGGGTTCATAATATGCCGCGTTCTCGAAAAATTATTGTGAAGATTATCGAAATTCTAATCTATATTTTGCTCTTAACCGGGCCGCTTATCGCGATAGTTCACGAGCAGGAAATGTATGTGAGAAATATTCGTACCATTGCTGTGATGGCTATTGCGGCTATTATTATTTTCACGTTTTTTAAGCGCGGCATTAATTTTGGGCAAGAAATTATTTTTTTATGCGCAGTGGTTTTTATTGGAATTTCGCTTTTTGCGGCAAACGCAGGGAACTTTTCACTTGTTGCAATTTGCGCAGGACTGCTGTTGGTTTCTGTGGTGCTTTGCCTCGTTCTTTTGCATATGACACAGATGGACACCACACTGGATGTTATGCAAAATTCTTCGGCACAGCCTGTTAAGCGCATTATTAATTTTAATTACAAGCTTGTGGCGGCTCTTGGCGTGGGGATTTTAGTGTTTTCCCTTGTAATTTATTTTGCGGTGGTTTCGCCGATTATGAATGCTGTAGTAAGCGCGATTCCGCAACTGGATGTGCTTTCGCCGCCACCCACAGTGGAAAGACATTTCACCCCGCCGCAAGGCAGATATTCGGATTTAATCGTACCCGAACAGCGCGGATTTTTTGTAGAACCGCTTATGCCCATCATGGGTACGTTAATAGGCATTATTTTTTCAATAGTCGGCGTAGTGATTGTTTCTTATATAATTTTTGTGATTATTCGCGCCATTTTAATTAGGCTGAGCAATCATAAACGGTACTATGATGCATTCTTCAAAAGCTCAGACTCCGAGGACGAAAAAGAATTTATTTTCTCCTCCAATAAAAAAGCGAAAATCCCTCGCAGCAAAAATGAAAACGAAATTCGTCGCCTTTTCCGCGAGACAATTTCACGCCACATAAAATTTGGTGTAGAAATAAAAAATTCTGACACTCCATCAGAAATGGCTGCCAAAATCATAACCGAAGACATTTCCGAATTGGCAGAAAAATATTCGCCTATTCGCTATAATGCGTCTGAATAATTCCAATTTTATTATTTATTACGCCACCAGCTATATAACTCACGACTTAGAATGCAAGTCGCGAAGGGTGGAAATAATGCTCATAATATGGCACGGCTAAGAGAGTCTATAGCTAACTTAAATGCGGGCAAGGGTATAGAGCGTGAATTAATTGAGGTTGACGATTGATGAAAAAATTTGGGAAGAGCGAGCATGGGAAGAATACACCTATTGGCAACAACAGGATAAAAAGACACTGAACAAAATCAACCAACTATTGATAACTATGATTTTTTAAGCCAAACAAAGCCTGTTGCGGCTAACCTAAGCCCGCCTACTATGAACATCGCGCCGCTTAGACCGACTTGCGAGAATAGGAAGTGGGCGAAAAACGGAGCTGCGAACAGGCTTATGTTTTGGGCAGTGTTGAAGAAAGCAAGGTACATAATGCGGTTTTCGTCAGGGGTGGCTTCCAGAACGCCGTTTAAGAGAGCGGTGGTGATTCCCACTGCCGAAAAGCCTGTGATTATATGAACTGCCGCCATAACTTGCATATTTGGGATGAATGGGAAAATGAACATATTTAGGGCAAGCAGTGCGGCAGCTACGGCGAAAGTAATGGTATTGCCTCGTTTGCGCAGAAGTTTTTGCCAGAACCCGCCTGACAGAAATGCAGTAAATCCCGATACAAGCGCGATGATTGCAAACCATAATTCAGAGGCTTCGAGTGTCATTACAAGGAAAATATTTACAAGGGGCCACCCTGCTTGCCAAGTGAAGATAAAGCAGATTGCGGGGATGAAAAATGCTCGGAAATGCTTGTCTTTAGTGATTTTCAAAACATCTCCAAAAGAGCCTCTGCGTTCTTTATCGTTTTTCGGCTCCGAGGTAGGTTGTTCGGGAACCTTTAGCCTGTTGAAGATTATTACTTCAATAATGCCCAGCAAAAATGCCGCGATGAAGAAAATTTGATATAGAATCATCCGTTGTTCGTCGGTATTTGGGATGAAGGTTATGGCGAGTCCCGCCGAAATTGTTACGACAGGAATGACTGCTTGTCCAAATTTTGTGCGCAGCGCGATGGCTTGTCCGCGCATTGTTCCGTTAAAAACCGTACCCAGAAGGCTTTGCAAGGATGTTTGTGAAAGCGAGTCGGGGCAGTTCATTATTGCCACAAATATTACGAAAAGCATTGGACGAATATGTGGAGGCAACATAGGAACGAATGCAATTAAAAGAAGCGCGGCGCGGCTGATTAAAATAAATGCCGCCGTTGCGCGCTTTTTATTGGAAAATTTGCGGAAAATAATCGCGCCGGGCAATAAAACAATCGCCGCAACCGCACCCGGAAGCGCGCTTAACAACGCGATTTCAAACTCGCCGCCGCCAAGACGCTCTAAAAATCTGGGCGCGAATGGTCGCCACAGATTATTTACCATATCGAACATTAGACCATACATTATAAAAATCCAGACATTTGTGCCTCGCATTTGGGCAATGTCATGTTTCAGCGTACTTAGAAATACCTGTATTTTACGGCGCAATTGTTTGCACCTCCTGAGTTTTGGGGGTATAATAGAATCACTGGAGGGGTTTGACATGTATGTTTTCGCTCTAATTTTAACGTTATTTTCCACGGTTGCAAGCTCTAATATTTTTGCGGAGGAAATTACGCCGCCGAGTTTTTCTCATGAAGCAGGATTTTTTGCGGAAGAATTCTATTTAACGCTGGATTCTGAACCCGGCACGGCTATTCATTTTACCACAGATGGAAGCGTACCTACTCAGGATTCGGCAGAATTTACCGCACCTATTCGCATTTATTCTCCCGCACTTTCAAACAGCCCTATGACGACTTCTGCTGTTGGCAGGGCTTTGGAATCTGAGGGTGGGGGATGGGTAGATAATTTTCAACCGCGTCCGTATTACAATGGTATGGTAGTTCGGGCGAGAGCATTTGATTCGAGCGGGAATGGTTCTGAAACTGTGACGCGCTCGTTTTTTGTGGAAAATGAAGAGCGTGGGCAGTTTGATACGCGGGTGATTTCCATTGCGATTGAGCCGAGCCATTTTGCCGACCCTGTTCAGGGCATATATCGAAACTGGAACAGGTATGACTGGCCCCGCCAAAGAGGGGTTGATAATGCCACGGGTCCACGGCATATTGTGAACTTTGAAATGTTTGATATTTACGGCGAACTTATGCTTTCGCAAGAGGCCGAGGCGTGGGTTATGGGGCAGTTTACGCGGCAATTTGCAAAAAGGTCGTTGCGATTTAATTTTAACCAAGGCGGCGGCGATGTTAGAAATATGCCCGAACTTATTCCCGATACACGAAGAAATTTCTATGCCCCAACCGAGCATGTTAGGCATTTCAGACATATTAATGCGCGGCTTTCCGAGCAACACAGTACCGGAATTCGCGACTCCCTTGTGCAGCTTCTTAGCGAGCCGCTTCGCCCCACAATTCAAAATCCCATATACGGCGCGGTTTTTGTAAACGGCGAGTTCTGGGGTATGTATTGCTTGCGTTCCCACAGGCACGCCCATTTAATTGGGCAATCATTTGGCATTTCTCGTAGTTTAATTGAAATGAACAATGACTGGCAACAATGGGCAAACGCCGGAGGACTGGCACAATATCTGTCTCGACACGGTTTTGATGCATTTTTAAGACATGTATGTATTGACGATTTTATTGATTATTTAATCATTGGATATCATTTTGGAAACTGGGACTGGATTACAAATAATTTTGAATTCTGGAGAACCACAGAGGTCATCCCGGATGTGCATGGTGCTGATGGTAGGTGGCGGTTTATCGTTCAGGATTTTGACCATTCCATAGGAAGCCACTTTTCGCCAAGCGATAATATTTTGACAGATTTTGTCACGCCCGACCGCGCTCACGACTGGCGCAGACAGCAGTGGCAAATTAGTTTTATCAACACGCTTTTTGCTAATGAAGATTTTAGAAATATCTTTGCTGCACGCTATTCCACTTATACAGGCACGGTTTTTAATGCCGAACGTGCGGAGTATATCCTCGATTTAATGGTAGAGGAGCGCGAGGCTACTTTTGGAAAAAATTCCTATCGCTGGAGACTCCACGGCGCAACTAATCCCACAGACGGCGTGGAGTTTTGGCTTAATGAAATTTCTAATATTCGCAATTATTTAACTACGCGCTCTAATTATTCTGTACAGCATGTTCTGGAACATTATAATAGCCGCGTAAATTTAAGTTTGCCTTCCGAGCTTATTAATATCAGGTGGCAAATTGAATCAGGTGGCGGATTCTTTGATATATCCGGTGCGCAAATTCGCCCCGATTTATTTACGCGGCATGGCTTACACGGCTTTGATATTAGCGATTTTAATGCATATTATATTAGAAGCTTACCCATTACCGTCACAGCTTCCCCTCAGTACGGATACAGATTTTCACATTTTATGATAGACGGCGAAAGAGTTGCTCAGAACCCAACAATTATTACCCCAACCTCCAGATGCGATGATATTAGCGTTATTGCTGTGTTTGTAGGGCGATAAATTTTTGCAAGGTCGCTTGTCCTTGGCTCAAATGTGTCCAAGAGCCGTCGCTGTTTTCATTCCAAAAATCCGTTGCAGTTAAAATATTGAGTCTTGCTTGTTGACTTCTGCGCTCTGCGTCTCTTTGAGAAATATAGTTTTCGGTATGTTGTAATGCGGAATTATTTTCAATTTGTGACGCAATCATGCGCTCTAACCTATCCATAAACTTGTGCAGTTCGGCTTCGTCTGCTGCAAGATTTTCAAGCATTTGCTTGCAAATTACAAAGGGGCTGTTTATGTCAGAGCTTGCAAATCCTGTTGGAAACAAGCGTAATCCCCTTTCACTTTCTTGCGGTCCGCCGTCAAAAACAGTTACGGGAACATTTAATCGGGAAGAAATGCTTTCCCCAATTTTGTTTAAAATTTCCTGCTCTTTTCCGCCCAAAGTCGATGGATTTATTACATTCCAAGTGGGGCGGTATTTGCGGGCTTTCGCCTCAAAAAATGATGGTGTTAAATTTCGTACTGTCATAAAATTCCCTCCAAGTGTTCTACATTTGATTTAACCCATAAAAGGGTTTCGTAGTTTTTGTTAGTACATAGGCTATCGATGAGGTTGTTGAATGTTTCAACGAAATCCATTTGCGTAAATGCATTAAATTCTGAAAATTCTTTGCCGTTTAGTTCCTGCATTATTAAGGCGCGCGACGCGATTTTTGCAAGCATCGATGGCTTGCCGTTTGCTTCGGAATGTCCGTCGATGGCGAGAAGCTCTATAAATGAAGCATTGCGTGGGTTTATTTCGCTTATGTTAATTTTCTTGTCAAATTTTGTGCCGCAAGCGTCAGTTCCGCGAATTATTACGCCTTCGTCATCGAAAACGCTTGCAGATATCCAGCCGCCGCAAGGAACGCGAAACCCTACAGAGATAAATGCATTATTCACGTCGTGTTCATTTTCAATGTTTAATTGAAATACTGCCGACGATGCTCGCTTGCTTGAATTGCTTGCCAAAAATTCGCCCGATATTTTTGTAATGCCGTTAATCATGCATATTCTCCCATGATTTTGCAAAAGCAGTTTCAAAATCTGTATTTTGAATACTCTTAATGAAGGCTTCAAAAAATGTGCTGATTATTTGTGAATTATATTCTTGCGATTCGTCGGAAATATCAGTCAGTGTTTGTTGCAACGGCAACAGAAGTGTGTTTTGTAATGCGATTTCAAAAGCGTGATTTAATTCGCCCATTCTTATATAGAAATGGTCTTCATTGTCTTTGTATTTTTCCATTAACTCTTCTCGCAACTCTGTGTATCTTCTTGCAAGATTTTCAATGTCGAAGCCCACGCGGAAAAAATCAAGCATAAATCCGAACCGCTGAGTGGATTCCGGGCTTAGCATATGAATGAATTCTCCATTATCATTTTTTTCGATAACTATTTCCCTGCCTGTAAGCTCTTTGAATTTTGCCGCCTTTGCCTGAAAGCTTTCTGATAACCCATTAGTTTCAGATAATCCATTAAATGGATACGCGCTGATAGCTGACATTTTTTTCACTTCCTTATTAAATTTATTTTCTCTAAAATAACTATCGTCCTGTGGCTAAAAACTTGCAATACATTTTCCCTAAGCGTATCGTATTCGTACGTTTAGGGAAAAACATCGCGGAATGTATAAAATAATTTTAAATTAGCACGATAATATTAATAGGATGAAGAAACGCATGGATGCGCCGTAAACCATTGTAAGAGGTGTAGCTATGCTTTCTGTATTTTTGTTTGGAAACAATCGTAGCTTTATTGAATTTGTAATAAAAAGCATACATACCCATGTTGAGCTGAAAAAGTTGGACATGGAGATTTCATTATGTACAAGCAATCCCGAAAGAATCATTACATTTATCGAGGGAACGCAAACTAACGGGCTGTATTTTTTAGAGCTTGAAGAAGGCGAATGGGACAACCCCGACACAAAGGGGCTGGAAACCGCAAGGCTGATTCGCAAGCACGACCCTCGTGGGTTTATAGTGTTTATTGCAACAAGCCCGGATTTTCTTCCGCTTACATTTAAATACAAGCTGGAAGCATTGGCATATATCCAAAAATCGGACGATACTACCGTGCGCCAACAAATTTGCGAATGTATCGATGATGCCTACGACAAACATGTTTCTCGCGCACAAAGCGGAAATTTTATCTTTAAAGAGCAAAGCGGCAGTAGAATTTCCTGTGCATTCGATGATATTTTATTTTTTGAAACAGAATCGTCAAGCTCTAAGCTAATCATCTTGCACACGCAAAAACGCAGGTACAAATTTTACAGCACCATGAACGAAATTATAAAAGAATTGCCTGTGGGTTTGTTTTTCAGAAGCCACAAATCATTTGTAATTAATGTGGGGCATTTGCCCAAAGATTCTGCAAGCGACCTGCGTAAAGGAAAAGATAGCGTTATCATGCCAAATGGTGAAATATGCTATATTTCTGCACGCAGAAAGGGTGGGCTTTTAAAATTGTTGGAAAGCAGTGCTTAGGGAACGTAAGGAAATAAAGTTACAATCTTGCTCGTCTTTTTGCCCGATAACTGCGTCGGCAAAAAGCCTTACGCACCTATGGGTGCGCGAGGTTTTTGCCTCCTTGTTCTAGGACAAAAATCCTGCGCAATATTGTAACTTTATTTCTTTACGTTCCCTTAATTCTCCACCCAAAGCCCACGCACAAATCCATAGATTGCAATAATGAAGCCAATACACGCCGAAGCGGCAAAGATAACCAAGGTGCTTTGGGCAGAAAAACCTGCCGCCAGAAGCCTCGATGTTATAAAATTTGCTAAAATCCCCGTCATAGGCATACTCATAGCGGCAAAGGTTGTAACAGCGGCACCGCGGACTTCTTCTTCAACGATTCGCGAAAGATAGCTCATTGAAACAGATAAAATTACGGCAAAAGTTACCCCTTGCAAAAGCTGTACAAGAATAAGCCCGGTAACATCTGTAACAAAAATCATTAGCGTAAGCCGCATTACATAAAACATCCCACACAAAACAAACAGCCATTTATACGAAAATTTACGGATTAAAAACGCTGTCATAAACATGAACGGTACTTCTGTGCTTGCCATGATTGCGATTGCTGTTCCGATTTGCGCCGTGCTTCCGCCAAATTCGGGGATAAGCAGCTGGATTAGCGTAATCATAGGCGCGTTGCTTAAAAACAGGAAAAATGAAACCACCATCAAAAGTTGATATTTTTTGCACGAAAATATCTTTTTAAACGAGCCAAAAACAGAATTCTGTTTCCGTGGTTCGCGCTTGGCTCGGCGAAATGTAAACGCCGCGATTGCCGCAATTATAAAGAACGCACTGCCCACCCAAAACCGTGTGGCATGGTCAAAGTTTACTGTAATAATGCCCGAAACCTGCGCAGAAACAGCGAATGCAAGCGCACCGGTTCCGCGCATCAGGCCGTAATTTATGTTCTCGTTTTCTTGACGCAACCCAACAATCCACGCATCCATAAGTCCGTTCACCTGAACAACGGTTACAGAAATAGCCACCATTGTTGCAATTGCAAGAACATTTGAATGACGCAGTGCAAACGGAAACAAGAAAAACAACAAGCTTCCCGCAATAAGAAGAATCACACAAAGCTTCTTTTCCGAAATAAATTTATCGCTTGCATACCCAAAAGCAGGTTGTGCAAACATGACCACGGCAGACATAACGGTTATCGCCATCGTTGCATTGCCCGCCGTCCAATTATGGTCTACGAGGGTTGCGACGGTAAACGAAAAATACGTGCATATGCCAAACCAAAACGCAAACTGCAATACCATGCCGTGTATGTTAATTCTGCGAACCTCTGTATTCCTCATGTGTCAGACATAATCCTCTCTGGAGCGGTTTTATCCAAATCACTTTTTGCATTGTAAAAAATAAGTTAACATACTGGTAGAATCTGTTCCATTTGAAACGATTATATCAAAGTATCTTGTTAAAATGGATTCAAATTCACTTTTCGGAAGATTAAACTTGCTTGGTCGCCCAAGGTATTCTTCGATTTTTTTCATAATTTGTCCTGACGCGCTTTGTATGTTTGGAATATCAATCACAAATTTTCCGCTTGGTTTAATTATTCGGTGTGCCTCTTTTAGCGCGGATTCCAGATAATCGCCTTCAAAATATTCAAGCACGCCGATACATGCGGCAATGTCAAAAAAATAATCGGCGAAGGGCGTTTCGTGAATGCTTCCGCAGTGCAATTCGCCGATTGTTAAATTCTTGTTTTTAACATTCCAATTAAGCATGTTAATCGTTTCGGGGCTAATGTCAACTCCGTAATACAGCGATTCCCATTTGTCGTAACCGCGAATTATCAAGTTTGCGGCGCATCCAAGGTCGATGAATTTCATGCCGGAAGAGGGGGCTAGAAAATCTACGATTTTTATAGAGCCGCTGCTTTCGTTGCTCTCTGCCTCCGATTCCCAAAATGGGTATCGCGGGTCGCCGGTAATCGATTCCGGTAGATTTTTATACGGGTCAGAGTCCCTCCCTGCTTGTATTACACTGTCATAAGATTTTGCAATTGCTTCCAGATGAGTGTTTATGTCCAAAATTATAAGCCTCCTTTAATATTTCTGCTCGATTTTTCAAATCTTCTGCCGTGTCAATCCCTTCTATGGTAAATGACGCAATTGTCGGGATTTCAAGATGACCAAAAAAGTGCGTTATCGTTTTTATTAAATTTTCATTTTCTGCCTTACTGCCTCCCGCTCGGATTGCGATTGCCACGCCTTTTGTTCCCATCGCCCGCACTTTTCTTCGGGAATTATTGTCGCAATATGGGGTGCATCTGTCAATGAACGTTTTCATCTGCGCCGTTACATCTCCCCAATACGAGGGCGATGCCACTACCACTATCTGCGAGTCGAAAATCTCCTCTACCAAGCCAAGAACATCATCATTATGTACACACTCGCCTGTTTTATAACAGGACTTTTCCCCAAGACAATATTTAATCGCCAAGTTCGACAAAATTATCTGTTTCGTAATATATCCATTACTTTCAAATCCCCGCGCTATCGCATTCAAAATCTGCACTGTGTTACCATTTTCCCGCGGACTTCCGGAAATTAATAATGCTTTCATGTCATTCTCCTAACTCATAACCTGCCAAAATTTTATATCAAAAGCATAAACAAAACAACTGAAACTTTTTTTACAAAACACGAGCTAAAAATGATATAATCCAGTAGGCGGGAGGTTTCCTGCAACATTTTCATGGGAGGTATTTTAATGTGTAGAAAAATCGAAAATAGCCCACGCATGACAGAAAATGAAGCGTGTCTAAAATATCCGGACAAATATATTTTAATGCAAAGGGATAACAGAGATATGTTTGACCCAACAGGCATTGTTTTATATGTCGGCGATGATGGGGACGAATTATTTTCAT